>JACCEB010296663.1_pt1 | contig 34632 bp, 26 predicted proteins | sample 7454761 | NCBI WGS metagenome assembly JACCEB01 (sample SAMN15323454, study PRJNA562643) | freshwater metagenome | isolation source: river surface water | place: USA:Blue River Watershed | collected 2017-08-18
TCAGGTCTCCTGCCGCAGCACCTCGAGCGGCGGGTGATTCGTGATTCCGCGGCCGGACAGAAAGCCCGTCACCACCGTGACCGCGCACACCGCGACGCCCCCGAGCGTCAGCAGCAGCCACGGCACGCTCGGCGTGATGCGGAAGACATACTTCGCGAGCAGCGCGTTGCCCGCCACCGCGAGCAGGCAGCCCACCAGCGCGGCCAACGCACCGAGGATCATGTATTCCACGAGCTGGATCGTGACCAACTGCCGCTGCGTGGCCCCGAGCGTGCGCAGCAGCACCGTCTCCCGGATCCGCTGGAAACGCCCCGTCAGCACCGCGCCTGCGAGCACGATGACGCCCGTGAGCACGGTGAAGAGCGCCATGAACTGGATCACCGCCGCGACCTTGGTGAACACGCCGTCGACCGTCTGCATCACCAGCGCGAGGTCGATCGCGGTCACGCTCGGGAAACGCTGCACCACCGCACGCTGCACCCGCGCCGAGTGATCCGCATCCGTCGCACGCACCGCGGCGACATGGAATTTCGGCGCCGGCTCCAGCACGCCGTCGGGAAATACGACGAAGAAATTCGGCTCCAGCCGCCGCCATTCCACCGCCCGCACGCTCGTCACGCGCGACTTCATCGTCACGCCCTGCACATCCCAGTCGATCTCGTCGCCGAGCTTCAGCCCCATCTGTTTGAAAAGGCCCTCCTCGAGCGAGATCGGGATCACCGTGCCCTCGCCGCCGGCCGCGCGGCCTTCGAAGTTCCCGCTCACCAGTTTTTCCGAGCTCGTCAGCGCGCCGCGAAACGTCGACCGATACTCGCGCCGCAGCGTCCAGCTCGGGATCCGGCCCCCGCCCTCCGCTTGTTTCCCGTCGCCGCGGCCGCGCTCCACGTCCCCGCCCCGCTCCCGGCGTTCGCCCTCGGGCGGCGTTGCCTCCGGTCCGCGGCGGTCGCGGCCGAGCATTTCCTCCACGCGCCGGCCCTTCACCGCGGCGATCTTCATCGTCACGATCGGCGCGTGCACCAGCACCGGCGCGCCCTGCGCCGCCGCGGTCTCGCGCACGCCGTCGACCTGGTCGTCCTGGATGTCGAAGAACAACAGGTTGGGCCGCCCGCTGCCGCCGGAGATCTCGATCTCTTTCAACAGCGTCGTCCGCGTGAGAAACAGCGTGAGCATCAGGAAGGTCCCGAGCCCGAGCGACACCAGCAGCAGCACCGTGCGGTTGTTGGGCCGGTGCAGATTCGCGACGCCCTGCCGCACCACATACGGCAGCCGCCGCGGAAACCACCGCTGCGCCGCCCACGCGACCGCCTTGGCCAGACCCGCGAGCACCAGAAAACCGCCGATCAGCATGCCCGCGAATCCGAGTCCGTCGCGCAGCCGCGTCGTCTGCCACACCGAGAAGGTCACCACCGCCGCGACGATCAGCGCGCCGATCGCGATCCGCCACGGATCCGGTCCGCCCACGCGCTCGACGAAGGCCGAGCGCAGCGCCACGAGCGGCGACACGTTGCGCACCGCCAGCAGCGGCAGGAGCGTGAACAGCAGGCAGATCACGAGCCCCGCGCCCATGCCCCGCGCCACCGCGGCCCACGCGATCGTGAACTGCACCTCGAACGGCAGCACGTCCTTCAGCAGGTGCGGCAGCGCCGACTGCACGCCGAGCCCGAGCGCGGCGCCGACCACGGCCCCGAACAAGCCCAGCGCGAAGCCCTGCACCAGATACACCGCGAAGCTCTGCCACGCCGTCGCGCCGAGGCAGCGCAGCACCGCGACCGTCGAAATCTTCTGCCGCACGTAGACGTGGATCGCGCTCGCCACACCGATGCCGCCGAGGAAAAGCGCCACGAATCCCACCAGGCTCAGGAAGCCCTCGATGTTTTCCAGCACGCGTCCGAGATCGCGCTTCCGCTCCGCCACCGTGTCGTAACCCAGACCTTCGGCGCGAAACTCCCGCCGCATCGTCGTCTCCACCGCGAGCGCATCCGTGCCTTCGGGCAGCTTCAGCATCAGCCGGTGCCGGACGAGCACGTTGCGGTCGGCCAGCCCCGTCGCCTCCAGCCGCGACCGCGGGATCATCGCCCGCGGCGCCACCGTCGCGCTGATCGCCGACGACTCGCCCGGCAGTTTCTGCAACGCCCCCACGATCGTGAACGTCGTCGCCCCGAGCCGCACCGTGTCGCCGACCTTCGCCTGATACTGCCGCAGCAGCGTCTCCTCGAGGATCACCACGTCGCCGCCCGCACGCAGCTTCGCCGCGGCATCCGCCGGCGCGGTTTCGAAATCGCCGTAGAACGGAAAGCCGCCCTCCAGCGCGCGCACGTTGACCAGCCGCGTCAGATTCTCCGCGGTGGGAAACGTCATCATCGACGTGAAACTCACTTCGCTCGCGACCTCGCCGCCGAGCGCCGCCGCGTGGTCGCGGACCGCCGGGCTCGGTTCGTTCCGGCCCGTGATGATCAGGTCCGCGCCGAGCAGCCCGCGCGCCTGCTCGTCGATGCCGCGCGCGAGATTCGCGCCGAGCGATCCGATCGCCACCAGCGCCGCGATCCCGAGGACAACGGAACAGGAAAACAGCACGAGGCGCCGCCGCGAGGCCCGCGAGTCGCGCCACGCGAGTTTCAGAATGAAGCCGAGCCGGGCGGAGGAAGCCATGGGAAGGGACAACGGTTTCAGCGCCCCGCGAGCGCCGGGGCCGGCACCGCGCCCTGCGTGTCCTCGATCACCGCTCCGCTCTTCAGCCGGATCATGCGCTGGCATTTGCGCGCGAGTTCCAGGTCGTGCGTCACGAGCACCAGCGTGGTGCCGCGCTCCTGGTTCAGCCCGAAGATCAGGTCGACCATCGCGTGCGCCGTATCGCCGTCGAGGTTTCCCGTCGGTTCGTCGCAGAAGAGGATCTTCGGCCGGTTCATGAACGCCCGCGCCAGCGCCACGCGCTGCTGTTCGCCGCCGGAGAGCTGCACCGGATAATGATCCGTCCGCTGCCCGAGGCCCACGCGGGCGAGCAGCGCCGCCGCCTCCCGCTCCGCCTCCGGGCCGCCCTCGCCGCGCAGTTCCACGGGCACGAGCACGTTCTCCACCGCCGTCAGGGTCGGCACGAGCTGGAAGTTCTGGAACACGAAGCCCACGTGCTCATTGCGGACCAGCGCCCGCTCGTCCTCGCTCAACCCGCCGATCGAGCGCCCCGCGAGCACCACCTCGCCCGTCGACGGCCGGTCGAGTCCCGCGCACAACCCGAGCAGCGTCGTCTTCCCGCTGCCGCTCGGCCCGACGATCGCCAGCGTCGCCCCCGCCGCCAGCTCGAAGCTCACTTCCTTCAGCACCGTCAAAGGACCGGCCGCCGTCGCATACGATTTGGTCAGCCGCTGGACTTTCAGCATCGATTGATCAGTCATGGGTTCGCCCACGAAACACACGAAACACCCGAAATCGAGTCCATGACCTCAGTCCGCGCGCGGTTTCCGTCCCTGGGAGTGCTTCTGATCTGGGTGTCGCTCATGGGCTCCTCCCTCTACGCCTCAAACCCGCGCACGGTTGTGTTTTTCGGCGACAGCCTCACCGCCGGCTACGGCCTGGCGAATCCCGGCGCCGACGCCTTCCCCGCGTTGATCCAGGAAAAGATCCGCACCGCCGGCCTCGCATGGAAGGTCGTGAATGCCGGCCTCAGCGGCGAAACCACCTCCGGCGGTCTCCGCCGCGTCGACTGGATCCTGCGCCAGCCCGTCGATCTCTTCGTGCTCGCCCTCGGCGCCAACGACGGACTCCGCGGCATCAGCCCCGCGGTGTCGCGCACCAATCTCCAGCAGATCGTCGACCGCGTGCGCGCGCGCTATCCCAAGGCGACGATCGTCATTGCCGGCATGCAGATGCCGCCCCAGCTCGGCGCCGACTTCGCCCGCGAGTTCGGCACGATGTTTCCCGCGCTCGCGCAGCAGAACGACGCCACCCTGATCCCGTTTCTCCTCGAGGGCGTGGGCGGGGTGCTCCGCTACAATCTCGAAGACCGCATCCACCCCAATCCCGCCGGCCACAAGCTCATCGCCGAGACCGTCTGGCAGGTGCTCAAGCCGCTCCTCTGACGCCTCGCCGGGCGCGCCCGCCGCGCACTCCGCGGCGCGACCCCGATCCGCTCAACTCGCCGCCCCCGCCGGCGCCGCCGCGAGCTCGCCGCCAGCCGCCCGCGCCACGTCGCCTTTCGCGAGCACCTGCGTCAACTCGGTTTCCAGACCCTGCACCTGCTGCTGCAGGGTCGCGGCCGCCGCCGCGGTCTCCTCGCTGATGCCCGCGTTCTCCTGCGTCAGCTTGTCGACGCTCGTCAGGTTCTGCAGCACGCCGTCCACCGCATCGGCCTGCTCGCGCGACGCGGTGGCGATCTCCGTGATCAGCCCGTCCATCCGCTCCGCATTCTGCACCAGCACGGCGATCTCCTGCGCCACCCGCTCGGACAGGTCCGCCCCGTGGACCGCCCGCGCCACCGCATCCTCGATCCGCGTCGTCGTGTCGCGCGCCGCGCTGGCCGCGCGCCCGGCGAGCTGCCGCACCTCCTGCGCCACGACCGAGAAACCCGCGCCGGCCTCGCCCGCCCGCGCCGCCTCCACCGCCGCGTTGAGCGCGAGCAGGTTCGTCTGAAACGCGATCTCGTCGATCGACTTCACGATCTCGCCGATCTTCCGGTTGGCCGCGGAGATCTCCCGCATCGCCGTCGTCATCTCGCGCAGCACTGCGGCGCTGCGCTCGACCGCGGCGCGGTTGTCGCGCGTCGCCGCCTCCACGCCCCGGGCCCGGTCCGCATTCTGTTTCACCGTCGCCTGCACCTGTGCCATCGCCGCGCTGCTCTCCTCGAGCTTCGCCGCCTGGTCGGAACACGAGCCGGCCAGATTCGTGCTCGAACCCGCCACCTGCTCCGCAGCCGACGCCACCCCCGACGTCCGCGCCTCCATCCGGCCGACCACCGTGCGCAGATGCCGCACGACGACGTTGCTGGTGATGAAGCCGAAGACCGCCGCCAGCAGCACGCCCAGCAGCGTGCCCGCCCCCAGCAGCACCGAATGCCACGTCGCTTCGCGCCGCACGTTCTCCTCGCGGGCGTGCAATCGCTCGGTGGCGCCCTTCTCGATGGCGACCACGAGTGCCGCCAGCTGCGCCCCGGTCGTGCGGTCGACCCCCGCGATCGTGCGGTCCACCGCGGCCACGGCGCCGGCCGAGCCGTCCTTCAGCCCGGCCGCCGCCGCGGCATACTTCCGGCCCAGCTCGCGATGCGTTTCGCGCAGGCTCTCGATCTCCGCGACCGGCAAAGCCAGCGCCGCGGTGCGGGTCGCGAGTTCCTGCAACGCCGCCTGCGTCTCGTCGCCGGCGGCCTGCATCGCCGCCTCGTGTTTGCGCCGCAGCGCGGGATCGGCGCCGCGCAGCAGCAGATTCTTCCACTCCTGCACCTGCGTGCGGAATGCCACCTCGGCCCGCCGCGCGGTCGTCGCGAGCGCCCCGTCGTCCTGCCGCTGCCGCACCACCGTCTCCATGCGCGCGAGCACCGTGCGCTGCGCGAGAATGCCCAGCCCGCCGCCAACCAGCGGCACCGCGGCCACCATACCGAAAGCGAGAACGAGATGACTGCGTAGGTTCATGGGGGAGGAAACGCGTCCGTCACCGGACACCGTCGCCCTTACATCGGCCGTCCGCGCACCCGCTGAATCCTGACACCGACCCGGCCCGAACCACCCCACTCCGGACCAAGTATGCCTGCCCGCAACGTCCTGATTCCGAGCCGCCAACAAACCGCCGCGGTGCGACTCACATTTCACTCACAATTCTCCCGCGCCCCGCCTTCCCGCGCGGTGGCGCCGGCCCCGTGCGCGCGGCGCTCCGTTCAGCGCAGCAGCGCGTGCACGGCCCCGATGATGCGCTCCTCCACATCGCCGACCAGCCGCGTGGGCAATCCGTAGAAATCCATCGCCCGCTCCGCCTCGTAGCCGCCCTCCGCCAGCACGCGCGTCGAGGGAATGTAGCACGGCACGGCATTCGCGTAGGCGTTCACCCACACACGGTCCGCCCCGAGCTCGCGCCGCAGCCGCAACGCATACTCCGCCACCACCTCCCCGCCGAGAAACACCATCGCGAGCTCGCCGCCGAAGCGCCACGCCTGCACCGGATACCGCACCGCCGTCGGCAGCGCCCGGCCCGCATCGAGCTCGGCCAGAAATTTCCGCGCGGGATACGAAGTCATCACCGGCAGGCTCAACCGCGCCTCCAGTTCCGCCCGCGTCACCTCACGATCGAAGGGAATCTCCAGCCACCGAAGCCCCGCCGCCGTCACCGCCCCGAGCGGCCGCATCGGGCCCGCACAGAGCCGCGCGACTTCGTCGGCGATCGTCCGGCCGTGCCTCGCCACCGCGGGCAATCCGCGCGGTTGCGGATCCGCATCCGCCCCGCACCCGATCGCCACCAGCGCGACCGCGCCGGGGTGCGCCGCCTCGAGCCGCGCCGCGGCATCGCCCGCCCAGTCGGGGTGCACATAGTTGTCCCCGCCTTTCAGCGTGGTGCAGTGGCACGCATAATTGACCAGCAGCGCCCGCACCGTGCCACCCGCCGCCGCGCGCAGCACCGGCAACGTATGCTCCACGGGCCCGCCGGGCTGATCCGTGTAGCCCACCGCCTTGCCGTCGACGATCCGCCGCCGGTTGACCGCAAACTCCGCCCGACCCTGCGCCCAGGCCAGTTCCCCCGGCCGGCGATTCGCCAGCGCCGCGAGCCCGACCTCGATCAGCTTCCGCTCGAGCGCCGCCGCATAGCGGTCGATCCGCTCCAGCTCCTCCGCCGGCAGATCGCGCGAAAACATGAACGGCGCCGTCCCCGCGATCACCGGCCCCGTGTGCTGATGCGTCACGCAGACCGCGATGCGCTCCCGGGGAATCGCGTGCCGCGCCTGGATGCCCGCGACCACCGCCTCCGTGAGCCGCTCCGACACCGCCAGCACCTCCGCGACAATCACGAGCGCCGCCCCCTCCGCCTCGCCCCCGAGCGCCAACGCCCGCGCGTGGATCCGCTGCTCGACGCGCTCCGCCATCGTCGGCCGGTTCGTGTAGCCGGAGAGCCGGATCGGCAGCTCGGGCGTGATATCGACGCGCGCCGCGCCGACGGCCACGGGCGCAGCGCCGGCGGGAGCCGCGACGCACGCGGCCAAAGCAGCAAGGAGGACGACGAGCGTTCGCATGGGCGTGGGGTTCGCTTCGCGCATGGTGCCCGGGACAGGACTCGAACCTGCACGCCTTACGGCACGGGCTTCTAAGACCCGCATGTCTGCCATTCCATCACCCGGGCGGGCTGCGAAACGCAGTGGAAACGTCCCGCCTTCCCCTGCACGCCGCAAGCGCCGAAATTTCCGCCCCGCCCGCCCCGCGCCCAGCCGTTGCCTGCGTTTTTCGTTTCGCCCGGCGCGTCCCGTTCGTCTCACCTGCCGGCGATCTTCACCGCGCCTTCGTGCGCCCACGCCCACTCCTCCCACCCCGCCGCTCATGCTCCTCCGCCTGCTCGCCGCCTTGCTCGTCCTCCCGACCGTCGCCCTCGCCGCGGCCTCCGGCTCTGCCCGGCAGCCCAACATCATTCTGATCAACATCGACGATCTCGGCTACGCCGACATCGGCCCCTTCGGCGGCACCAACCGCACTCCCGCCCTCGACCGCATGGCCCGCGAGGGCCTCAAGCTCACCAGCCACTACGCCGCGCCGGTCTGCTCGCCGTCCCGCGCCTCGATGCTCACCGGCTGCTACCCGAAGCGCGTGCTCCCGATCCCGCACGTCCTGTTTCCCGCCGGCGCCGTCGGCCTCAACCCCGCCGAGCGCACCGTCGCCGAGGTCCTCAAGGACGCCGGCTACGCCACCGGCTGCATCGGCAAATGGCACCTCGGCGACCAGACCCCGTTTCTCCCCACGCGCCAGGGCTTCGATTACTACTACGGCCTCCCCTACTCCAACGACATGGGGCCGATCCTCGACGGCACGAAGCACAACCCCACCGACAAGATGCCCGACCCGGCCGTCATCGCCGCCAAAGCCGCCAAGGCAAAGGTCATCCCGGTCGACGAATCCGGCATCCGCCAGAACCAGCCGCCGCTCCCGCTCCTGGAAAACGAGACCGTGCTCGAGCGCGTGCGGCAGGCGGAGCAGATCACGCTCACCGACCGCTATACCGCCAGGGCCATCGATTTCATCCACCGCCACCGCAGCCGGCCGTTCTTCCTCTATCTGCCGCACTCGGCCGTGCATTTCCCGCTGTATCCGAAACCCGAATTCGCCGGCAAATCGCCCAACCAGGCCCTCGGCGACTGGACCGAGGAGGTCGACGCCAGCGTCGGCCGCGTGCTCGACACGCTGCGCGAACTCAACCTCGCGGCCAACACGCTCGTGATCTTCACCTCCGACAACGGCGGCTCGCTCACCCACGGCTCCAACAACCGCCCGCTCCGCGGCAGCAAGGGGCAGGTTTACGAGGGCGGCCTCCGCGTCTGCACCCTCGCCTGGTGGCCCGGCCGCATCCCCGCGGGCACCAGCACCGACGCCATCACCGCCCACATGGACTGGCTGCCCACCTTCGCGAAACTCGGCGGCGCCAAGCTCCCCGCCGCACGGCTCGACGGCGTCGACCTTTCCGGCCTGTTCCTCGCGCCCGCCACCACCGCCGCCGCCTCGGTCCGCGAAAACTTCCACTACTTCCGCGGCCTAAATCTCGAAGCCATCCGCTCCGGCCCGTGGAAACTCCACCTCGCGAGCGGCGAACTCTACCACCTCGAACGCGATCTCGCCGAAAAGGAAAACATCGCCGCCGCCAACCCCGACGCCGTCGCCCGCCTGCGCGCCCTCGCCCAGGCGATGGACGCCGATCTCGGCACCTCCGGCCAGGGCCCCGGCGTCCGCCCGCTCGGCCGCGTCGAAAAACCCGCCCCGATCATCGCCCTCGACGGCAAGGTCCGCCCCGACCTCAAGTCCGCCCAGCCGGCGTTTCCGTAACCGCGCGGGCGCAGGCCCGGCGCTCGCCGCGCCGTCGTCAGCGTTTCCCCAGCGTCGGCCGGAACTCCGGCACCCGCCGCGCGCCCGCCCGCGCTTCGAAATCCGCCGCGAGCGCGAGCAACTCCGCCTCGCTCCACGCCGCGCCGAAAAACGAGATCCCGACCGGCAACCCTTCGATCGCCCCGGCCGGCACCGTGATACTCGGATAGCCCGCCATCGCCGCCGGCGTCGAACTGCCGCCGCCCGGCCGCTTCCCGTCGAAAAAGGTCTCCCCCACTTCGTTGGCCGCAATCAGCTCCGCGACCGAACGCGTCACCGCGACGAGCGCCAAGAGCCGGTGTTTCGCCAGCACCGCATCGAGGCCCTCGGCGCGGCTCGCCCGCCGGCATTCCTCGCGCGCCTGCAGATAAGCCGGCTCCGTCAACGGCCCCTTGGCCTGCATCGCCACCAGATGCTGCTGGCCGAAGAGCGGCAGCTCGCGCGCCCAGTGGCGTTCGTTGAACGCGATCACCTCGGCGAGCGTCCGCACCGCGCCTTCGCCGCCCGGCAGCGCGGCGAGATACGCGTTCACGCCGTGTTTCATCTCGTAGCGGAAAACTTCGAGCATCGCGCTTACCGGCAGCCGCGGCAGCGCCTCCACCTCGATCACCTCCGCCCCGGCCGCGCGCAGCACCGCCACCGCCTGCCGGAACACACCGTCGACCGACGGCCAGTAACCCGCCGGCGCCAGCACTCCGATGCGCGCCCCGCGCAGCGCGTCCGCCCGGAGCGCCGGGCCGCCCACGGCCCACGCCCGCTCCGCTCCCGCGCGCGTCGCCGCATCCGCCTCGTCCACGCCCGCGATCGCCGCGAGCACCAGCGCCGCATCGCGCACCGTGCGCGTCATCGGCCCCGCCGTGTCGAAACTCTCCGCAATCGGAATGATGCCCGTCCGGCTCACGCGCCCGACCGTCGGCTTCAGGCCCACGATTCCGCACGCCGACGCCGGTGACACGATCGACCCGTTCGTCTCCGTGCCGATCGCCGCCACGCAGAGATCCGCCGCGACCGCCGCTGCCGAGCCCGAGCTCGAACCGCTCGGCGAACGGTCGAGCACATGCGGATTCAACGTCTGCCCGCCGCGTCCGCTCCACCCGCTGACCGAGCGCTCCCCGCGGAAATTCGCCCACTCGCTCAGATTCGTTTTCCCCAGCAGCACCGCGCCCGCCGCGCGCAGCCGCGCCACCACGTGCGCATCGTGCGCCGGCTTCCGCCCCACGAGCGCCAGCGAACCCGCCGTCGTCTCCATGCGGTCCGCCGTCGCGATGTTGTCCTTGATGAGGATCGGGATCCCGTGCAGCGGGCCACGCACCCGGCCCGCCTTCCGCTCCGCATCGAGCTGCGCCGCGATCTCCAACGCGTCCGGGTTGAGCTCGATCACCGCATTCAGTTTCGGCCCCGCGCGGTCGATCGCCGCGATGCGCGCGAGATACGCCGCCGTGAGCTCCCGCGCCGAGATCTCGCCCGCCGCCTGCCGCCGCTGCAGATCCTCAATGGTCGCACCCGCAAAGCGGAACTCCGCCGCGCTCACGTGCCTCGCACCTCCGCCCGCGAGCGCCACCGCGGCCGCGACCCACGCGACGCACCGCAGACGCATTCCGAAACCCGGGCGACCGATCGTGACCGTGCTGCGCATAGGGAAAATCGCCGGCCACCCGCGTCGCCCCGCTCACGGCGCCACGCCGAGCCGGTCACCCATGCGGGCGTAGGTTTCGACGTGGTTCGCGCTTTGCGCGACGACATCCGCATCGAAGACGATCCGCCCGCGCTGGAAGATCGTGATCACGCACGAGCCCCCGAAGGCAAACAGCCCCTTCTCCTCGCCTTTCGCCATCGTGCGGCCCGGCACGAAACTCTGCTGGATGCTGCCGACGTTCGTCGCGCCGACTTCGATCACGCCCACCGTCCCGAACTGCGGCGACTCCACGAACGTCACCTCGCGTTTGTTCTCGATCAGGTAGTGCAGCCGGCGGCGCAGCGCGATCGGACTCACCGAGTAGAGCCAGCCGTTGATCAGTCGCGGCTCGCCGACCGTGCCACCGACCGGGAAATGGAACCGGTGGTAATCCACGGGACACAGCCGCGAGATCACCAGGCCGCCGCCCGCGAAGCGTTCCGCCGCCGCCGCGTCGCCCAGCAACTCGGCAAACGAGAACGTCGAGCCCTTCACATAAAATCCCGCCGCCGCCTGGAGGTCGGGAAACACGAGGTGCCGCCCGTCGGCCGGAAACACCGCCACGTTCTCGCCGGGCGCGATCGGCCGCGCCTCGGGCTTGAGCGCCCGGTAGAAGAATTCGTTGAAGGTCTTGTAGTCGAAGGGCGACTTCGCGAACTCGTCCACATCGAGCCCGTATTTCGCGATGAAGGGCAGCACGCGCAGCGCGCTCGACCGCTTGTTCATCTTCCGTCCATACCACTGCGAGAAAATCGCCCGCCGCGCGAGCAGCCACACGAAGAAGCGCCCGCTCGGATTTTCGTAGGCATAGCGCAGCCATTTCTCCCCAAACACCTGCTCCGTTTTCACGGTGCGCGCGTAGCGGTCGAAGTAGCGGATGGGTTCGGACGGCATGAGGTGCCGCCCACGAAACCCAACAACCCGCCGACCTCAACGCCGCAGTTCGCGCCCGACCCGTTCCGCCCTCAACCGCTCACGTCTGCGGCGGCGTGGTGGTGTAGAACCGGTCGTGCGCCTCGAGCTTGAACCGGTGCACGAGGAGGCTGAGGTCCGCGAAGATCGCCCTCGCGGCCGCGTCGGCTCCTCCGGCCTCCATGCGCTCGGACGTCCGGTGAAACCGCTCCCCCAGCCCGCGATGCTCGTCGTGATCGCCCAGCGCGCGCAGGAGCTGCCGCACCCGCTCCGCCCGCCGCCGCGCCCGCGTCACCTGGCGCAGCGCCGCGGCCGCACCGATGCGTCCCGCCTTCAGATCCTTCAGCACGCCGCATTCGAACACCCGGCATTGCCACGGCCGGTCCGCATAGACCCGGCACCGCCGATCCGGCCCGAGCGCGGCACACGGCTGCGGAAACCGCTCGATCGGCACCCGGCCCCGCGAGGCCTTCACCGGCAATCCGAGCGCCTTCAGCTTCCGGGCATCGTCGTCCCCCTCGAGTTTCACAAGGTCGAAGAGCGTGCCGTCGCAGCACATCCCGCACGCCACGCACAGCTGTCCGGCCGACACCGCCGGCACCGCCGCGGCTGCGCCCGGCCCCGCGTCCTGCTTTCCCCGCCTGCGTTCGTCTCGGTTCGACTTCATCCGTGGTGGTTCCTCTGCCGGGCCGCGGCAGGAAACTCCACCAGATTTCCATCCGCGCCGAACGCCATCGGCGCCGGCTCGCCTTCGACCGCCAGATCCCCGCGCGCCCGCACCTCCGGCAGCATCGCCTCGGACACCTGCAGCCACTCCACCTCCAGCGTGCTCGCGATGCGCACCGCGCGCACGGCGGCCGGATCGGACAACGCCACCGACGCGATCGTGCGCCCGATCGCCTCCCGGTCGGTGTCGAAATGGATCGGGATCTTCGCGCTCTGCGGCGTGAGCGAGGTGAGGGCGTTGATCGACATCTTCCGCTGGTTGATCGCCGCCACCAGCCGCGTCGTCGTCACGTCCGCCATGCCGAGCCCGATCGCGTTGCCCTCCGACTCGGGCGTGAGCTCGCGCAGAAAAATCCGCCGGATGAACGGCGCCCGCCGCCCCATCCGCCCGAGTTCGCTCGTGTAGCCGTGCACCGTGCGCCCGATCACATTGGGGTCCATGCCGGCGCCGCTGATGTTTTTCCCGAGCCGGTCGACGATCAGCACATCGATCTCCTCGAACGGCAGCAGCGGCAGCAGCCGCCGCGCCTCCCCATACAGCCGCGCCTCGCCCGGCTCGAACTCGCCCCGCGGCACCACCGCCACCCGCGCCGTCCGGTGCCGCTGGTCCTCGAGAATCGCCACGCCGCAGAGGATCGGCGCCTCCCGCTCGATCACGCGCGCGATTCCGCGGATCATCGGCTCGTAGCCGTAACGCTGCGCCGCGCCGTGCATCGTCGCCGCGCCGATCTGCTTGCCCAGTCCCACCACGCACATCTTCAGCAGCCCGCTGCCCAGCGTGTCGGAAAAGAAATCCGTGTGCGGCTTCACCCGGTTGATCACCACCACCCCGTCCGCCGCCATCGCCTCCACGCTGCAGAACACCGGCACGCCTTCCGCCAGCACGCCGATCTGCCGCACCTCGAGCGACGCCCGCACCGGCGCGCCCATCGCCGCCTCCGTGATGCCATACGTGGCCAGCACCTCCGTCTGGCCCTCCGGCGTCGCCCCGCCGTGGCTGCCCATCGCCGGGAGGATGAAGGGCGCCGCCCCCGCCTCCCGCAGCAGCCCGATCGTCGTGCGCACGATCGTATCCAGACCGGCTATACCCCGGCTGCCCACCGCCACCGCCACCCGCGCGCCGGGCCGCAGCCCGCGCAGCACCGGCCGCAGCTCGCGCGCGAGCTCCGCGACAACATCAAGCGGCGGCAGCTCGGGAAACTTCTGCCGCACGGGAACCATCCGGGGTAACGGAAACATGACGACGCCGGCCAACCCAGCCCACCGTCCGCCCCGAGGCAAGCACCCGCCCGCACCCCGGCCGCCCGGCTTCGCCGCGCGGGGCTCGCGCGCACCGGCTCAGCCGCCTTTCTTCGCCGCTTTCTTTTTCCCGGGCGCCGCGCCGGACGACTCCGCGTTCTTCGGCTGCCGCGCCAGAGCCGCCAACTCGGTCGCAAGCCCGCGGTCACCCTGCTGTTTCATCCAGGCATCGAGTTCGCTGCCGAGGCGCCGCCCGATCGCCGCATAGGCCGGATCGCCCGCGAGATTCCGCGTCTCCAGCGGATCTTCCCGCAGATCGTAAAGCTCCACCGCCGGCCGGTGCGAGAGCCCGCGGACCCGCTCGGCCAGCGCGGGGTTGCCCACGGCGTCGCGCACCCACGACTTGAAGATCTCGCCGCCGTGGATGCCCAGGATCCACCACTCGTTCTCGGGCGCCAGGTTGCGGATCAGCTTGTAGCGGTCGTCGCGCACCGCGCGCTTCGGAAACGGATTCCGGTTCCCGGTCACGCCCACCGCGGTGTCCTGCGCAAACACGTGGTCCCGGTGCCGGGTCGCCCGCCCGAGCAGCACGTCGAGAAAGCTGCGCCCGTCGAAGCCGTTGCCGCCTCCGCCCGGATCCGCGCAGCCCGTATCGATCGCACGCGGGTCCACGCCGGCCGCCGCGAGGAAGGTCGGCGGCACATCCACATACTGCATCAGCGCATCGCTTGCCGTGCCGGGCGCGATCTTCCCCGGCCAGCGCGCAAATGCCGACACGCGGATGCCGTTGTCGAAGAGCGTCCACTTTCCGCCTCCCGGCATCTGCGACCCCTGCTCCGTCAGCAGCAACACGAGCGTGTTTCCCGTCTGGCCCGTCCGCTCGAGCACATCGAGCACCGCCCCCACCTGCCGGTCGAATTGCGTGATTTCCGCGTAGTAGGCCGCGAGCGCCGCGCGCGTCTCGCGATTGTCGTGCAGCCACGGCGGGAGCGTCAGTTTCGCCGGGTCATAGAGGTCTTTGGGGCCGCGGGTCCACGGCGTGTGGGGATCGGTCGACGCCACAACGGCCAGCCACGGCTGCGCGGGATCGCGGGCGACGAATCGCGCCAGCGCCGCGGCGTCATCCGCATCGTCGCCGATGTTCTCGAAGGGAAACGATTGGGGCGGGTGGACGTGCTGCTTGCCGAGCAGCGCCGTGCGGTAGCCGAGGGCATTGAGGTGCGTGAACACGCTGCGCGTGGTCGGATCGACCATCGTGTGGTTCGGATACGCGCCGGAACGCACCGGGAAGAGCCCGGTGTAGAGCGCATGCCGCGCCGGCGAGCACGTGGGTGACGGCGTAAACATCCCGCGCAGGTGCAGGCCCTCGCGCGCGAAGGCATCGATCCGCGGGGTCTGCACCTCGCGGTTCCCCGTCACGCCGAGATCGCGCCAGTTCAGATCGTCCGCGATCACGATCAGGAAATTCGGCCGCGCCTCCCGCGCCGGCCGCTCCGCCGCCCGCGCCACGGTCACGACCGCGCTCCAGACGAGCGCGACGACGAGCAGACAGAGCCGCCCGAAAGGCAGCGTCTTCGGGCGCCGGGACGGAAAAAGGGACGGGATAGGGGTCATGCCGGATGAGGAGGGGAACACTCCCCGGCACTTCTCGCCACTCTTACCCACGCCGCAACCTCCAACGTGTCCGCCGGCTGCGTCGTGGCCCAAGAAGGTTACGCCGCGCGCCGGCTCCGCGCGCTCATTTCCTCGGGCTCATTTTCTCAGCACGCCGACCTCCGGCACCGCTTCCAGCGCGCCCGCGCGCACGGTAAACGTGATCGCCGAATCCTCGGCCACCTCCCCCGCGATCAGCGCCCGCGCGAGCTTCGTCTCGACGTTCCGCTGCAGGAAACGCTTCAACGGCCGGGCGCCGAACACCGGATCGTAGCCTTTCTCGGCCACCCAATCACGGGCCTTCGCGTCGAGGCGCACCGTCACGCGCCGGTCGGCGAGCCGCTTGTTCAGGTCGGCCATCAGCAGGTCGACGATGGTCGTGATCTCCTCGAGCGTGAGCGGCTTGAAGAGGATCGTCTCGTCGATGCGGTTCAGGAACTCCGGCCGGAACGACCGCCGCAGCTCCGCCAGCACGCTCTCGCGCACGCTGTCGGAGATCTCGCTGCCGTGCACGCCTTCGAGCAGGAAACGCGAGCCGATGTTCGAGGTCATGATGATGACCGCGTTCTTGAAATCGACCGTCCGCCCCTGCGCATCCGTGATCCGCCCGTCGTCGAGCACCTGCAGCAGCACGTTGAACACGTCCGGATGCGCCTTCTCGATCTCGTCGAAGAGGATCACCGCATACGGCTTCCGCCGCACCGCCTCCGTCAGCTGCCCGCCTTCGTCGTAACCCACGTAGCCCGGCGGCGCGCCGATCAGCCGCGCGACACTGTGTTTCTCCATGTATTCCGACATGTCGATGCGGACCATCGACGCCTCGGTGTCGAACAACGTCTCGGCCAGCGTCTTCGCCAGCTCCGTCTTGCCCACGCCCGTCGGTCCGAGGAACAGGAAGCTGCCCACCGGCCGGCGCGGATCCTTGATGCCGCTCCGCGCCCGCAGGATCGCCTCGGTCACCAGCGTCACCGCCTCGTGCTGGCCCACGACGCGCCGGTGCATCACTTCCTCGAGGCGGAGCAGCTTCTCCTTCTCGCCCTCGACCAGCCGTGTGACGGGCACGCCGCTCCATTTCGCGACGACCTCCGCGATCTCCTCCTGCGACACCTCCTCCTTGAACAACGTCGCCTGCTGCTCGTGGCCCTTCGTCTCCAGGCGCTTCAATTCCGCCTCGAGCTGCGGGAGCTTCCCGTGGCGCAGCTCCGCCACCTTGTTCAGATCATAGGCGCGCTCCGCTTTCTCCATCTCGAGCCGCGTCGCCTCGATCTCCTCGCGCAGCTTGCGCGTCCGGCCGACCGCGGCCTTCTCCTTTTCCCACGCGAGCCGGATGCCCTTCGCCTGCTCCCGGGCTTCGGCGAGCTCCTTGCGCAGCACGTCGAGCCGGCGCGCGCTCGCGTCGTCCTTCTCCTTGGCGAGCGCCGTCTCCTCGATCTCCAGCCGCAGCACGCGGCGCGTCAGCTCGTCGAGCTCCTGCGGCATCGAGTCCATCTCGGTGCGGATCATCGCGCAGGCCTCGTCGACGAGGTCGATCGCCTTGTCGGGCAGGAAACGATCGCTGATGTAGCGGTTCGAAAGCGTGACCGCGCTGACGAGCGCGTTGTCCTGGATCCGCACGCCGTGGTGCAGCTCGAAGCGCTCCTTCAATCCGCGCAGGATCGAGATCGCGTCCTCCACCGTGGGTTGATCGACGAGCACCGGCTGGAAGCGCCGCTCGAGCGCGGCGTCCTTTTCGATGTGCTTGCGGTATTCGTCGAGCGTCGTCGCGCCGATGCAGTGCAGCTCGCCCCGCGCGAGCATCGGCTTGAGCAGGTTGCCCGCATCCATCGCGCCGTCCGTTTTCCCGGCGCCCACGATCACGTGCAGCTCGTCGATGAAGAGAACGATGCGCCCCTCGCTCTGCTTGATCTCCTGCAGGACGGCCTTCAGCCGCTCCTCGAATTCGCCGCGATACTTCGCGCCGGCCACGAGCGCCCCCATGTCGAGGGAGAAGATCGTCTTGTCCTTGAGCCCCTCGGGCACGTCGCCGCGCAGGATGCGCTGCGCGAGCCCCTCGACGATCGCCGTCTTGCCCACCCCGGGTTCGCCGATGAGCACCGGGTTGTTCTTCGTCTTCCGCGAGAGGATGCGGATCGTGCGGCGGATCTCGTCGTCGCGGCCGATCACCGGATCCATTTTCCCCTTCCGCGCGAGCGCCACGAGGTCGATGCCGTATTTCTCCAAGGCCTGGTAGGTCGCCTCCGGGTTGTCGGTGGTCACGCGCTGCGCCCCGCGCATCTCCTTCAGCGCCTTGAGCACCTTGGTGCGGTCGAGCTCGAAGCTCCGGAACAGTTTCTTCAACGCGTCGGGCTTGGCGACGTCGAGCAGGCCGAGCAGCAGGTGCTCCACCGAGACATACTCGTCCTTCAGCTTCCCCGCCTCCTCCTCGGCGCGCGTGAGCACCTCGTTCACCGCCTGGGTCACATAGATCTTGGAAGTGTCGACCGCGCCGCTGACTTTCGGCAGCCGCTCGAGTTCGCGCTCGACCGCGAGCTGCATCGCCCCGGGGCCGAGGTTCAGTTTCTCGAGCAGGCCGGGCACGATCCCGTTCTCCTGCGCCAGCAACGCCGCGAGCAGGTGCCACGTGTCGACCTCGTTGTTCGCGTGCCGCCGGGCGATCGCCTGCGCCTCGGTCACCGCCTGGCGCGACATTTGTGTGAGCTTGGCAAAGTCCATGATGAATCTCCTTCGCAGTCGGCGCGCCAACCTGGCGCCGGGCGATTCCCTTCGCAACTCAGCCGCCGGCACCGCGGCCGGCTGCGCCAGCGCAGCCAGAGTGTCGCACCGCCGCGTCACTCTGGCCTGCCGGTCGGACCCGCTGCGCTGTCCCGCTCCGCGGCCGGACCGGCGCCACGCCGACCGGCCGGCGCAGGATCACTTCAGGGTCTTCACGTAGTCGACCAGCGCGGTGATCTCCGCGGCGCCCAGCTTCTGGCTGTAGCCTTCCTTGATCTGCTTCCCGTCCTTCAGGATGCCCTTGGCGATCACGTCCGCGGCCTTCGCGGGGTCGTAGTCCTTCTTGTAGGCATCCGTGGTCATGTCGCGGACCTGCATCTTCTTTCCCATCTTGGTCTGCGCCTTGCCATCGAGCCCGTGGCACTTGGCGCAATGCTCCTCGAAGTTGGAGGCGGCGGTGGCGGCAAACAACGCGGGCGCGGCGAGCAGCGCGAGGGCGGTAGCGTAAGCGGACAGCGACTTGGGAGTTTTCATAAGAGGCCTTTCTGGGCGCGCCCATCGTAGGCGACCCGCGCCGCCCACGCTCCGCACGCATTGGCAATTCGGACGGCAAAATCCGGTCAGTCCGCCCGCGCCTTTCCTCCTCGCCCAACGCCCGCCGCCGCACCGCACCCACGCGCGCGCGATACACGCCGGACTGGACGCTCTCCACCGTCGAGCGGCCACGCACTCGCCACACGGTCGCCCACCAGGGACACATCCGCGCCGGACGCCGCCACGCTCGCGCCGTGCCACCCGCGCGAACGCAAACGGCGTCACCCGGGCGCCCGCCTCAGCGGAGAATTTCGTAAACCTCGATGATCCCCACGCCCGGCACCGCCGGCTGATCCTCCTGCGGATCCGCACTGCGGCGCTCGAAGGGCTTCACCGTCACGGTGTAGCTGCCCGGCGGCAGATCGACCAGGACGCAAGGCTCGCGCCGATTGCCCGGCGCCAACCCCGTCGCCGTGATCTCGCGCTCGCGTCGCGTGACCACCACCGGCCTGAAATCGTTTTCCTCGCTGGCGCCGCCCACCGCATCCGAGCTCCAGTCGTCGCTCTCCACCAGCAACTCGCCGGACGCGCCGCGCAGCTGCAGCAGCGGATCGTGCAGCACCCCCGTCAGGCCGAAGGGCGCGCGCGCCAGCGACGGACCGAGCACGCGCACGAGGATGCGCTTCGTCTCGCCCGGCGCGCCGCGCACCACAAACCCACCCACCATCTCGCGGCCGGCGTTGTCCGCATAACCGCGGGTCGCGAGATTCACCACGCGGTCCGCACCGCCGGCCTCCACGTCGTAGACCTCCATCAGGCCCGCGCCCGTCTCGGCGCCCGCGCCTTCGAGCACCGCCGTGTAGGCCCCGGGCGCGAGCGTCGTCACCAGCGCCGCATCGGCGCTGCCCGCCGCAAACGGAAACGCGCCCGTCGCCGCCACCGCCGCCGCCACCTCGCCGGTCCAGTTGTCGTTCTCCGCCACGCGCGTCGCCCCGGAAAACACCCGCACCACCGGATCGCGCAGCGCATCCGCCACCCCGAAGCTCCGCAGCGCCGGGCCCGCGCCGCGCACCAGCAGCCGCTTCGGCCGCGTCCCCTGCACCACGAAGCCGCCGATCAGCACCTGCTCGTCGCGCCCGACGAAGGCCCGCGTCGCCACATTCACCAGCACGCCGGGACTCGGCGCCGCCTGCGTCTGCAGCCGGTAGCCGGCCGTGACAAACGCCGTCTGCTCGATCGTGCGCGCCGTATCCGATTCCCCGGGACGCCCCGCCGCCACCCCCAGCGGCACGCTCACGGGCGCCGGCGCCGTGATCCGCGGATTGGAGAAATACGCCAGCTCGGCCCCCGGCGGATAGGCCATGATGTCGTGGTAGAGCCCGCCGTCCGCCCCGGTGAAGCGGTAGCCGTAGCTGTAGCTGAACGCTCCCGGCGTCGGCGCGTTGGGGCCGCGCTCGTGCGCACAGCCCAGCACGTGGCCGAGTTCATGCGCGACGACATTCGTGCCCGCCACGTTGCCGTATTGCACGACCGAGAAGGCATACGCGTCGTTGTCGAACCGCGCCGGCTCGTTGAGCAGGAAACTCAGCCCGCTGCTCGAGAAGTCCGCCCGCTGCAGCGCCAGGCACACCACGTCCGCCCCCGCCGCATCGCGCGCCGCATGGATTTCATCCATCGCCCCGTCGGTCAGCCCGAAAAGCGCCGTCAGGGCATCGTCCTGCACGCGATTCCCCGCACTGCGGGACTCGTCGTAGCGCGTCTCGAGCACGCGCACGAGTTTCACGCGCGCCGAAATCTGGCTGGCCGCAAAGGCCGCGTTCACCTTCTCCACCGCGGCCAGAAACGCACTGTCGATCGCCCGCCGCCGCGCCTCGCCCGAAAGCGTCGTGAGCACGTCCTGCGTGTGCACCATCATCAGGTGAATCTCCGCGCGCTGCGGATTGTCCGCCGTCTCCGCCGCACTCGCCGGCACGCCGCCCGCCCCCGCCCGCACGCCCGGCGTGCCCGCCGCCCGCGGCGGCTGGGCCGACACCGGCCGCGGCTGGCCGCACGGCGCGATCTTCGCCGGATCGACCCGGTAGAACTGCGACCACGCCGCATCCGCCGTCCGCAGCACAAAGGTCCCAAGCAACGGGTCCTCGATCGAGGCGTGCAGAAACTCCCCGCTGCCCGCAAAGACCACGCGGCTCAGCGGCCGCCCTTCGATCCGCCCCGTGCCCGCAAACCGCTCCGCTCCCGCCAACTCGCAGCCGTCGATCACCACCGTCAGCTCGCCACCGCGCGGCAACGGCACCCGCAGCCTGCCTTCGCCCGCCGGCAGCCAGATCGGCGCCCGCTTGCCGCGCATCACCTCCGCCGCGAGCTGCACGTAGTGCACGTCGTCCGCCGGCGCCGGCAACGCCGCCGTGAGGGCCGCGGCATGCGCCGGTGTGCCGAAGCGAAACAACCTCGGCACCTCGTCGCGCGACTCACGCGTCCCGGTCCGCGCCGCCGCCACGCCCGCGTCCGCGCGCAGGACGCTCTTTTCCGCCCGGCCCTCCGCCTTTCCCGCTCCCGCGCCGCCCCTGGACCGCGCTTTCTCCTCCAGCGCTATCCGCCCGCCCGCCCAGGCGAGCGCCAATCCGCCTGCCAACAGCAGGCCGCGATGCCACGGGGAGGAGAACCGCATACGCCCGCGAGTGAGTGCGCTCCCCGCCGCACCGCAACTCCGACGTCACCGGCCGCCGCCGACCCTCCGGCCGGGCTGTCCGTCGGCCCGGGCTACTTCGCCCCGATCGCCCCGAGCAGCTGCGCCGCGTGATCCGCCGTATCCACTTTCTCGATCACCGCGCGCACCCGCCCATCGGGCTCCAGCAGAAACGCCGCCCGCGCCGGCCCGACATACTGTTTCCCATACATCGATTTCGTGACCAGCGAGTCGGCCGCCTTCGCAAACAGATCCTCCGGATCGCTCACCAGCGTGAACGGCACGCCATGCTTCGCCGCCGCCTTCACGTGCGATCCTGCCGTGTCGCGGCTAACCGCGATCACGTCGTAGCCCGCCGCCCCCAGCTCCTTCGCCGCAGCCACGAGGCTCGTCAGCTGCCGGTCGCAGCTCGACGTATTGTTCTTCATATAAACCGACACGATCGCGCGCCGGCGGAGCAGCTCGCCAAACTCCACCTCGCGCACCGCGCCGCCGCTCACCGCCTTCACGCGGAACTTCAGTTTCAGTTTTTCTCCTGCGGAAATCATGGCCGCCAACGAGTTCCGCCGCCGCGCGCCGTCAACTCACCCGCACAAATTTTCCGCCCTGCGGCCGCCCGCAAACGCGCGCCACGGGCCCGCGTTCCACCGGTCGGCCGTCCCGCCGGCGGCCATTACCCCGCGCCGTCAGAGGCTTTGACGCCCGGGGGAAAACTCCTCAAGTTGCGCCAAAATGAAAGCGGTCAAGGTCCCGGCGCTTGAGCTCTTCCTTCACGAGATGATCCCGCTCGCGAAGGCGATGGGCGTCGGCGTCGAGCTGAGCGACGACCGTTCCCTCGTGCTCTGCGCCCCCAAGGAGCAGAACCGGAATTCCCTCAACACCGCGTTCGGCGGCAGCCTCGTTTCCCTAGCCACCCTCGCCGGCTACGGCGTCGTCTGGGAGCTGATGAAGAACGAAAAGGGCGCCGAAAAGACCGAGTGGAGCATCGTCGTGAAGGAAAGCCGCGCCGCCTACCGCCGCCCGGTGATCGGCGACCTCCGCGCGATCTGCGAGCGCCCCGCCCAGGCCGCCATCTCCGAGTTCAAGGAGGCGCTGCAGCGCTACGGCAAGGCCAAGCTCAAGCTCAAGGCCTCCATCGTCGAAAACGGCCAGACCGCCGTCGACGTCACCGCGGCCTTCGTCGTCTCCCAGGACCGCGTGCTCCCGGTCCGCGCCTGACGCCCGGACCTGCGGCCGCCGCATCAGCGCGCGCCCGCCCTCCTTCCCGCCCCGCCTGCGCATTCCCGGGCCGGCCGACTCCCGCCGCCGGCCCCGGATCCGTTCAGATGTGCTTCGAGTCCGCCTCGTCCTTCTTGGCGTAGCCCGAATCCTGCCGCGCGTGGTTCACGGCGTTCTTCTTGAGGTAAGCCTGGTAAACATCGTCGGCCGTCATCCCCAGCGTCTGCGCCAGCGAGACCAGAAAGTGAAACAGGTCCACGACCTCCACTTTCGCGTTCTGCTCGTCGAACTTCTGGTATTTCGCCCACCACTTCCACGGCACGCTGTCGATCAACTCGGCCGTCTCCTGCTGCATCGCCCGCGTGTAATTGAGGATCCACTTCGCCTTCTCCTCGTCCGTCGGCGGCGGCAAGTTGACGCCGATCCGCTGGTTCAACGCGTCCTGCATCCGGAAGATCTCCTCGAGTTTATCCATGCCGCGGACGCTCTCGCGCCCCCGCCGCACGTGGCAAGTGGCAATTCCCGCCGCCTCCGCGTTTCCCCCCAGGCTCCCGCTCCGCGCCGTCGCCCCGCACCGGCGGCCGGCGCGCCGAAATCCCCTCTTGCCTCCCCCGGAGGCCCGCACGATGGTCGCCACTTCATGCACGCGTCGAGCGCTCCCGCGCTCCGGGTGCCCAACCATCGCGGCCGCCCTCCTGCCCTCCTGCCGTTCCGGCACGGGCCTTAGCGCGCGCCGCTTCACACCCAACAGCACACCCATGTCAGAACCAGAGAAGTCCGGCCAGCCGACCACGGCTCCCGCCGACTCGTCCGCTCCCGCGCCCCAGGCGCCGGTGGACACCGCCGCCCCGCAGACCCCGGCGGCCGCCCCCAGCCCAGCCCCCGCGGCCGGTGCGTTCGGTTCGTTTGGCGCCACGCGCGGCTCCGGCCTCGCTCGCGGCAAACGTCCGTCCGCCCCCGCTCCCAGCGCCAGCCCAGCCCCCGCCGCCGGTTACAAGCCCAGCGCCGTCGAGGTCATCAAGCCGCAGAGCGAATACCGCAACCCGTTCACCGGCGAGACGTCGGTGGCCTCCCCGGCTCCGGAGCCCGCTCCGGCCGCCCCCGCCAACGAGCCTGCCCCGCAGGCCGCTCCCGCCGCCCCCGTCGCTCCCGCTGCGGAGGCGCCCGCCGCCGCGCCGGCTCCGACCGTGTCGCCCGTGCCCGAGTCCTCGGCTTCGGTCGACGCCGTCGCGAAATCCGAGCCGTCCGCCGCCCCCAGCGGCCAGACACCCGCTCCGGCCAGCACGCCCGCCTCGGCTCCCGAAGCGAAAGCGGAACTCAAAATTCTCCCTCCCGAGCCCGCCGCCCGCGGCGCCGTCCGCTGGGAATCCTCGTCCGGCACCCCCGAGGCCACCGGCGAACGCCGCGACGAGCGCGCCACCTTCCAACCACGCGACCGCCGCGAGTCCCGCGAAGGCGGCCGCTCCTACGAGGGCCGCGGCGAACGTCGCGAACCGCGTGAAGGCGGCCGCGAACCCCGCGAGGGCCGCGAAGGCCGCACCTACGATCCGCGCGATCGCCGCGACGACCGTCGCGATGACCGGCGTGACGATCGCCGCTCCAGCCACGGATCCTCGTCCGCGTCTTCGTCGTCGGCTCCCGCCGAGGCACCCAAGAAGTCCGGCGGCATCGTCGGCTGGTTCAAGGGCCTCTTCGGCAAGAAGAAACAACCCGAGGCTCCCGCCTCCGGCTCCTCCTCCGGCGAATCCCGCCGCGAGGGCGGCGACCGGGGCGAGCGCGGCTACCGCGACGATCGCGGCCGCCGCGGCGGCCACGGTGGCGGCTACCGCGGCGATGACCGGGGCCCGCGTCCCGAAGGTCAGGGCGGCGAAGGCCGCGGTGATTACGGCGATGGCCGTCGCCGCCGTCGGCGCGGCGGTCGTGGCCGGGGCCGTGGCGGTCCGGGCGATGATCGCGGTCCGCGCCCCGAAGGCCAGCAGGGCGGCGGCGCGATCTGATTCGCACCGGAGAATGACGCGCACCTCGCGTTAAACCTTGCCCCGCGCGCCCACGCGCGCGCATTCACGAAGGCGCCCGATTTCCGGGCGCCTTTTTTCTTTCCGGCCGGCGCAGCCACGCCCGCGTCCGGTCCCTCCTGCTCAACCTTCAACTTTCCACCGCGTCCCTCCGTGCCCGATCTCCTCGTCACCGGCGGTAAACCGCTCTCCGGCACCATCACGCCGTCGGGCAACAAGAACTCCGTCCTCCCCATCCTCTGCGCCTCGCTGCTCACCGACGAGCCCGTGACGCTGCGCAACGTCCCCGACATCACCGACGTCGCCAAGCTCGTCACCTTCTTCCAGGAGCAGGGCTCGCGCATCGGCTGGGACCGCGCCGCCGGCACAATGACGATCGACCACTCGACGTTCGATGCCTCCCGCCTCGAAGGCGAACTGCCCGCCGGCATGCGCTCGTCCGTGCTGCTCTTCGCCCCGTTGCTCCAGCGGATGAAACAACTCGCGCTGCCGGGCAACGCCAGCGGCTGCTCGCTCGGCATCCGCGAGCTCGACCCGCACCTCGAGATCCTCGCGAAACTCGGTGCCGAGGTCGTCACCCACGGCGAACTCCGGCTCAAGCTCCCCGGCCGTTTCCGCGGCGCCCGCCACTGGCCGGACTACATGTCGGTCACCGCGACGGAGAATTTCGTCATGGCCGCCGCCCTCGCCGAGGGCAGCTCCACCATCATCAACGCCGCCAGCGAGCCCCACGTGCAGGACCTCTGCGCCGTGCTCGTGCAGATGGGCGCGCAGATCGAGGGCCTCGGCACCAGCAAGCTCACCGTCGAGGGCGTCGACCGGCTGCGCGGCGGCACCTTCACGATCAACACCGACTACCACGAGGTCGTCACGTTTCTCGCCGTCGGCGCGATCACCGGCGGCGAAGTGCGCGTGCGCCACTCCCTGCCGCACCATTTCGACCTCATGGCCCGCGCCTTCGCCAAGCTCGGCGTCGCGATCGAACACGAGGGCGATACCGCCCTCGTGCGCGCCCACCAGCCGCTCACGGTCGAGACGCCCTTCACGACCAATCTCCTGCCCAAGATCGAGGCCGCACCGTGGCCGTATTTCCCCGTCGATCTCCTGCCGTGCATGATCGCCCTCGCCGCCCGGGCGAAGGGCGCGATGCAGTTCTGGAACAAGGTCTACGAGGGCGGCTTCACCTGGATGCCCGAGCTCTCGAAATTCGGCGCCCACGTCGTCGTCAGCGATCCGCACCGCATCATCGTCTTCGGCGACCGTCCGCTCCGCCCCACCACGGTCGATGCCCCCTACATCATCCGCGCCGCCGTCGGCCTCTACATGGTCGCCGCCAGCATTCCCGGCCGCTCGGTCGTGAAAAACGCCGACACCATCAAGCGCGCCCACCCCCGCTTCGTCGAAAACCTCCGCTCCCTCGGCGCCGACGTCGAGTGGCGTTGAAGCTTCGCCCCTTTCCCCGCTCGTGAGTCTTCCCGACAACCGCTCTCCCAAACCCGACCTCGGCGGCCCCAAGGGCGTCGGCTTCATCGCCTCCGCGCTCTCCGCCCCCGCGGCGCCCACCGAGGTCGCGCTCCGCCCGCTCAATTTCGGCGACTTCACCGGCCAGCCCAAGACCGTCGAGCGCCTCCAGGTCATGGTCGGGGCCGCCCGGCGCCGCGGCGAACCGCTCAACCACGTGCTGCTCTCCGGGCCGCCCGGCCTCGGCAAGACCACGCTCGCCTTCATCCTCGGCCACGAACTCGGGAAAAACGTCCGCGTCACCTCCGGCCCCGTCGTGGAAAAAGCCGGCGACCTCGCGGGCCTTCTCACAAACCTCGAGGAGGGCGACCTGCTCTTCATCGACGAAATCCACCGCATCCCGAAGACCGTCGAGGAGTATCTCTACTCGGCGATGGAGGACTTCCGGCTCGATATCATGATCGACCAGGGGCCCAACGCCCGGAGCGTCCGCCTCACCATCCCGCGTTTCACGCTGATCGGCGCCACCACGCGCGCCGGCCTGCTCACCGCGCCGCTCCGCTCGCGTTTCACGCTGCAGACCCGGCTCGATTACTACGACCGCACCACGCTCGAGAGCATCGTCCGCCGCAGCTGCGCGCTGCTCAAGGTCGAGATCGACACCGGCGGCGCGCAGGAAATCGCCGCCCGGTCACGCGGCACGCCGCGCATCGCCAACAACCTGATCAATTTCGTGCGCGACTTCGCGCAGGAACGCGCCCGGGGCAAAATCACGCAGCCGGTCGCCGCCGCCGCGCTTGAGCTGCTCGAGATCGATGCGGCCGGTCTCGATGAAATGGACAAACGCATGCTCCGCGTGATGGCCGAGAACTACCGCGGCGGCCCGGTCGGCATGAGCACCATCGCGGTGGCGGTGGGCGAGGAAGCGGAGACGCTGGAAGAAGTGCACGAACCGTTTCTCATCCAGGAAGGCTACCTGCAGCGCACACCCCAAGGCCGCGTGCTGACGCCCCGGGGCTACCACGCCGTCGGCCTGAAACCCGCCACCAGCGACCAGGGCTCCCTGCTGTAGCAGCCCCTCAGGATCGCCCGCCGCCACGCCGCCCGCTGCGGCCTCGCCGCCACGCGCCCGGAAGCACCCGCGGTCCGCTCCGGGCTCGTCCCAGTAAATTCTGGCCTGCACCCGCGGTCCGCCGCATCACTTCCCGCATGGCCCAGCCCATACCCACCCGGGCGCTCCGCGCCTGCCTGTTCGCCGCGTCCGCGTTCACCCTCAGCCTCGTCGCCAGATCCGCCGCTCCCGTCGAGAAATTCCAGCAACTCGAGCAGCTCCTCCCCACGCCGAACGCCCAGCGCAACGCCGCCGGCGCCCCGGGCCACGCCTACTGGCAGAATCGTGCCGATTACCGCATCGAGGCCTCCCTCGACGAAAAGGAACACCGCCTCACCGGCCGCGCTACCATCGTCTACACCAACGCCTCCCCCGATCCGCTGAGCTACCTCTGGCTCCAGCTCGACCCCAACTACTTCGCGCACAACGCCGACTCCCGCACCCTCGACCGCCCGCCATCCGACCTCAGCCGTTTCCCCTACACCACCCTCCGCGAACTCCTCGGCAACGAGACCTACTCCAGCGATCTCGTCGTCTCCGACGTCAAGGACGGCTCCGGCCGTCCGCTCGCGCACACCATCGTGAAAACGATGATGCGCCTCGATCTCCCCGCCCCGCTCGCGCCCGGCGGCAAGGCCACCTTCTCCCTCGCCTGGACCTACAAGCTCAACCACCGCAAGGAAGCCTCCGGCCGCACCGCCTACGAGATCTTCGAACCCGACGGCAACGCCCTCTACATGGTCGCCCAGTGGTTCCCGCGCCTCGCCGCCTACACCGACTACACCGGCTGGCAGCACAAACAGTATCTCGGCACCGGCGAGTTCACCCTCGAGTTCGGCGACTACGACGTGAAGCTCACCGTCCCCGCCGACCACATCGTCGCCGCCACCGGCACGCTGCAGAACGCCACCGCCGTTCTCTCCCCCGCACAACGCCAGCGCCTCACCCAGGCCGAGACCGCCAAGTCCCCCGTCTTCATCGTCACCCCCGACGAAGCCAAGGCCGCCGAGCAGATCAAGGCCACCGCCACCAAGACCTGGCACTTCCGCGCCGATAACGTCCGCGACTTCGCCTTCGGCTCCTCCCGCCGCTTCATCTGGGACGCCATGGGCGCCGCCGGCCACACGCACCAGGGCAAGCCCGTCCTCGCCATGTCGTTCTACCCCAAGGAAGGCATGCCGCTCTGGGACAAGTATTCCACCCACGCCATCGCCCACACCCTCGACGTCTACTCGCGCTTCTCCTTCCCCTACCCCTACCCGGTCGCCATCTCCGTCAACGGCCCCCTCGGCGGCGGCATGGAGTATCCGATGATCTGCTTCAACGGCCCGCGCCCCGAAGCTGACGGCACCTACCCCGAGCGCACCAAATACGGCCTCATCGGCGTCGTCATCCACGAGGTCGGCCACAACTACTACCCCATGATCGTCAACTCCGACGAGCGGCAGTGGACGTGGATGGACGAGGGCCTCAACACCTTCATCCAGAACATCGCCCACGAGGAATGGGAGGCCGACTGGCCGCAGGGCCGCGACTCCCGCGGCCTCAAGGCCTACATGCGCCGCACCGACCGCGTGCCGATCATGACCAACTCCGAGTCCATCGCCGACCTCGGCAACAACGCCTACGCCCAGCCCACCGTCGCACTCAACATCCTCCGCGACGTCGTCCTCGGCCGCGACCTCTTCGACCACGCCTTCCGCACCTACTCGCAACGCTGGATGTTCAAGCGCCCCACGCCCGCCGACTTCTTCCGCACGATGGAGGACGCCACCGGCGTCGACCTCGACTGGTTCTGGCGCGGCTGGTTTTACAGCACCGACCACGTCGACCTCGCGATCGACCAGGTCCGCTGGCTCCAACTCGATTCCAAGGATCCCGCGCTCGAGAAACCCAAGGCCGAGCAGGAGAAAAAACAGCTGCCCGTCACCACCACGCGCCAGCTCAACGCCACGCTCCCCAAACGCGTCGACCGCTTCCCCGAACTGAAGGACTTCTACGACAGCTACGACGACGCCACCGTGCTCCCGAGCGAGAAACGCAGCTACGAGACGCTGATCAAGGGCCTGCAGGAAGCGAAGATCGACCCCGCGCTCCTCAAGACCGCGCGCAACTTCTACCTCATCGATTTCAGCAATGTCGGCGGCATCGTCATGCCCCTCCCGCTCCGCCTCGAATTCACCGACGGCACGACCGAGGAGATGATTCTCGCCGCCGAGATCTGGCGCTACCACACGAACAAGTGCGCCAAGATCATCGTCACCCCCAAGGAGCTGAAGTCCGTCACCCTCGACCCGCGCGACGAGCTCTGCGACGTCGAGATCGAGAACAACTTCTGGCCCCGCCGCCCCGTGAAGACCAAGTTCCAGCTCTTCCGCGAGGAATCCGGCAAGAACCCCATGCGCGAACTGAAGCCGAAGTCCGACGCCAAAAAACCCGAAGCCAAGGACGCTACGCCGTAGGCGAGTCCGCAAAGCCGCTGCGCGGCAGAAGGCGCCTCTCGTCCGAAACAGCCCGGCTGAGCCACGGACAAACACCGATGGACACGGATTACTATCGGATCCAGAAATCCGGTCCGTGACTTCGAGGTCTTCATGCCTCCCCGGCCTTTCGGCTCCACTCAGGTCGTCGCGGCTCCGCACCCTACCCGTGTTCATCCGTGTCCATCGGTGGTTCTTCTTCTGCGCCATCCCGCCCAAGTTCGCCGCCGCACTCGCTTGTTCGCTCGGCGTGCTCCTCTCCGCCGCACACGCGCATCCCATCCACACCTCCCTCGCCGAGGCCGACTACAATCGCACCTCGCGCAAGCTCGAGATCGCGCTCCGCGTCTTCGCCGACGACCTCGAGGCCGCGCTCGGCGAGCGGGCGCAGACCCGCGTCAATTTCCTCAAGACGCCGCCCGCCGAGTTCGTCCCGCTCCTCCGCGCCTACCTCGGCGAGCGCTTTGTCATCCGCGCCGCCGATGGGCGCGCCGTGCCGCACGAGTGGATCGGCCACAGCCTGAAAGACGCCGCCAACGAGATCTGGCTCTTCTTCGAGTTCACGCTCCCTGCCGGCCTCGACGACGCCACCGTCCATCACGCCGTCCTCGCCGAGCGTTTCTCGGATCAACTCAACACCGTCCAGTTCCGCGACGCCGACCGCCGCACCACCCTCGTCTTCCTCCCCAGCCACGGCCCCAAGCGCATCCGCTTCCGCCCGCAGTAGCCGCCCGCCATCCCGCCCGCGATCAGCGGGCCCTCCGATCAACCGCGGAGGCGATCAGCCGCAGCCGCACGCCAAGATTTCGGCCCTTGCCGAAATCCATCCGTGGTTCACCTCCGGCAATTCGTCATCACCGCCCGCCTCACAAATCCCCCTGCTCCGGCCGCAGCACGATCTCCTCCACCACGGTCCGCCGCGAGAGCCGGTAAACATCGAGAAACGCCCGCGCCACATCCTCCGCCGGCATGATCCGCTCCGGCTGCACGCCGCTCCCGCTCCACGACGGCGACCACGTCGCCCCCGGATGCACGCAGCACACGCGCACGCCCGTGCCTTTCGTCTCCGCCCGCAGCACCTGCGCCAGCCCGGTCACGCCGAACTTCGCCGCACAATACGCCGCCGCGTTCGGATACGCGCCCAGCCCCGCGATCGAGCTCATGAAAAAAACGTCCCCGCGCTTCCGCTCCAGCATCGCCGGCAGAAACTCCCGCGTGACCAGAAACGCGCTGCGCAGATTTGCCGCCACGATCCGGTCGAACTGCGCCACCGTCTCCCGCCCGAACGGCGCGGCCGTGAACACGCCCGCGTTGTTGATCAGCACGTCCACCGCACCAAAACGCCCGCGCACCGCCCCCGCCATCGCCGCCACCGCCGCCTCGTCGCTCACGTCGCCCACAAACACCTCCGCGCTCGCCGCGCCGGCCGTCCGGCACGCCCGCGCCACCGCCGCGAGCTTCCGCTCCTGCCGCGCCACCAGCGCCAGCCGCACGCCGGGCACTTCGCGTGCAAACACCTTGGCCAGCGCCTCGCCGATGCCCTGCGAGGCGCCCGTGATCAACACCACCGGCCCGCGTTTCGTCGTCGTTGTTTTTTTCGTCATGGTATTCGTCCGCTCCGTCCCACCCGACGCGCCGTCAACCCACCCGACGCGCCGCCCCCTCCGGTCTCTCAACCTTCAACTCTCAACGTTCAACTCCTTCCGCCCCCTCAGCACACCAGCGTGCCGAAGTCCATGAAGTCGGCCTTGAAGCCGCCGTTCACACCCTTGCAGATCACGCTCACCGCGTCGTGCGAGTGCAGTGACTCGAGATGCGAGCACGCGATCCGGAAATCGCGGATGCGTTTGTCCGCATCGAACTCGCGGTAAAGCAACCGGGCCGCGTCCTCGACGAACTTCAGGTGCGCCCCGTTGAGCTCGGCAAACGCCTGCTCGTCCTCGCGCTTCACCATCACCTGCGTCTCGGTCTGCAGCGCGGCGAGGCACAGCGCCTGGATGTCCTCGATCCAGATGCGTTTGCCGGGCATCTCCTCGAGCACGATCCGCGCCTTGCTCCGCTGCGAATGCGGCACGGTGTAGACGCCGCGCTGCTCGCGCGCGTGCTCCGACAGCTCCGCCGAACACGGGCAGGCCGACGAATAGACGAAATCGAAATGGATGAAGCGCCGGTATTCGCCCGCGCGCGTCAGCACGCCCTCGAAGGCCACGCTGTAATATTGGTAGCCCTCCAGCCCGCTCCGGAGGCTGCGGTGGAGCATCGGATACGAGAAGCTCACCTTCAGCCGCGCGTCCTTGCTCTTCACGTTGCGCAGATACGCCTTCAGCACGCGCCCCATCCACTCGCCGGTGAAGACCTCGTCCTTGTGCTCGTAGAACGAGCGCACGATCCGGCTCATGTTGATGCCCTTGAGGTCGGCCTCGAGCGACACCGTGCCCGTCACACTCGCCTCGAGCGTGAGCACGTCCTTCGCCTTCGTCCGGAATTTCAGCGGCAGCCGGAAGTTGTGCACGCCGACCTGCTGGATCGGCACATGGACGCCCTGGATCGCATCGTGCGCCGCCTCCATCATGTCCGGCAGCGACGCGCGATACGCCGCATCGACGGCGAAACGTCGGTCGTAGCCGCGCTTGATCCGCGGCTCCGCGCCGCTCGCGGAGCGGTGCAGATACATCTGCTTGTTGGTTTTCATGTTCGTTTTTGTGCGACGGGCGCGGTGGGTGACGATAACCACCGGGTCAGGCGGAGCCTGGCCTTCGAGCGGGCCGTCGCAGAGTGTTACGGCCCATCGGGCCCGAAGTATTCCGCAAAATTGCGCGGCGTCTCGTAAAGCCGCACGCGATACAGTTGCCCCGCCGTGATGTGCGGCTCGATCTCCTGCCAGAAGGCGATCACGAGATTCTCGGTCGAGGGATTGATGCCGCGGAGAAACTCGACCTCCTCGTTCAGATTCCGGTGGTCGCACGGGTCCACGATCGCGCGCTGCAGGATGCCTTTCAGGTCGCCCAGATCCATCACGTAGCCGGTCTCCGGATCGGGCTCCCCGCGCAGCGTCACCTCCAGCACGTAGTTATGACCATGCCAGTGCGGGTTGGTGCACAGCCCGTATTTCTCCTCATTCCAACGCTGGCTCTTCGTCGGGTTGTGCAGCCGGTGGGCCGAATTGAAGTGCACCTGCCGGGTGATATAAACCGTCCCGCGCAGCACGCGGGGCGCGGCGGGTTTCGGAGCGGCGGTCTTTTTCGGCATGGAGGGTCAGAGGAAGCGAAAAAAACCCGACGGTCAACTGCGCCGCCCGCACCGCCAATTGCGGTTCGACCCCGCGCGGACCGCCGCTCACGGTGTCAGCTCTTTTCGCGCTCCCTGCCCATGAGAATCCGCAAGGTCCTCGTCACCGCCGCCAATCCCCGCCAGCGCACGCTGCCGCTCCAGACGCTCATCGACCGCAACGGCGAAGCCAAGTCCGCCCTCCAGGTCGTCCTCGAGGAGGCCGCCGGCGCCGGCATCGAGGAATTCGGCGTCGTCGTGTGCCCCGGCGACGAGCGGCCCTATGCCGAGGCGTGCGGCGCCCTCCGCGACCGCATCCGCTTCCTCGTGCAGGAAACGCCGCGCGGCTACGGCCACGCCGTCCTGTGCGGCCGCGACTTCGTGGGCGACGAGCCGTTTCTCCACCTCGTCGGCGACCACCTCCACGTCTCGCACGCCGAGCAGAGCTGCGCGCGCCAGCTGCTCGATCTCGCCCGCAGCGAAAACGCCTCCGTCTCCGCCGTGCAGCCCACGCGCGAGAGCCAGCTCACGTCCTTCGGCGCCGTCGGCGGCCGGCTTGTCGGCGGCGCCCGGCCGCTCTATCAGGTCGAGTCGGTCCTCGAGAAACCCACGCCCACCGTCGCGGAACAGCAACTGATCGTCCCCGGCCTGCGCGCGGGCTTCTACCTGTGCTTCTTCGGCATGCACGTCCTCGAGCCCGACCTCTTCGGAATCCTCGAGGAACAACAACGCGCCGCCCCCGACCGCCCGCTCGGCCTCTCGCCCGCGCTCCACGCGCTCGCCCAGCGTCGCCGCTACCTCGCCTTCAACGTCGCCGGCCGACGCTTCGATATCGGCGCACCCTACGGGCTCCTCTTCGCGCAGCTCGCCCTGTCGCTCGCCGGCCGCGATCGCGACCGGGTGCTCACGCAGCTCGTCGAACTCCTCGCCGTCCGCCCCGAATGAGCCGCCCCGCCTCGCCCTCGCCGGCCGCGCCCGACGCCGACTCCCGCCTGCTCGCGATCCTCGAGTCCGAGGATCCCGTGCTCCGCGACGCCTCGATCGACGACGCCTGCCGCGGCCGCTCCGTCGCCGAACTCCTCGCCGATACCGCCGCGCTCGACCGCTACCGCCGCCGCGAGGCCAATCTCTACCGCCGCGTCCGCGCCCTGCTCTTTATCGCCGCGATCCAGCGCTACCACCTGCCCGCCCGCGCCGATCTGCCGCGCACCGGCCGCGTGCCCTACGCCGGCTTCCGCCACCTCCTCGAACGCCGCTTCGAGGAGGCCATCGCCGTCTTCCAGCAGGCGCAAAATGAACACGGGCCGAGCGAGACGCTCTGCAGCGCCCTCGCCGCCGCACACCAGGCCCTCGCGTTCCAGACACTCGCCGATCAGGTCCGCCGCACCGTCCGCTCCACCCGCGGCAACGCCTGGATGTTCCGCCTCGGCCACCCGCTCGACCAGTCGCTACGCGTGCGCCGCGAACTCCTCCCCGCCGCCGGCGAGCCCGCTCCGATCCTCCGCGAGCGCACCCCCGTCCGCATGGACCTCACCCACTGCGGCTGGAGCGACATCTTCTTCCTCGGGATGGATTTTCCCGAGGGCGCCCGCGTCCTGAATGTCTCGATCGATCTCGGCGTCCACGGCCGCGACGCCGCCACGCGCCCGCCCGTCGAAGCGTTTCTCCGCGTGATCGACGAGCCGGTGATCCGGCTCACCAGCGTCGACCTCGAGGCCTCCGCCACCTTGGCAACGCTCGACGATGTCTTCGATTTCGGCCGCGACTACCTCGGCCTGCTCAAAGCCGCGATCATCGCCGCCGGCCTCGTCCCGCCCGGCATCGAGCGCTCCGGCGCCAGCCTCGCGGAACTGCTCGCCACGCTCTTCGGCCCCGGCCGCGGCTTCGAGCTCGTCAGCAACGTCAACCGCA
>JACCEB010085233.1_pt1 | contig 34618 bp, 31 predicted proteins | sample 7454761 | NCBI WGS metagenome assembly JACCEB01 (sample SAMN15323454, study PRJNA562643) | freshwater metagenome | isolation source: river surface water | place: USA:Blue River Watershed | collected 2017-08-18
ATTAATGGCTTATGTTTATGAAAAAATGGATTATCATCCTGGTGCACAAAAATACTATAATGAAATGTATCATACTTTTGAACAAAATGCACCTGAACCAATCAAAGATATACCAGAAGAAAATGAAGCTAAAGCACATCCTCATTTCTATCCAATTGATACTAGAAATTAATTATGATTTTAATGTCTTTAATGTTTCTTCATATTCAGATAAATCATGATTATTAACACTTATTTTACGATATGTATCTGTATTTTTAAAATTTAAATAATCAAAATGTTTATAAAAGAATTTATTTCTTTTAGTTTCATCAGTTACAACTTCATGTTTTTTTTCATCAAAGTTATAATCTAATAAAATAGGTATGATTGGATAAAAATCATCAATTTCATCACTTTCATATGGTTGTGTATTTCTAACACCAGGGGTTATTGCATATGTATCATCAATATGATATATATTAAAGATTTGCTCTTTAAATTCCTGTTCATTCCACCATTCAAACCAGTTCTTATTACCTACTCTAGGTGCACCAGTTGTTAAAAGTTTAATATTTTTCAATTTTGATTGTAATAATTTATTTTTTTTAATTGCTAAAAGATAAAATAAAGTTAATTGAATTATAGATGCTCCCAAACTATGTCCTGTAAATAAAATGTAATTTATATTAGGGGTTTCACGTAAAATTTTTGTAATCATTTCATCTATCATATCAATATGTATTAAAACTAAATCATTATAACCATTATGAACTTTAATATCATCAATAATTGGTACAGTTGTCAATTCTGTATCATGATGATATTGAGATAAATAAGATAAATATGGTTCATCATACATCGGGAAATTTATAACCAATTTATTTTTGGTCTCATTAAGATAAAAAAAATATGACCCATATTCTAAATACTCACTAATTTGACGGTTCGCATAATCTGAAGGTTTAAAACGAGATTCTATTTTTTTTTCTATAAAGTATTGAGGGTCCAATAATAATTGAAGATTATATACTGATCTAATATATTCATCTATATTACCTCCTTTTTGTGATTTAGGTCTCATATGATGAATAATTTCAATAATTTCAAAATTTTCACCAGTTTTATTAGGTATTTTTATTTTAAGACCTTTATTAAAAAAACTATAATTCTCATTTAAATGACATCTTAATTTGTTTCCGGATGAATCTGGTGTGACAATACAAGTATCATTATCTTTACCTTTACATTTTTCCATCAATACATGATCAGTTAATAATTCAGGTTGTGTAGAGGTTGGTTTAAAAGTAAGACTACGAACTTCTCTTTCTTCAATTAATTGCTTTAATAGTTTTTTATCTGATGTAAAATTAAATTCTTTAAAAGGTTCAAATCCATCAATTAAAAATTTACATGAATCTGTTTTCCATTCGTCTTTAAGAAATATTTTATAATTTATATATGAATTAACTATTCCATTAAATCCCCTCCATAAATCAATGTCTTCTTTGGTTAATCCTCCACCGAATTGTTTCTTTATTTTTTTCACTTGTTTTCTGGTTTTGATTTTGGATTTTGATTTGTTTTGTTTCTTTATTCTTGATTTTACCATTTATAATCTATAAATAAAAAAATAAAAAATTCGGAGAAAACCCTAATATTATAACTTGTCATCTCATTATAATACTATTGTTTCCTCAATAATAGTATACGAGGATAATACGATTCAATTTTAATATATCATATACTCTAAAACTTACTAAAAATTTTTAGTAAGTTTTGTTTAATATAAAAAAATATTAGTTAATATATATTACAAAATGATTATTGATATTGTTCTAGGATGCACTTATGGTGATGAAGGCAAAGGTAAAGTTGTCCATTCTTTAATGGAAAGTAACAAATATGATTTATCGGTTCGTTTTAATGGCTCATGTAATGCTGGTCATACAGTTTATAAAAATGGTATTAAATATGTTCTTCATCAACTTCCTGTTGGTATCTTAACTGAAGGAAGTTATACTCTAATTACTAGCGACTGTTTAGTTGATATCCCAAAACTAGCAAAAGAAATTGAAGAAATTCGTATGAAAGGTATCGATACTGATGGACGAATGTTTATTAGTAATGCAGCACATATTATTACCCAAGAAGCAATTGATTATGACCGAGCTAATAATCTGATTGGTACAACTGGTTCAGGTATTGGTCCAACCTATTCTAGTAAAATGCTTCGTAAAGGTCAACGTGTTGAAAACTTTGCTGAAAAAATTAAAGAATTAGGTTTCCAAATTGTTGACATGAGTGAATTCTGGCAAGATAAATTTGTTAAAGAAAACATTAAAAGTGCCCTCCTAGAAGGAGCTCAAGGTTTTGGACTCGATATTAACTGGACGAATCAATATCCATATTGTACTTCTTCAACTTGTACCCTTGCTGGTGCAGTTAACACTGGAATTCAAATCAAAGACATTCGTAATATTTATGGTGTTGCAAAGGCTTATGATACTTATGTTGGAACAGCTAAATTTCAACCAGATGATGATAGCTTACTAGAAAAGATTGGAGAACTAGGTAAAGAATTTGGAAGCACAACAGGTAGAAAACGTCAATGTAATTATTTAAATCTTAATAATCTTAAAAAAGCACTTCATATTAATAATTGTAATATTTGCATTGTTAATAAAGTAGACATTCTTAAAGACCTTAACATTTTTAAAGTGATTGACGATAATGTTATCATTACATTTGAAAATTGGAATGAAATGAAAGATTATATCATGAATATTAATAAAAATGTAGAATTTATCTTCTCGGAATCACCGAATGGTATTTAGAGTAACTCTGTATAGATACCACTAATATACATAACATTCATATAACCTAATTTTTCTAATTTTTCAACTGCTTTTCTAGCTCTTTGTCCAGTATTACAATAAGCTAAAATAAATATATTTTTATTAGGATATTTATTGACAAATTCAGTTTCTAAATCACTAGATGGTATATGAACAGAATTTGGATAAAATCCAATACTATCTCTTTCTAGTTTAGTTCTAACATCTAGAATGATATCAATTTTATTATTTTTAATTAACATTTTTCCAATTTTAGAAGATATTCTATTTGGAGAAGATATTGAATAATTATATAATAGTACAATTGTAAGAATTAAAACAATAATTAATAAACCTATAATACTAGACCAATTCATTTTATTATTAATAAACAAAAAAAATACCTAATATTTTATTTCTCATAAAAAACTAAATAATGGTTAAGGGTAACCAAATAATAAGAACCGTTTTAATTTTCATATTAATATATATTCTAGGTCAATCACTATTTAATTGTTATATATCTAGAACACAACCTTTATTAATTGAAAAATTTAAAAATAATAAATCTATCACACAATGCAATAATACAATTTTATCTGAAATACCATTACCAACAATACCAGTCTATTCTAGTTGTCAAGAAAAAATAAATACAATAGAAAAAATACCAATGATTATTCATCAAATTGAAGTCAATAAATGTATTAATGGTTATGATTCTTGGAGAAAGGATTATATTAAAAAATATCCAGAATTCACATATGTTTTTTGGAATAAAGAAAAAATATATAAAGATTTAGATTGGTCTGAGGAATTGACTAATATTTATAATATGGAAAAAGATGAAAAAGGTAAAACTGATATTGTTAGATTGATGATTTTACAAAAATATGGTGGTATATTTATCGATTATGATATCATATGGAATAAACAAACACCTAAATCACTAGAGGATTTAATAAATTTATCAAACCAGAATGCACAAAATTTCTTTATTGGAAAAGAACCTAATCAAAATTGGGTTTCCAATAGTGTTATTGGTTCTATCAAAAATCATCCAGCTCTAAATTATCTACTTAACAAACTAGAAGACATTGGTTCTAGTATGACAAAATATATTGAAATTAGAGAAAAAACACCTTCGTGGGTTGTAATTGGTAGTCAATTTGTTAATAAAATTGTAACTGAAGGGTTTGCTATTACTGTTATGCAAGAGGTTATTTTCTATCCTAGAACATGGACCTCAAAATCCATATGTGACCAAAAATTATTAGAAGATGTACCTGAAAATGCTTATATGATTAGTATGTTTTATTCAAAACATTGGTAATTTCTAATGTTTTTACATAATTTATAATTGATTTATTCATAAAATAATTAAGTGGTCTTTTCATATTCATTATATCTTTTGTAGAATATGGTTCTAATTCTTTATAAACACTATTAACTAAAATAATAAAAGGTTGAGTTGGACGGATTAATGTTTTATAATTATCATAAGGTTTATTAATAAATTCTTCAACACATTTATCCCAATTAACTGGATACATTGTATCTAGACCATTAAATATTACATAATCTGAATAATATTCTGGATATTCTACTTTAATTTTTTCTAAGATAGAACTACCAATTTCTGTCCAATTAATTGTATTTTGTTTTGAATTTAAAATAGTAATAATTCTTTTTTTCCATAGTTGCATAAGTAATGTATTTGGACGACTACCAAATACACCATTTGATAATTTATCATTGTTTTCTTTGATAAAAAACCCATCTTGTTTTTTTAAAATATTAAACATACTATGCATATCATTCATTACTAAAGTATCCAAATCCATCCAAATACCACCATAATCACATATTACAGATACTCTAACAAAATCTGCTTGATGTGCTGGTTGTAATTTGTAAAAACAATCTGGAACATTTTTAATATAATTATGAATATTATTTTTATTAATTAAATGAACTTTATATGCTCTACCATTTTTTGAATGTAAATAAATAAATTTTTTTAATATTTTTATTAATTTATATTCTTTCCCAACCCAATATAAATATATATTATTATTATGCATATTTATTTATATAATATAAAAAAATATCATAAAAATTGGGGTTTACATAGAATATAAAATTATTTGTAGAAATGAAAACAAAGAATAATAAATAATAAATAATGAATTATATTGAATTAAATAAACAAACTATAAAAAATGAAAGTGTTGTGGAGAAAAAACATGGTATAATTCTTCTGACATCATCATTATTATTTGGATTAAATAGTATTTATGGATATTACAATTATTTATATCATGATATGAAATTCAATGAAATTATATTTGCAAATACACTTGTATTTTTGACAAGTATTAATTATTGGAGAAATCCTAAATATGGATTAAGAAGAAATATTGATATAATAATTGCTGTTTTTAATTTCTGTTATAATCATACTGTTATATCACATTGTTATTATTCGTGGATTTATTATTTAGGAATGACAGGGGTTGGTGGTTTTTATGGTTTAAGTTGGCTTTACCATAATAAAAATCGTAATTTATCATGTTTCTTTCATGTTATGGTTCATATATCTGTAAATTTATCTAATTTATCTGTTTTTTCTGGTTTAATAAATACAAATGGTTATCAAAATATATTATTTACATCATCAATTTATTAACTCCTAAACCATTTAATTCTAGTAACTTGGAATATCTTTCTCTTTCTGTTTGGTCATTAGGAAAGACGAAATCAGGTGATTTTAATCCAGGATAAATATCTTTATTATGTTGAATATCACAACATTTATTACATTCAATACCAGAACATTCACGATCCATAATACTAAAAGTCCCATCCTGGTTCATTATTTCTGTTTTCATTGTACAATTATAACATAATGGTTTTTCTTTATCATAATGTTTAAAGCCAATTTTATTCATTCCCACTGGTAATTGACAAACACCTTCAACACACCCTCCAAAATTATTAGGATAATTCTTATTTGCTTGAAAGTAAGGACATTCTTCATTTCTAGTACATTGTTTATCCCAAACACCTGTTTTACTTATTTTAGGGTCAACCGATAGACAAGCATTGGAGTTTTTAGAGTCTGGATATGATTCATCAAATGGTTTAAAACATTTACGGTCTCCATGTAAATCAAAATCACGTGTAAAAATATCGTATGTAACTGATTTAGTATTTTTATTTCTAAATTCATAATCTTTCATTTTATTATAAGTATCATCAACTTCTAGGATAGGGTTTTTTTCATCTAAAGGAAAATAATCAACTTTGGGATTCTTATTAGTATTAAAATAATCTAGCTTTTTAAATGATAATTCACTTTGTGGTATGACACCTATCAGAACTGCTTTAGAAATCCAAATTTGATTCTTTTCTGCTCTATAATACATTTCTAGATATAATGCATATCCTGCATTTTTATTTGTTCTAAATATTTCAACCTCAAAGACATAATAATAGAGATTTAGAGTTTTATTGTATTGTATTCTTATAAGTTGATAATCAGTTATAAAGAAATTAGTCCATTGATGCATAGGTTGATTATAATTACTTTTACGTGCTTCAACATTGAATTTCAAAATAAAATAATACAACATGATTTGAAGTATTTTCTTATGGTCTAATAACATGTTTTTAATGTCTAAACGATTTGTACCATATGAACTGAGTGATCTAGAAACAAAGTAACTAGCTGTTCTAGGTTCACGACCTGGAGATGGTGTTAAAGTAGGTAAATTACTATATGCTACTTCAGCATCTCTTGTTTTATTAATATTTTTCTCTTCTTCACGCAGTTGTCTTTCTAGTTCTTCTCGTTTAGTTAAATGTTCATCTAGAAAGGTTTTTTGAGTTGATGAAAAGAGCTTCTCATCAGTTATAAGTTTCTTTTGGGTATCTTTGTATAATGTTTCCATTGGTAATTCTGAAATTTTATATAGAATATTATTATATTTAAAATAGTCAATCATGGATACTATTTTTTTAGTAATATCAATAATTTCAAAGGTTGTAAATTCTTTTTTCATTGAATTATAAGTATCATCAACTCTTTGGCTTGTAACAGGGTTTGGATTATAAATATCTTGTCTTCTAGTTACAATATCTTCATATTGATTATATCCATGAGGTATATTACGATATATTGTATTATTATTAGCCATTACTATTCTATTACCTTAATATGATACTTTTTTATTTCAAAAAAGACAAACTAAATACTAAAAATTAAAACTCTAAAATAAACTATTTATCTAGAAATCTTCAATATCATCATCTTCGCCTGCAACATATGAATATTCATCTTCTTCGACTTCATAGTCAAGTAATTTTTGACGTTTTTTCTCTTCAATAACATGACCATCCACATCATCCATGTTATTAAGTTCATCAATTAATTCCATATCACGATCAAATGCAGGAACATCTTCACCAGCTGCGATTTCCTTTTCTAGGATATCAGCATAATCTTCATAATCGATTAAACCAAGACGTTTTTGGTCAGCAAGTACTTTTCTTAGGTCTTTACGGTCGTCATTTGCTAGAATCTTAATGAGATTTAAATTCTTTCTGTTACGTTCTTCGAGTTTACGACTTTCAACGGTTGCCATGTATGTTTTGGTTAATTGACTGAAGTCTTCTTCTTCTTTTACAATTTTATCAATAATTTGACTAATATATAATAGAATTATTTTTTGGTCAGAAAACACCTTCAAGTTAAACATTTGAGAATTAGCTTCTTTTTCATCCATTGTTAAATCAATGTCTTCAACATCTGCTTTAATAAGTAATTGCATTTGTTTGGATTTCTTTTTCTCTGGTTGCATACTAATCATTTTGTTCAAAATCACAAACATAATATATTTAATCAAACTATTTGAATTTTGGTAAGTAAAATATGAATTCATACTACCTTTGAATAAATCAATATCTTGTGTCATATTATTAAATAATTCAAAGACTCTCTTAAATAATGATTGATATTCACGATAGTTAATAAGATATTTCCATTGAGGATTCATATCAAAACTACGATATTTATCAAATGCATTATTTTTAATGATAGCTAGAGAGGAACGAAAGAAGTCAAACATATAATGTTTAAGGTTCTTTTCAGTTCTGAGGGCACGTTTCATATTAATCTCTTCAAAGCTATCTGGATTTTCATTGTTATTAACTTCTTCTTGATAGATTTTAGCATAATCACCCATTCTAAATAATTTCTGTTTAAGATCAGGGTCTTTTCTGATACTAGAAATGTGAGATACAAAAGTATCAATTTCCAAATCTAGTTGTTGTTCTAATTTACTCCAATGTTTTTCAAGGTCATATTCAGGTTTTACTTTCTTAGTTTTCTTTGGTTCATCTTCTTCATCTTTCTCATCTTCCTTACCCTTTTCATCATTGATTAATTTCTTAAGAGTTGTTAAAAATTCATGAATAAAATCTGTTTTTTCAATTAGTTTGTTTTTATTTAAATAATTATCAATGTTCAGACTTAATATTCTCTTGTAACCTAGGTCAATAGGTTTTTCACTTTCAATCTTTCCTTTACGTTGAATATTTAAAACAAGTTGTTGAAAATCACCTTCATTATGTTCAACGTTTAAGATTTCTGTTTTTGTTTGACCTGATAAAGTACAAACACCAAAAGAATTATAACTTCTAGGTGCACCGGTATTAATACCATTATCTACATACATTTCAAATAACTTATCTTTTAATTCAGGTTTCATTTCAAAATCTTGATTGGTATGATAATATGGGTCAATTTGATAATATGAATCAACTTTCATATAAGTGGGAGGAAGTGCAACATAACCTGTACGTTTTTCAATCTTATATTTAATATAATCTAAGTCAGATAATGTCTTAACTAAATCGCGCATTTGAGGCTCTTTAGAAAAGATAAAGTCAAAATAAGATGATGATGCATTTTCTTTAATTTGGGTTAAACAGCATGAATTACCTAGTTTAACCACTTTAGAAAATGTAACTGATGGGTTTTCTCTAGAAATGATTGTATGGATATTATCAAAGACTTTACTACTATAATGACTTAAATTGGCTCTTAGGTCTTCCATGAAAAGATCATATTTATTAACTACTACTTTACTAACACTAGAAGGGTTAATAATATGTTTAGGTACAACTGATGCATCCATTACACCCATACAAGGACGGAATCCAATCCAAAAGTTAGTATAATTCTTAGCAAATGGGTCTTCATATGCAATATCTTTAACTTTTCTTTCAATGGCTTGATTGTATCTAATCATGATATTTTGATTTTGAGCCATTAACTTAAGACGCCCAATAAATCTATTTTCAAGATTTTGTTCCTTGGCTAAGAAACTAAATTCTGGTAAACCACCCATCTTTTGTAAAAGACATGAAAAATATCTAACAGTTGACATATCATCAAAAGCACCTAAAGGATAACCGCCTAGATTACCTTTACAAATATCACTACTTAGTGAGTAAGTCATTTCAGATGTTTGTAATGTTATTAAAAAGCGAGCAGTAATATCACAAACTGCAAATCTATAAAAGAATTGAACAGCTTGATATTCAATCAATTGAGGGTTTTGTAACTGTTGAGTACCTGCACTCTTACGTAGAAATTCTTTGAAGTATTCTCTAGATAGGAATGGTTGTGATTTGATAAAACTAATAATATCTTCTTCATCAAAGGTCATTAATTTTACTTTAGTTAATGATTTGAGTGTTTGAAGGGTAGTTAAGAATAGTTTCATATCTTTGGAATCCTCATCATTTTTACTTTCGGCTTCATCTAAAAGTTCATCTAATATATTCTTACGAACTTCTCTTCTTTCGGCTTCTTGGTCAATTAATTCACGTGTTACCATTCTAGCATCATTAGCACCAGCCTTCTTAACAAACCCATCCATATCAAGTTCTTCGCTGGAAACTAAGAATTCACCACATACCTTACAATTATAGTTTAGGTCAATTTCAATACCATAAACATTCTTTAATAATGTTTCATCTAGTTCACCTGTCTTTTGAATAATACTGTGAGCATATAAAAGATGGTTGCAAATGAGTTTTTGATGACACATACTACAATATGTCCAATTAAAATCAAGGTTAGGATTAATTGTATCAATTTGTCCATATTCCTTAAGTGCCTCTTCTAGGTCAGCAACAGGTTGTTCTGGGTTACTAGCTAGAATATCTTTTAAGAAAACTGGGTCATGGTCTTTAAATTTTTGAAGAACCATATCAGAGAGAGCATATTTCTCCTGGGGTGTAATATGTTTCATTTTCATGAAATAATTGAGTACCTGGAAATGAGGACAATCCTTAATCTTTAATTTAGCCTTCTTGACATCTTCAATAATTTGACGATATGATGTCAGACGAGCATCACGTTCTAGTTTTTCTAGATTACGTTGTGAAGTTAAAAAGGATTTAGTCTTATTGATATCCTTTTCAATAGTACGTTTCTTAAATTCAATCTTATTTATTTCTTCTAATTCTGATTCTAGAACAGCAATGAATTTACGAACATTCTTCATTTCACGATGAATACGGTCAATGTGAGCTGGATAACATTTCATGTCTTCCTTTTGTACTTGACATGTATCACCCTTCATTAAATCCTTAAGATTATCAAAAGCAGGTGTCTGACAATCTCTTTTTACTAATTCTTCTAGTTGTTCAACCTTGAGTTTACTGATTTCCCATGCATGTGTTTGATTCGGTAATTCTTGACGAACATAAACTTTATTGGTCTCACGTACAATACAATATTGACCAACTTTAATTGCCATATCACCAACAGTTGATTTAGCGACAATGTAATTATCCTTTTCCATATCACGTGTTGTTTGATATATCTTAGCAACTTGGTATTTAGGTATATCACGACATTCACTTTTGGCTTTCTCATCATAGTATGAAGACATCTTAAGTTCTGATTTGTAGCGACCTTCTAAGATTTCTAGTTCTTGTTTCTTTTTGGCTAACATTCTATCGATTTCACCACGATTAATATTTTTTTCATCTTCAACGGTTTGGTTTTTAATTAATAAAAGTTCTAAGAGTTTACCATGATCATTATTTTGTACAGCCCATGCTAATCTGCTTGTATCAGAATCAACAGATTGATTTAATGCTGGATAAGTCTCATAATAGTTCTCTAGGTTTTCTAGGAGTGTTTTATCAATTAAAGGAAAGTTACGAGCACTTGGTTTGGGCATAGGAGATTCATGTTGTAAATATTTCTGATAATCTATCCAACGTTTTGATAAATTATATGATTGACCTTCTATTTGTTGTTCTAGTATCTCAGATAATACTTTCCAATCTTCAATATTTAAATAACGAAGATTATAACCATAACTTTCGATGATATGTTCTAGTTGTGACCAATTATGACTTTCTTTTAATTCATCAGCATGTTGGCGACAGATTTCTTTAAAATCAGGAATAAGTTTGTCTAAATATTCTTTGGGGTCAACCATTGATGTATTTTCGGGTAAATAATAGAAAGTTGGTTTATCTCTGTCATTTAAGATTTCATTCATATCCTCTTCTAGGTTAATAGTTTTTTCTTCAATACCAGTTGTTGATTGATATTTTTCATATAATCCTGAAAGAGAATCATAATAAATTTGATGAGGATTCATTGCATGTTTAAGAGGTAAAGCTAAATAACCAATGATATTAAAGCGTTCACCGTCTTGAATTTTCTTAAGGTTAGGAACATTATTGAGTGAAGACTCCATTGATTCTTCGTGAATCCATTCTTTTTCAACATCTTCGACCATCATCATTTCATCTTCTTCCCTATCTAGGTCATCATCTGTTTTTTCTTTAAATTTCTCAACATAATAAATTAAAGGTGTTCTAAGATTATAACCTTCAATTTCAGATTCTTGAAAGTCAATACCTTGATTTTTGAAGGGTGCTTTGTTAAATCTGACGACTAATCCTGTGTAATCAGCAAAAGGTAAATCAGTTAATGGCATTTTATCTGCATTATGACCAATAACACCAATGTATTTAGAATCATCATTAACTTTATAGGGTTTAAGCATTTCATTGATTGCCTTTTCTAGTTGGAAATATGTGATTGATGATATCTTGTTGGAATCCTTTTGTTGAATTAAATTAGCTAAATCATTGATAACTTGTTGATGATTTTTATTGAGAATATTACTATTTTGTGTGTAATGTTCATATTGATATTCACTGACTTCATTACGAAAATATAATTTCTTTCTATCTAGAACAACAGGAATTAGAAATTTATTACGATAATCATTTTTGAGATATGATTCCATAATAGGTTTTTTTCCTTGATTATAGATTTTGGCATCTTCATCTTCAGTATCAATTTGTTGTTTTTTCAATGAGATAAATTCATCTTTTAAATCGACAATTCTATTATTGATTTTGTGGACTTGATTAACTAAAAAATTATTCTTACGTAGTTGTTTGTTAGGAATGTATTTTTCTAGTAAATATTTAAAGAATTCGCTTTTTTGAATGGTTGGTTCATAAACTTTCTTTTCATCTGGAATAGGGACTTTCTTTGAACGATAAACAACTTTGGATAATTCAATTGGTTCATCTGCAATATCTAATTCTGTTTCTTCCAATTCAAAGTCACTATCTTCGGTTTTTGATTTGATGTCATCTGAATCATAATCTACTTTTTGAAGTCTAGATGCAAGACCAGACAATTCTTCATCTTCTAATGAACCAAAATCAAGGTCAGATAGATTAAAATCGGATTCGGTATTACTTTTTAGACCTTTAATTGTAGTTTTTACACCACCCATTTGATTTAAATCAATTGGTTCTAAGTCAACATGAACTGAAACGACCTTTTTATCCATATCATCCATATCAACCACATCAACAATATCATCTAGTTCATCCATATCATAGTTTGGTGTTAATTCTTTTGATTCTGGCATCAGTTTTGCGACTTTCTGGGGTGGAACAATTATGTCATCATCATCCATATCATCATCAATATCATGAATAACAACTCTTTGAACTGGTGTATTATGAGAGTCAGATGAATCAAGTTCAATGATTTTAATTTCATCTGTACCTGGAAAGTAAGACCCTTTTTTCTTTTTATCAAGTGAATTAATTTCGAGAGTTGATGAATTAATTTCGAAGATATTACCGCGTGGGTCCATTATTTGAGATAAAAAGCCTGATGATTTATCCATATCATTCTTAAGTTTCATTTTAAGTTGTTCTTGGATAGTCAGACTAGGTGTCATTTTATTCGGTAAGATAGACATCTCTCTAACACCAGCTAAGGTTTTATCTTGTGGTGGATGTTTGTAAAAGAGTGTGTAGTATTTATTGGATTCTGAACTAGCACCTCTTTTTAATGTTCTAATTCCATTAGGGAAAAAATCAATAATGTCTAAAACATTATTATCTAGAAATGAAACTGTTGAATTGGGATAACATTTGATTTTAATTTGATTACCAATATTCAATAATTGTGATTCTTCAGTATTGGCTGATTCTTCTACATGATTGGATTTATCTTTAAGTTGAGGAATACCATTTGGATAAGCAATATTCATAATTTTTGTTAAAACTTTTACTTCATCCATATTCCCTCTATGCATATGATAGTATTTTAATAATCCTTTTTTCAAATCAAAGAATTCTGGTTGATTAATATGTTTGGTAGAATCAATGTTATATGATGCTTTTTCTAAATCAACCTGGAAAAAGATAGGATTACCATTTTGTTCAATATTAAAACAAATTATATTTTTTTTAGTTGAATCAATGTCAATAATAACTCCTGATGTCTCTCTATTATTATCTGTTACATTTATAATATAGCCAACTTTTAATGAATTCATCTTAAATATTTGTAAGTAATTGAGAAAATAAATTAATGTATTTGTCTTTATTATTTCTTTAGAAAATTATATATCTTATATTATTTAACCAATAATATATGAAAAGTTAAAATAAAAATAAAAAAATCTATTCTAATTTTTGTTTTGTTTTGTTTTATCTAACTAAACTAACTAACTAACTAACTAACTAACTAACTAACTATTTACTGTGTAACAAGTCGGGGCTTGAAAACACGCTTTTGAGTTTGAACAGGTTGTTCAGGGTTTTGCTTAAGATAGTTATCCCAGTACGACATCACATTACCAAGTTCAACTGCAGTCAGGTTCTTAAAGTAGTTCTCAACAACATTGGGCTTGACTTGGCGACGAGTTTCACGTGTAGTGCCACTCTCCATGTATTGCTTGTGAATGTTGAAAACTGCCGTTTGAAGAGGACGTGGGATTTCCGAAAAGAGAATCTTTTGGTCAACTGGGCGAGTGTGATGAGCAATGTAATGCGAGTGCGTTTGCGTAATCATCTTACGATAAATCTCAGAAAAGTGATGGAATTCGTTCACCTTTTCAGGGAAGATTTCAAGGAAATCTTGAACCGTATGGTTCAGAAGATTCTCCGCAAAAATATCAATCATCTTTGTGTGATTGCCAAGAAGCTTTTGAGCCCGAATAAACTCAGGGTTGCGAATCTTCGAACGTTCGTTCTCAAAACGCAGAATAAGACCTTGCTCTTGCGAGGGTTGGGTCTTAATGAATTCCTCAAGAGCATCCCACGTCGCAAAAGTGTGACGCTTGGGGTACTTAATCTTCCAACCAGCCGAGTTTGTGAAACACTCAACATCTTCGAGGGGAACAAGACCATGGTTGTAATCACGGTCACGAACTTCGACAATAACAAGACTGGGTTCAGCATAACGAGTAACATCAAAATATTCAGGATGCATCAGAACAAACGAAAACGTATGGTTCTTTTGAAAACCGCTGGTAAACTCCTGAAAAGTCAGACCAGTTGTCTTGAAAAGAGCCTCTTCGAAAAAGACACGAAACGACTTAGTCGAACGGAAACTGTTGTTCGCACCAACATAACTGCGAGTCGCCATTTGCCAGCACTCCTTAGTAGGGTGGTAGTAAACATTGATCATTGGACCAAGAGGAAAATCTTCAACCGTCACACCTTCCATTGTAGGGTGGTTAGTCTTGAAATCCTCATACTCGAAAGACTTGTTAGGTGCAATCATCAGAGTAGCATGGGTCTTAAGGTCATAGATAATACTACGGCTATTACGCACAACGGGGTCGTTAACATCAGCCGTACCAGATTCACCCTTGAAACGGGCAATCATGGTTTGGTGTTCTTCGTTGGAGAAGATGTTAATTGACTTCTTGCGAAGTTCGTTACGAGCAAACTCAAAGAAAGTCAAAGGGACTTGTCCTTCAGAAACAGGGGTAAAAGAGGTAAGGTAGGTTTGAAAAGAAGATTCAAAATCAGCGAGAAAGTTCATTTTAATAATTGAAAGTAGGGAGATAATTGATATGAATTATTATATCCGAATGTAATCTAATATTCTTTTTTTAAATTATTTCAATTTTTTATTAATTTAATAATACCAAAAATACTAAAAATACTAAACTAAAGCCAAACAAGTAAAATAGCTAAGACGAAAGCACCAAGATATATAAAATAACCGGCACCTGCTAGAACACCACCAACTGCTTTTAATGTGGAGTCTTGACATTTATTTATTTCTTTACATTGTTGATTACTAATTCTAGACAAGAATTTTGATAATAATCCAACTTGAATTAAACATGCTACTGCAATCAAAATATTAAATACTGAACCTAATAATGGTATGCTAGATAACCCACGATTTAAATTAATAAAAATATTAATTAACCCAAGACCAGCAGCGGCTAAAGAAAACCATGTTACATAATCAAGTGGCTGAATTAATCCTAACACTTTATCATTAGCACATTCACATTCATTTTGAACTTTTAATTTCAGGTAAAGAAAAATAGTTAAGTTAATTAGAATAAATAGTATAAAAAATATAGTATGAGCAATATCTCTTAATTTCATTTTACAATAATATTAGATAATTTATAATTTACTTCTTACTTTTTTTAGAAATCTTTGATTTGTAAAGATTATTATTTTGAAGTTCAGTCTTTAAATCCTTCGCAATTTTAATAATTCGTGTACAAGTATCCATTACAAAACCACGAACTGTCCCCCAATCATTATTAGAGTCTTTCTTAGGGTTAATGTAAACCATCACACTTTTCTTAAGTGGGTGAGTACGATTAAACCCGACAGCACTAAATTGAGAATTTTCATCAATATAATATTTACGTAAATGTGATGAAATTAGATTCCCTAGTGTTTCATTTTCATTATAAACTGTAATACAATAAGCACGGTCCATTCCATTATAACCATTTGTTACTTCTAATTGACCATCAACTGGGGTTTCTAGCAACTCCATTAAAGTATTAACCTTTGAAATCATAATATCAAGACCTTTATCAACTAAAATAACAGGTGAATGAATACCAATCGATTCTACAATCATATCAAACCAGTATGGGTCTTCATCAACATTTTGATAATAACATCTTTCAGCTTCTAAAAGGTCAAATTTACGTTTTAGGTCTTCTTCTGTCTTTTTAAATCCTTCATCAACGTATTCTGGATCATAATCCTTAAGAATTTTATTAATACGATGATATTCATCTTTTTGTTCTTTGATATATTTCTGAAATTTACGTTGATAATGTTCTGGGTCAATTTTAAAACTATGTGCAACAACCGAAACTTGACTAAATGAAGCATTAACTAGAGAGGTTGAAACAATAGCTTTACATTCACAATGAAATGCAGGTTGGTCCGTAGTCTTATCTTCCCATGGAATAATTTTAGTAATTGGAATAAATCCACCGGTCAATGGATCAGCCGGAAAAATCTTACGTGTTTGGTCTTTAGAAAGAGTTTGGTTATCGGATAGTTTAATTACTTGAATATCTTCTGATGTTACTTCCATATAATCCTTTGATGGATTTTGTTTATTAATTACAAATGAATAATCAGCAGGATCAAAAGTATCAGCATTTAAATGAATTGGAATACAACCAATACGATGACTAATAAACTCATTCTCGAAAGGTGTATTGTTTTTATAAATTTTAATTTGTGCCGTTTCAATCGGACGAACATTAAATCCAACAGATGGAATATTACTAAGAATAATTCTTTCAAGACTATTAACAAAACCTAGTTCAAGATTTTTTAATTCAAATGTTAAATGATCTTGACTTACATCCCAAGTATCTTGATACGGAAAACGTAAGTTAAGTAATTTAGATTCAGACTTTTCGGTCATACTGATAGTAATCTTTAATTACTTAAAGATAAAATATTATCTTATTTCAATTTTTATTTAATAGATTATTCGTATGATTTCGTTTAAAATTGTTCTCTCTTAATATAAAATTAAAATAAAATTAGAAAAGACCCTTCGATGAGCCAAAATATTCTATTTTTTAGCCAAAACTGTCAATATTCTAAAAAGTTAATTGCAAAAATTATTAATACTCCCCTTTACGGTAGTCTTCAAAAAGTATGTGTTGATGACCCACAAACCCGTGTTAGATTACCTAAATGGGTCAATTGTGTACCTATGATTTATTTAGCCCAAAACAATACTTCATTTCAAAATCCTCTTAAAGACCCTGAAATTTGGATGTGGGTTGAAAATCAAATCTCACAAACTCAAGTTAAACAACAACCCCCCCAACAACAATTTCAACAACAACAACAAAATATGAATCAAAACCCTCCACCATCAAATATGGGTGGTGATTCAATGGGATTTGAACCATTTAATTCTCTGGAAATGAAAGGTGGTATAGCATCAGATAATTATTCAATGTTTTCGGCAAATGATAACACTATGTTTTTACATAGTTATGAAATGATTGGTGGAGGAGGTGGTAGTGGTAAAGGACCTAATCAACCACCTCCTCCACCCCCTTCTGGACAATATCATCCTCCTCCAACAACATTAGGAGGTAGTGGTAATGGTCAATCAGATTCTAGATCAGCACAAAAACAAGATAAATTTGAACAAGAACTAGCAATGAAAAGAGCACTCAGAGACCAAGATATTTCAGCACCTCAAAACAAAAAAATGGATGGGGTTCCACAAAATTTTAATCAAATGTGGGAACAACAACAAGGTAGACATTAAAAAAATAATAATAAATTTATTTCATGGTAGATAATAGATGAGCCATCGATAATTTTGTTAAAACATTAAGATAATCCCAAATTACTTTTTTATTTTCTGCTGGCATCTCAGCCCAATAGTTTTTAATATTATCAAATAGTCTAAAAGCCTCTGATTGACTATTTTTATCACTTGTTTCATTTGATACAATCATATCAAAATTATTGAAAAAGAAATCCGAATCACGGTCTTGAATTTGTTTAACGTGTTTCTGAACAACATACGCAAACATTTCAATCGGTTTACGAATATTAAATTTCTTAAGATTGTCAATAAGACGTTTGTAATAAGCAAAGTCTTTATCTTGAGGGTATGTTTGAATTAATTCATCTAAAAATTTATCTAATTGAGTGTTAAAAGCAGTTGGGATAGACATTTTATATATGATTTTTAATTTATATATTTAATATATTTTCTGTTTATATATTTTTTACGCATTAATATTATTTTCTAAATTAAAATAAATAAAATAAAATGTCAGACAGAAAAAATTTCACAACTGCTATTCTTTTAAGTCTTTTAGCTGGACCATTAGGGATTGACCGTTTTTATCTTGGATGCACATGGACAGGTGTATTAAAACTGTTAACATTAGGTGGTTTAGGTATTTGGGGTTTAATCGATTTAATTAGACTTGCAACAGGAAGTAAATTATGTGGTGGGTTTAAATGGGATACTGAAACAGGTGGTTCCAACAAAATGTCAGGTGGTTCGGAAGTAGATGACACTATGTGTATCATTTTAGCTATTACTGTGGGTCTGATGTTACTTTACTTTTTTGTGTTTCCATGGATTAAAAAAACATACGGAAAGAAAGAAGAAAATAAAAAAGAAAATTAAACATCTTGCTCCCCTACTTGACCCATCAGTTTACGTAAAAAATCATTATTTGATTCACCTTTATAAGTTTCAAATGAACTTAGTGTTTTAAGCATTTTAGATTGTGTTCCTTTATTTGTTTCAGTTGATAAGGGAGGTTGTTGTGAATAATTATTAGATGGATCACCCAAATAACCAGATAATAAGTTATTATTATTGTTATTTGTTATGTATTCATGAGGATTATCAATAATATCTTTTGCATTATCTTTATCATTAATTATTTTATCAATAATTGGATATTTTAATATTATATCATGTAATGTAGAATCTGTAAATATTTTATTAATTACATAATAAAAATCTAATATATTTTTTATATATTCACGTACAAATTTATATTGTGAATCTATATAAGCATTATTATAATATGTCTTTGAAAAAAAAGATTGAGTCATACGTTCTCTTATTTTTTTTTCATTTATATGATATTGTATTGTTTCTGCAAAAATCATAACTTGGTCATATAATTTTAAAATTTCTTCTAAAATAATATTTTCATAATTATCAGTACTCCAAACAATTGATATTTCTTTAGTAGGTTTACGTAAAATATTAAATAAATTTGCAATTTGATAAAGATATTCTGATTGATGTTCTGGACTATTACCATCAATACTATGATAAATAATCTGATTAATTATCTGTGTTAATTCTGAATTATTTTTTACATAAATATTTAATTCAGATTGTTTTGATAAATCATAATTAATTGTTTGATACGATAATATATCAATAAAATAATCAATGAATTGTTTTATTAATTTTTTATTAAAAACATTATAGTTATTATTAACTACATTACAGTTTGGATAAAGATAACATTTTGTATTATTATAAAAAGATTGAATTGGTAAATAGAACATCATAACATTATTTTTTAATTGTCGCATAAATTTAAAATAAAATTCCACTCTAGCTTTTGCATATTCACCCTTGTAATAAAATTTTTTATCAAGATCATTATACAATAAATCAAGAACTTTTACACTTTTATATATATTATCAATATTATGTTTAAATGATTTCAATAAACTTTTTTTAGCATCTTCATTAAAAAGAAAAGGATTTGAAATAATATCTTTATAATAATTAATTATTTTAGTTAAATACAGAATTGAAGGATTGTTTCGATTACCTCCTTTTTTTATTTTAGTTTGTCTATGTATTAATTTACTTTTTCTATGAATTAATTTACTTTTTCTATGTATTAATTTACTTTTTCTATGTATTAATTTACTTTTTCGATGGGTTAATTTATTTTTTCGATTTATTAATTTATTATGTTTCAATGTTTTCATTTTACCTTATTATTTTATTATATAAAAAAATCCATAATATATTTATTTTATTCTTCATTCTTACACACTAATTTTTATATAAAAAATCCAAAAACATAAAAACAGTGTGTTTAATTTTTATTTTTTTAATCTTTTACATAAACAAATTATATATAATGTCAGCCACTGAAGAAAAAACCAACCTTGAACACTTTAACTTTTATCTCCGAGAATTTATTAGCCAATTATCACTTGTATACCCCAAAGGAAAACAATCACTTGAAACCACCTATGCTGAACTTCTTACTAACCAAAACTACAAAGATGACCGTTTTATTAAACTATTTATGAGAAAAGCTTACCCTGCTTCAAATCATATTCGTGAAAAAAATGATGCTATGTTTGCCAAAGAATGCACAATCATTGAAGGTATCGATTTTGCTGAACTCTGGGCAAACCCCAAACTCACAGAAGGTAGTAAAAAATCAGTTTGGAAATATCTTACCCTTCTTTACATTTATGGTCGTACCGTTGTTAGTCCACCCCAACAAATCGAAAAAATGATTAAAAACTTTGAAACCTTCGGTGATACTGAAGCACCATTAGATGCCAACGCTGCAATGCTTCAACAAATGCTTAATAACCTCAAGGAAAAGAATGAACTTGGTGAAGACAAAGATGAAGATGGTGAATCCAAAGGCAGTGGTTTACCCTTCAACTTTGATATGGGTTCTCTTCTAGGTAACCTCGGTGGTAATGGTTTTCTAGGTGGTCTTATGAATGATATTAAGGAAGAATTCAAAGACATGGAACTCCCTGAAAACCCAACTGATATTGGTAGCGTCCTAAAATCTCTTCAAGACCCCTCAACTCAAGCCAAAATGCAAAATATTATGGGTAAAATGGCTAAACACTTTGAAGGTGGTAACATGGGAGACCTTTCAAAACTCCAAGAACAAGCGCAAAAAATGATGTCTGGAATGGGCATTACACCTGAACAAATGCAAAAACAAGCCGAAGCCATGGGTCTTAATCAAAGTCAACTTAATAGAATGAAAACTGCTACACGTAACGAATCAGCCCGTGCTAGACTCCAAAAGAAACTTCAAGAAAAACAAGCTCAAGGTGATAAACAACAATAAACAACAATAAATAATAAACCAATTTGAATTTTTATTTTTTTTATATGTATAAAGGTTAAAATAGTCAATGCCTAAAGGTACTACTCATAAAAAAAGTTTATCAGTATTTAAACCTAAACCAAACCATAAATCTAAAACTAAAACTCTAAGACATAATCCTTCTGAAATATTTGGATTATCAAAAACTATCGATACCGATAATTATGATACTTATGTTTTTTTTATATGTTCAGACCCAACTAAAAATTTAAAAACAATCGAAACACAATTAAATATCTCAATTCCAGATACAGTTAAAGAAAAATGTCATAAAAAATCAACTAATTTCAATAATTTTGTAATTGATAAAAAAAATATTATCATTGCTGGTTATGAAGATAATAATTCATGTAAAACCCGTAACTTATACAATGTTGCAGGTGAATTAGGTATGAAATTCAATAATACAACAAAGAAATACCTGATTGTTATTAATCAATTAAACAATATTAATACAATAGTTAGTGGAATTATGCAAGGATTTTATAATTTCACCAAATACAATAGAACCAAAGATGAAATACCAATCATTGATTTTTATTCTGAAAATCAAAATTTAATAAAAGAAAGCATCATTATTAACAAAAATCAACATGATGTTAGAAATTTAGTCAATGAACCCGTTAATAAACTAGATAGTCTGACATATCTAGAACATATGAAAGAATCACTTTCAAAATATAATAAAATTAAAATTACAGTCATTGATGAAGAAAAATTAAAAAAAATGGGTATGAATCTCATTCTAGCTGTTAACAAAGGTAGTATTAAACCTGCTATGTTAGTTGTTCTAGAATACAACGGAAACTCATCATCTTCTAATAATATTTGTTTAGTTGGTAAAGGTGTTATGTTCGATACTGGGGGTCTCAATATAAAGTTTGACCAATTCTATGATATGAAAGAAGATATGGCAGGGAGTGCTATAGTTTATGCAGTGATTAAATCACTTGCCGAATTAAATGTACGTAAAAATGTAATTGGTATCCTACCTCTAGTTCAAAATGATGTTGGTAGTACAGCAACACATCCTGGAGATATCATTAAATCATATTCGGGTAAAACAGTTGAAATCTTAGATACTGATGCAGAAGGTCGTTTAATACTTGCTGAAGGTATTTCATATTGTAAAAAATACAACCCTAAAATGATTATCGATATTGCAACTTTAACCGGTCAAGTCGAAGAAATATTTAATGGATTAGCAACTGGTGTTATGGGTAACAATCAAGAATTAATCGAAGAACTTAAGAAATGTGGTGAAATCGAAAACGAAAAAATCTGGGCGTTACCTATTTGGGATGAAAATCTAGAAGATACTAAATCAACTATTGCAGACCTTAAAAATATCAATGATGGTGATGATTCGACAATTAATGGTGCTGCATTCTTAATGAATTTTTTACCTAAAAAAAATATCAAATGGATGCATATGGACATTGGTGGTGTTTCATATAACCTAGAAGACAAAGAAACTAGATTCATAGGTTCAACAGGTGAATCATTTAGAACTCTATTAAGATTTATTAGAAATCACGATGATTCTAAGATGTAAATTTCATTTCCATGATTCCAAAAATGTTCAATTAATTTTAAACCATTTTTTTCAAATAATTCTTTAATTTCGTTAATTTCAAAAATATAATAATAACGATTATAAATAGTTCCTTTATGATTCCAAGGTACAATATTATCACCATATTGAAAAGTTAGTTTTCGATTACCCTTTCCAGCATGAGATTGATTAATCGACCAAACAGAAATCATAATTCTAGAACCTACTTTTAGAACACGTTTAAATTCCATCAGAGCCTTTAACCGATCAGATGGATTATTTAAATGATGAAAAGCAGCAATACAAATCATACCAACTCCAGAACCTGTTTCTAAAGGTAATTCAGTCATATTACCCATAACAACGTTTTTATTTTTAGATTTGCAAATTTTAATGAAATTCTCGCAATTATCTACGCCAATCATACCTTCCCGAATATTTCTACCGGGTCCACAACCAACATCATAAACCAAAGAATTAGGTTCAAACTTATCTAGAAAAGTTTCTACCCAATCCCATTGTGTTGTTCTTTTAGTATCGAAATGACTAGCAATGATTTCATAAACATCTTTAACACCTTCGTGAGATGTCATCTTGTTTTGATTTAATTTTATTTTATTACGTTTAAATTCAATTTTATCGATAATTATTTTAGATATTTTAGTTATTTTTTTATGTAATTTTATCTCATACATAAAATAAAACAGTCCAGATAAATAAAAACATGTCATTCAACCGTCTTATGTATGATGACTGCAGTTATTCACAAGAATTAACCCAAACAACTTCTATATTATCGTACCAATTAGACCCTAATCGTTATTACAATTGCAATGCCTGTCGTAATACTCTCGGTTTAGTTGGTGGTAATAATGTATCAATTGCTAAAAATGGTAACTTAGTTGATATTGAAAGTGACCTCATGGGTATTAGACCTCTTAGCAAATGCCCTGAAATGAAATATATCAACCCATGCCCTAATGGTGACATGAATACATGCCAACCTAATAAAATATATATTCGTGGTACTCCCACTACAAAAGCTAGAGTCATTGATACTACACCCTATCATTTACCATCATGCCAAATGATTCGTTACAAACCAATCCCAATGCCACCAGCCATTCGTATGCCTATGTGTCCTCAATAAATAAATTAATATCGTTTTTCTATTTTAAATTTTCTTCAATATTAATAAAAGAATTAATATGTCTAGTAGAAATCTTAATAATCTCAACAATAATAATGAAAAACCAAAATATACTGAAAAAGATTTAGTTAAGTTATTAAAATTATCAAAATTGGTAAAACCAGATAATTCTCCTTCACCTAGTCCACCACCAATTCAACCATATCAATACTCATATCCATATCCATACCCACCTATGCCACCACAATATCCAATGCCATTACAGCCACAACTATCACAATATCAAGAATTAACCAAAGATGAAAGAGATGAAGTGAGAAGAATGATTTATAAAAGTACTGAAGAATTAGAAGAAAATCTCAAAAACTTTATCATGAATAATCAAAAAAAGTTTTTGGAATATGTTAAAGAATTATTAGCATATCAGGATACAGTTAAACAAGCAGAGAATATTCAAACTAAAGAAGAAGAAAAAAAAGAAGCAGAAGCAACACCTCAATCAGCTGAAAATGTAGTTGATACTTTTAAAAAAATACCTAGCAATATCGGTTCAATGTTTTCAAATGTTACAAATACAATTAGTGGGGTTGTTAAATCAGCCAATAATATATTTACTGGAAAACCAAAAACTCCTGAAACTACAACACCCACAACACCTGCAACAACCACAACACCAACCGAAAATAAACCATCAACTAATCTTTCAATTGATGAAATCCCTCAAGAAAATACAACAACTTCAGTACAAAATGAATCAAATAATAATAACAATAATGTAGATGAACTTCTTAAGAATAAAGTTCCACCACCATCACCACCCTCATCACCATCATCACCCTCACCACTCTCATCACCTTCACCACCTTCACCACCCTCACTACAACCTCAACCAAGTGCAACAACATCTGATATTGCTAAACTTAAAGAATCTAATAAAAAAGCTGAAGAAGAATTAAATAAATTAAAACTTGAAATGAGAAATTTAGTTCAAAAAGGTGGAAAAACACTTAAAAAGAAAAAGAAAAATTCAAGTAAAAATAAAAATAGTAAAAGAAAAATACGTAAATTATCTTAAAAATTATCTTTTTATATTATAAATTAAGATAAAATGTCATTTACTAGACCATCACAAGATACATGCTCATACAGACACGAATTATCACAAACAATTGGACCAGGAGAATACCAACTTGCTAAACCATATCCCTGCAATCCATGCTTTGTAAGTGACCCCCATATTAGAATGCAAAGATTTGGTGCTAGTCTTAGCCAAAATACTTCAATGATTGATATTGATTCTGAATTAATCGGTATTAATCGCAAATTTTCTAAATGCCCTGAACTCAAATATATCCCTAAATGCAAAACTAGCCAAAATGGTGGTGCTAATCCTGGTGGTTATTCAACTGTCAATAACGGAGCAGTAGATGTCGATTGCAACCTCTTACATTTCCCTGATGGTAATTGCTTTGAACCTGTAGAAGATACCCGTCTCAGCAACCCACCATCAACACTTAGAGGTACTGGTGTTAACCGTTGGGAATGGCTTTGCCGTAATCCCCAAGAACGTGTTCTGATGCCTTTTGATAATAATATTAATTACAGATTAGTTGTTAAAGATAATCACCGTCCATGCATACCCAACCCTCTTGACCAAACTCTTGTTCTCCCAAGACCAAGTGCCGAACCTATCTGCACAAGCATGACTGTCTCAAGCTGTGCACCACCAATGGGACCTCCATCAGTTGCTTGGATGTCAGAAGAACGTCTCAAGAACCGATAGACACTTTTTACACTTTTTACACTTTTTTTCTAAAAAAGCGTTACCAAAAACCTTATATATTGTAATTTTTAATGTTTTTTAATATTTTGTATGTTTGTTTTTGATATTACTTTTTTCTAAAAAGTATTTCTAATAAATAAAGAAAAAGATAAGGTAAAATGGGAACTTCTGGAATTTATTTACCAAAAACAATGTTTGTTCCTTCTTCAACATATCATTCTCCATACAATTCATATAAACCCCAATATGGTGGTGCTAGAATGCCTCCTATGGTTGATTGGGGATTACTTTTTAATTTATCCGTATTTACAATCTTCATATGTTCATTTTTTTATATTTGTTTATATAGATATCGTAATAAATCTAGAATCATGAAAGAAAATGAAATAAAACAAAAGAAATTATTATATGAATTTCAAGCTGCTTTAAAAGAAAATCAAAAACAAGCTGCGATTGATAGATATAATATGATTCTCGAAAATAAAAGGGCTTTTCATAACCCATATTTACTTAATCAAGACCAATATTCTTTAACTCCTGCAACTTATAAAAAACATTATGAAAATGACAAAGGGTATGACATGTTACGTCAAAGTTATCATATTGATAGTTATAGACCTAATCAAAATATCCAAACACCATTTAATAATGAAGTCAATCTGATGAATTGGTAAATAATTTAATATTAAATAATAGTTTCTTTATTATTATTTGGTATCATACTATATACTGATTGTTTTTCTACTAATTTTTGTAATTTATTTAAACCGGGAGGTTTAGGACGAAATCTTGCAGAATTATCCGGTTGAATATTAGCCTTATTACCATTTACGTTTTCATATTCTTCTTCATTAAAGCCACTATTACCACTTTTACCACTTTTACGACTGTTCACACTTGGATTTCTAAGAAATGGGCTTTCATAATTACTAGGAGGTCTATTAGATCTTGGAGGGACTGTCGGGACAGGCGGACCGTTATACACTGGATTTGGATTTCTAACTGGTTGTTCATAAGTATTAGGTCTATTAGATCTTGGAGGAACTGGTGGTAAATTATTAACCCCACCAACATGTTTTTTAGTTCTTTTATTTACTTTTGATTTTGTTTTCAGTTTTCTTTGAGTTTTACGCATTTAATATTAAAATAGATATTAAAATAAAATACAAATAAAAAAAATAAATTATAAATTATAATTTACACATACCCTAGTGGGTCTGGTCTACGTTTTTTTTCTTTTTCTATTAATCTTAAAATATTTGTTAATCTTTCAAGACTATTTATAGTTGGTAATTCTTTATATAATAATCTACCATCTATTGTAGCATATATATCATTTGGATTTGGATGTGTTGGAGGAAGTGGTGGTAATGGTCGACTTATTCTCCCTCTTGCTTCATACGTTGGATTAAAAGGGGCTAAATTGACTTCATCATTTGCTTGTCCAGTCACACCACCTATAAATGATTTTTTTTTATATGAATATTTAGTTTTTTTATGATTTATTTCTTTTTTTGAGTTTATTTTTTTTTGAGTTTTAACCATTTTATAATATTATGTAGATATTTTTTATATATCCAAATTTTATTCAATAATTAAATAATTCATATAATGAAATTAAACCCATTTATTTAGTTCTCCTGATTCAGCTTCTTCTAGTTGAGTTTCTTTTTCGTCTACAATTTTTGCAATAGCTAGTAAATTTTCAAGATTTTTAAGTGTGGGTAGAGGGGGAGTTTGTATTGTGTTATATATTTGATTACTATATACACTATGAAATGATAGTGGTTCATAAGTAGAATTACTATTACCGACTGAATGATTATTATAGTTATTTCCTGGTTGAATTATATTCTCATTTCGTATTTCACCATTTGGTAAAACTGTATAATATGGACCAGTACCCCCAACGAATGATTTTTTTTTACGTAAATATTTAGTTTTTTTATGAGTTACTTTTTGTTTTTTTTGAGTTTTAACCATTTTATAATATTATGTAGATATTTTTATATATCTAAATTTATTATTCAAAAAATGAAAATATACAAATAATTGGGATGATGTGTATTATGTGCAACTCTTTCTTGTCTAATTACCACTATTCGAGTATTATAAAATGGTTATCATTTATTAGTTGTTAAATTATGTATTAGATTTTTGAATGTCTAATATGTTAATATATTCAGAAATTGATTTGATTTTTGTTTTGAGCCTAATAATAAAATAAGTCTATAGTTTCTTTATGCTTATAGATTTTATATGTAGCATTTATAATCGATTTATAAATATTTTCTTCATGATTTTTTATTTAGCTCTGCGTGTAGAGGGTACTTTTCTTTGACCTACGCCTTTGACTGCTGCTAAAACAGGTCCATGGCGCTTTCGAACTGCTGCTAATCTTTGTGCTACAGTTGGTTGTATGTTTGCATTATATCTAGCCATTGCTGCAGGACCTGTTCTAGTATTATATCTTGGTTCCTCATTTGCTTCTAATGGAAGGGAGTTCGGCTTTTTGCCTAAATTTAGTGGTCTCGGAGGTAATGGGGGTGGTATGATAGCTGCTGGAAGTAAATGTTTAACTTTATTAGATTCTTTTGAATTAACGGGTTCATAAAAACCTTCATTACTAGTTCTACTTCTAATAGAAGATGCAGGTGGTAGATACCCTTCATTATTAACATCAGCATTAACAATAGTTGCATAAGGTGATTCTTTGTTTTGTCGGAGACTATTTTGTGGTTCTGCATATTGTGGTTCTTCTGTTCGTGATTCACCATTTAATTGAGGACCATTTTCTAAACTAGCTAATTCATATACTGAATTTGTAGAGAATGAATTTGCCAATTTAGAAAATCGAGAAGCTAATTCATAATTTGAATTTGAACTTGATTCGGCTAATTCATATTCTGACCCAGTTAGTTGTATTTTCTCTGCTGCTTCATATAATGGAACAAATGCTTTGTTTGTTTTTTTTGGTTTAAATACTTTTGCATATACTATTTCATCAGGTTTAACTATTTGTTCATATAGTCTTTCATTTCTCTGCTTTTGATTCTCTTTATAATATTTTTGATATGAAAATAGTCCTTCTTCTATTACCTGTGGATTATTGAAAAAATATTTTCTCATATCAGTCATATACTGCTTTATATATTTTTCAATGTCAGTTTGCATACTATTATAATTTGTTTTATTACAAATTTGTTTACTTAAGTTTGATTGCATAGATAAATTATATAACCCGATTGCTTCCATAAGACGGTATAATAAATCTATTATTTTTTCACGTTTGTTTATTTTTAGATTTATATATTCATTTTTAAAATCATTAATTTCTTTTATATATTCATGTAAATACTTATATTTAACACAATTAACATAATTACCAAAATATTTGTAATCTGTACGTTGAGGCATCAAAGGATTTGGGTTATGTTCTGCAGAATACATTTTTCTAAGATTTGAATTTAAACCTTCTATATCACCTTTAGGTTTTTGTGGATCTGATTTAAATTTTTGAAATATATCAAATACTACTTTATAATGTACTATAAATTGTAAAGCCCAATTTTGATATAATAATGTTTCTAATATTTCAAGATATTCAGGGATTGTTCTAATTTCAGGTGTTTGTGATTTTTTATGGTTTGGTAATAATAAATCATTAACTTCTGTAAGAGATATAGATTTTACAATAGATTGTGCTTTTTTAATCAATAATATTTCTTTTCCATTTTCATTTATTGATGAGACTAATTCTTTAGCAACAGAGAAAAAATCTGCACCTGTTTTTAATCTTAATTTTGTATTTAAATTATTTGCACTAGTTGTTGCACCAATTGGTATACCATTGGAATTTCTTGGTGTTGAATTAACATATCTAGTATTTGTTGTTTGTGTATAACTATTAGATTTAGATTTTTTTAAACTTTTAATTTTGTCCAACAGTGGTTGATAATCATTTAAATCAATTAGTTCAAATTCTTGCAATTTTTCTTTTATATATTGGTTTTTATCAAAGTATTTTTTTTGTTCGGTTTTTATTATGAGAACATTAATTACATCAACTATATATTGTAACATATCTGATTGTTTGTTTAATATTTCATAAATTTCATTTTGTGTAATTTGTTTAAAAAGATATTCAAAAACTTTTACATTATTTGATAATGATTCCGGAATATAAGTGTAAGTATATAGTTTTTCTATTTTTTTAAAAGAAAAATTTAAATTTTCTATTAGTCTTTTATATTCTTCAGTTGTTTGTTCATATTGATTATTTAAACTAATATATAAAGCATTTAATTTCAGTAAATCTTTTTCACTATTTTCAAAAATGTTTGTAATTTCCTTTGCAGTAAGTTTTTTTTCAGCAATAGCATTTTGGTTTATTAAAGCTTTTTGTTGATTATCATATTCTTCTTTAAAAGTTTCATAAGATTCTTTCAATGTTTTTGAAAGTTTTTCTGAGATATTTGGTGCACCTCCTTTTTTATTGTATTTCATTGTGCGCTTCATTTTAGAAAGACCCTTAAGTATTCTGGTAGTTTTCTTACGATGTAATTTCGTTTTTTTAATCATGTAAACTTTTATATTATAAAAAGATTAAAATAAAAAATGAAAAATTTTTTAGTCTAAATAACAGTTACTCTTTTTTTAGAATGATATACAGATTGTGGTGGGTTATTTAATACATTAGCACCTAATCTCGCATATACTGGTTCTGGTTTTAAACTATTAGATGGAGGTGTAATGCTTTTAATCTCTTTCCGTCTTATCATTTTTTTTAATTTTCTCATAAATTCTTTCATCGCCTTTTGTGACCTTTTTTTTGATTCTTTTGAAATTTGATTATTTAATTTCTTCGAATATTTATTTTGTTTTGAATTTATATATGAAGAGCTAGAATTTTTTGATAATGATAATGGAGGTAAATTTGGTGGTCTATATGGTAATGGAGGCGAATACGATCTTATGGGTCCATTATTATATATTCTACTATATTCCATATTATTATTAGTATTTGTATTTGGCATATTCCTAAAAACACTTGGTAAAGAACTTGTTGATGTGTTACTAGATAATACACCTATGCTACTACTATGATTGTTATTATTTTTATTAGATGAATCACCAAATCCTCCAATTTTATTTTTTTAGTCTTTATGTTTCTGATTTTTTTTTAGTTAAATTTATCATTTTATAAATTATAAAAGACATTAAAATTTAAGTGGTAAATTTCTTTTGAATTGTAATTTGTGGACCCGATTTACTTTTTTGAAATAATGTCGGGTCAAATTCATCATTTTCTTGTTCTTCTTCAACTGGTTGGTCCACTTCTTGACTTAATTCCCAATATTCATTAGGACAAATTCGAAAGTCCGATTCATAAATAGCGGGGTCTGCTTTATACCAAGCAATTTGGTCTTCCAGTCTATTACTTCTAACTGTATTGTCAATCACAAGACATTCAAAGTTTTGAGTACATGAGTCATAAACTTGATTAAATGATTCAAATGTTGGGAAAATTGACGCATAGTTTTCATATAATTTCTTACGATTGGCTAAACCAGGTAAGAAAAACATAAAGACGTAATCTAGTTGTTGTCTGAGGGCAGGTAATAAGTTAGTCGCTGTTTGAGCGGTATAAATAAAAGTCATGTCAATATGACGACCGTTCATGAAAATTTCGCGAATTTCTTTCCAATAACTCCATGAGTTATCATATAAACAATCGTCCAAAATTAACATGGCTTGTGAATCAATGTTTGAATGACCATATTTCTTCTCTTCCATAATTTTACGGGCTTTGACTTTCTTCTGTCTAGCAATGGCATTGGCTACAATTTCTAGTTTGAGGTCATTATAAATAAAGATTGATGGTATAATATCACCGAAAAATCGATTGAATTCTTCAGTGGGACTAATAACAGTGCAGACAGGGATATGTTTGCGATAATAGAGTAATTCTTTAAGACATGTACTTTTACCGGATTTACGTTTTCCGATAAAGGCTATAACAGAACGGTCAGATACTTTAGTCATGTCGAATTTTTTTATTTGAAGATTCTTTCCCATTTTCTTTTATTTTTTATATATATTTATTATATTTATTATTTAATTGTATATCTTTAGGATTGTTATAAACGCACATTTTAGATTGAAAACATATAAAAAATGATAATAATATTCAATAAATATAAATAGTAAAATATTTGAATTATATGAATGTTTTCAAAATATAAACCTATATCATTACTTACTCCTAAATATATAGAAATTAATAAATTGTTAGATGAACTTGCAGTTGTTCATAATGAATATCAACAAAAGACTCAAGAAATTATTGAAAAAATTAAGCGTCATAAAATATGTGATAGAGATATTTGGATGTACGAACATTATTTATTAAGAAAATATAACAAAAAACCTATTTATGAAATGATACCAAAAATATACCATCGTAGTTTGTCAGAACCGAATACATTAAATAGAATGAAAACAAATGGAGATGTCAGAATATCATTTGTTTGAAAATAAACTTTTTGACGGTTTTGATAAAACTTTTTAGAAAAAAGTTTATTTAGTAACCTCGGTAAGATTGTTGATTTAAACGAGTATGGTTATTGGATACGCACTGTGCTGAATTACCTTCTTTGCAGCTCATTGGTGATGAAAACAACCAATTTACATAGGTTTCTCGGTTATTAGGATACGTTGTACTAGGCATTGTATAATATTGTCTTTCAGAGTGATTACGATTAAATACATCATTGACATCTTTGAATAGATTATTGCTGAAATTAGCTTCAACTTTATTGGCTAATTCAACATTATTAAGGGTTGAACAAGCAGGACCACGACGACGATCATCAGCAGGTAAAGCATTCATAAATGGATTATCAACAGTTGTAGGTACACATTGAACTTTTTCTTTTCTAGATTCTAGGTAGCGGTCTAGTAATGGGTTTTCAGTTATAGGGTCTAATTGTCTAGGTAAATTTCTATAGTTTTCTTTGATTTCTTTGCTTTGATACATATACACTAGATATGTTGAGACAAGAACAATAATGGGTAAATAAATGTAAAGGTAATTATTATGGACTAACATCATGATAATACCAATATAGATTGATGCTCTAACAATAGCGTTAATTCTTTCACTAAAAGGCATATCAACATTTGGAATAAAATCTAACACTCTATCTCTTCTAATAATTTGATTGTAATCTTCAACCCAAATAGGGTCTCCTTGTTTTTTATTTGTAGTTTCCATTTATATTTTACTAACACTTTTTTTTTATTTTATATATATATTAAAAATAAATGAATCAATGTGTCTTTGATGAAGAAAATTTATGTCAAAATAAGTCTAGTGGGGGACATTATGGAGATATAAAAAGCATTAATAAAATGTACTGTGCAAAAAAAATAGACTCGTCTAAAAATAAAAATGATGACAATGTTAATCTAGAAGAGGATTTTTTAAAAAATTCGATTAATAAGAAATTATTTAAAAATTTTATTCCTAAATATAAAGATATATGTAAAGATGGTAATAATTCATATGTAGTAATTGAAAATTTAAAATATGGATTAGAACAACCAATTGTAATAGATTTAAAAATAGGTAAAAAAACGGCAAACAAAGAAATATTAATCTTAAATAAAACTAAAAAAAATATTAATCAAAAATTAATAAAACATCATTTGATTGATACAAAAACTATTTCTAATAAATATGGATATCGTGCAGAAGGTATGGACGGTGATATAAAAATACAAAGAAGTGTGTTACAAAAAAAGGTACCTGAAAAACTATTTAAATTATATTTTAGTAAAGACGTTAATCATAAAGCATTATTATCTATCATAAAACAACTTGAGAAATATTATGAAAAAATATCTCAACCTGAATTTAATTCAATTGTGATGGTTGGTTCTAGCATATTAATGTTATATGATGGTAAAAATCCTAATAATGCTAGAGTTAAAATAATTGATTTTGCAAATTCTTATAATTATGAAGATGAATCTAAAATAAGTAAATATAATAGTCCATTTATTAAATATTATAGAAAAGGTGTTAAAAGACTTATTTTTGATTTAAAATTATTTCATCTTTATCGAACAAAAAAAAGTATTAAAAAAAAAATGAGAAAAACATCTAAACATGCGAAATATACTAAGAAAGTATCTAAATAGCCATTTCAGCTCGAATTGATGGATGACTAGTATACCCAATCAATTCAAAGTCCTTGAAGGAAAATTCTTCAATTGATTTCTTTTTTTCTTTTACTTTAAGAATTGGATAAGGATAAGGTTCTCTCATCAAATTTTGACAAACTTGTTTCATATGTGTTTTATATAAATGCGCATCACTTACCATAACCGTAATTGTTCCAGGTGTTAAATCAATACCTTCCAGATTGCAAAGCATATATGTCAGCATTGTTCCTGTACAAGTATTCCAGTTGTTGGCTAGGAAATAATCTGAACTTCTTAGATGAATAATACAATGTAGTTCTTTTTCTTCTGGATTAACACAGAATTGGTAATAAAATAAGCAACTAGGTAATGCTGCATTTTGTTGTGTGGCTGGATTCCAAAGATTAATAATAATCCGACGAGATGTAGGGTCAGTTTTTAATAGATGAATAACATTCGCTAATTGGTCATATCCAACTGAAGAATCATATTCTGTCAAACAATCTTTATATTGACCACCAAAATGACGAAAGTTAAAACCATATGTTTCACCCATGTCACCTTCAGGTAAATGAC
>JACCEB010812339.1_pt1 | contig 34611 bp, 30 predicted proteins | sample 7454761 | NCBI WGS metagenome assembly JACCEB01 (sample SAMN15323454, study PRJNA562643) | freshwater metagenome | isolation source: river surface water | place: USA:Blue River Watershed | collected 2017-08-18
AATATCTTTTTCATTATACTTATTCTTACTGTCAACAGTAGATACACGAGTAAAAATATCATTTAAAACTGTATCATAGTAACGCATTACTTTTTCTTCAAACGGTGAAAAAGACCCTATTCCCCTTCCGTCAAACTCTTCCTTAATTTTTTCTTTAACTTTGTCTTTTACTAAAGAATAGAATTCCATTCTAGTCTCGTAAGGTGTAACTTTAGATGGGTTCTTTTTGTAACTTGTTATTTCAGTGTTTAGATTCAAATCATTTATAGCAGACTCGATATATGATTTTCTAATTTCAAAATTTACAGCTTTTGGCTCTACGATTGAAGTATTTATAGCATTAGCACCTTCTTCATCTTCATACCCTTCTTCACTAGAGTAGTCATACCATTTTTGTGTATCTGGATATACTTGTATTTGTCCATCTATTTCACCTCCTTTAGAAAGAGCTTTAAGTAAATCTTCTTTAATTGAACTAAGAGGTCTGACTTGATGTACTTGATTTTCTTTTAGTTGCTTTGTTAGCATCTCTTCTAAATTTAAATCTAATTCAAGAAATGGCTTCTCCATTCTTTGTGTTTTATAAGTCGTTTTTGTTGCAAGAGTCCTAAATTCCTTTAGTGCTTTTTTAATAGTTGGTGTTTCAACTAAAAATTTACTTCTAAAGTCAATTTTAATATCTCCACCCTTGCAAGACAAACCTACTTTTCCAAAATTACTAAATTCATAATCTTCGAGTAATCTCTTCTTTTTAGGATATATTTCTTGATTAAGCATAGAATCAATATTAGAAACTTGTGCATAAGCCCAGCTTAGTAATTCTTGCTTTTCTTCTGGTGTTATATTTTTAGGGAGGTTTTTTGGTTTACTTGATAAGGCAAGGTTTTGCAACTGTTCATAAGAGTATTCTTGACCCTTGAAGGTGTACTTCTTATCCCCATATTCTTTTAATAACTTTGCTTTTTCTTTAGCAATTTCTTTTTCAGTACCTGCAAGACCCGTATTCTTAAATTTGTTAAAATCGGAAGAGTTTTCTTTAAAGAAATTTTTACTTAAATCTGTTACTTCAGATGCTCTTTCTTGTTTCTCTTTTTCTATTCTTGCAATTTCATCACTTTTTGCTTTAGCAGATTCAGCGATTCCTCTATCATATTCTCTTTTTCTTATTTTGCTTTCTGCTGCCCAAGCTTCAGTTTCTTGATAGAAAGCTTCTAAAACTCTTTGGAAATCTAATTTGCTATACTTTTTGGCTTGATGCAAAACAGATTTAAAATTAGTAGTACCTGTTTTGACTGTTTTCTTTTTTTGTACTGGAGTAATTTTTCCTTCAGCATTCTTTTTTGGCACATATCTGCCATCATCATCAAGTACAACAAATTTCTTGTCATCTAATTCTGGTTCATATACCAAAGTGTAGAGATCTTTATTATCTTCATACTTCTGTCTATCAATAGCGAAAGGTATATTATAGAACTTGTTAGTCTTAAATTTTGCCTGGTGGACTAATGACAAGTCTTTACTTGTAAATATTTTTCTATTTTTAATTTTAGTGTTTTTTTGTTTTTCACTCTTAGTCTCCAGATTTATATTTATCATATTTGTAATCAGATCAAGTATGATGGCATCATTTCCTACATAGCTCTTAAATTGTTTGAATAAAGAGTCTTCTGTGCTTATATCATTTTGTAAAAAGTATAGGATGTATTCATTTACTTTTTCAGTATAAGCTTCAAGATTTAAGCCTCTATATACAAATACCTGATCAACAGTTTTATTTTCTTCTACAAACTGATATTCAGCATCATCAGGAATATCCTCATCCTCTAATTCATCAATTCTTACATACTTTTTTTCTTTTACACCTTGTTTGTTTTCTTTCTCTACTCTAACATTTAAAGTACTACCAAAAGCACCCAAAAGAAGATGTGTTGCAAAAACAGTAATCATGTCTGATGGTGGGAGACCTTGATATCTCTTTAACTCTCTTTCAGCTTCAATTAATTCAGCTGGCAAAAGAGATTTCTTTAGACTCGCTACTTGTTCTTCTAATTCTTTAATTTCTTTTTTAGTATCAGCAATCAGTTTAGTTTGATCTTTAGGAATTACCTTCAACAGATTTTGTTTCTGTTTCAACTGAGAGATTGCACTCGCACTTTCTCCTTGCATTCTGTCTAATGCTTCAAAAGGAGCAAGTTGCTTTTTAATGTCAATTTCTAGTGCTTGAAGGTTCTCAACTGTTTGCTTAATAGCATCAGTTTCGTTTTTAACTTCTCTATATTGGTCAGGGTCTGAAATAAATTGTTTTTCCGAAAATTTCAGTGATTCTTGAAGTCTTACGATTTCCTTTTTAGTCTCAACTAACTTTTCTTCAAGTCTATTTCTCAAGTCCAAAGTAAGATTGCTAGATTGTCCGATTTGTTTCTTTAATTCAGCAATTTCCCTCTTTAAGTCTAATTCTGTATCCTTAATGTTTCTCTTAAAAAAAGTAATAGCCTTCTTTGAAGATGCTTTCTTGGCTAATAACCTATCCAACATGATTCTAGTTTTCTTATTCATATAAGTTCCCCTTATAAATAATAGTAATGACTTGCAGTCGTTATAATCTATATATGATATAGTATAAATTTTCTATTGACAATTATACCTCTTTTGTTTATACTGATTCCATAAAAGATGGCAATCCTGACCCTGATCCTAGTATCCCTTGTCCCTCATTGCCTATAACCCCCCTAAAAAAAATAAGGCTAAATCTTATGCAAACATCACTTTCTAATATCTATGCTCTTACTGACTGGATTTTCTCCCTCATTGAAGAAACACAAGACACTCAAGTAGAAGAAATTAAACCTAAAGATAAAACTAAAAGTGTTACCTACAAAATCCTCTTCAATTCCTCAAATAATCTCTATGAAAGATTAAAATCATTTATCATCAAAACTTCTGTTAGAGATTCTAAAATCAAAATCAATCCAAATGATAGAGTTGACCTTGTCTCCGAATTTCTTATCTTTATGGTAGAAAAAGATAAACTTAAAGATTTTGAAAACAAAGAGCTTAATTTCAATGCTGTATATTGGCACTTTACTCAATTCATCACCAGAGATAAATATACCGGCGGTCAAGATATCCAAAGAAGAATCATTGAGGGTGTCCGTACACAATCAGAACAAAATCGTGTAAAAAACGGTATTGAAACTAAAACCTTTACTGCACCTGAAACACATAAATCTTTATCTAGAAAAAATGAAGATGGTGATGTAGAAAGAGATTTTGTTGCTAATGATTCTACTCCAGAAGAATTGACCATCCGTTCTACTACTGTTAGTGCTATGAGAAATAAAGTAGTTAAACTCTTTAAAGCTGAATATGGTGAACAATGGAAAGTCATGTTCAATGTTTATGAAAATAAACTAAATGAAACTTATGAATCTATGTCTGAATGGTCTAAAATGGAAGGTATCTCTTTACCTACTCTTAAAAATAGATGGTCTAATATCCAAGACCTCTTAAAGAAAAAAGGTGTTGAATACTTCCAAACTGAAACCTCTAAATATGATAATGTTAAAATGATCAATAAGTGGATTTATAAGGGTTGCCCCAATTTAACATAGACAACCTTACCTTTTTTGTATAATATAGGTATAACCTACTTGATACAAAAAGGATAACTAAATGTCTAAAACTAGATTTATCTATACAATACAAAAATCCCCCCTACAATATTATATCGGATCAGCTACTCTAAACTCTATGCCTACCGAATTTTATGGTTTAAGTTCTTCCTCAGATTTCTTACCTGATATAGTAAAAGCATCTAAATACCCAGTTCAAATTATCGCTTTCTTTAATGACTCAAAATCCCTTAAAGCATCCCTTAAAGCTATTATAGAAGAATATACTATAAGGGGTTATGATTTAAAAACCTCTACCCAAGAACATAAAGATAAAATCTCTATGAGTCTTAAAAATAAATGGAATGATACTAATTATGTTAAAAAACAAGAATCTCTAAGGTCTGATCCTATTTATAGAGATAAACTATCCACTGCTCGTAAATCTATGTATGAAAATAATGGTCAAGATATTTGTATAGCTATGTCTAATCTTGTTAATAGTAGATGGTCTGATGACTCTAAAAGGATTAATCAATCTTTAAAATTAAAACAAAGATGGCAAGATCCTGAATTTAGAAATAAGGTTTTAGAGAGTCGTAAAAAATCCTAATTATTTACCCGTCTTTTGTCTAAACTTTTCTTTAGCAAAGCTCTTCTGACACTTCTCACAACAAAATTTCTCTTTTTTACCTACCTCAAAGGTGTTAGAACACTTATGCCAACCACATTGTTTAATAACAGTCTCTGTTTTAACTTTAATTTCCTCTCCCTTTTCTGCTTTAATTCTTTCTCTTCTTAATCTCTCAGCCTCTCTCTTTTTAGCTAATTTAATTTCTCTCTTTTCACTACCAGTAAGTTCCTTCTTCTCTTCTACCTTCTTCTCTTCTACGATAGATTTTTCTGCTTTAATTCTTTCTCTTCTAATTCTCTCAGCCTCTCTCTTTTTAGCTAATTTAATTTCTCTTTTCTTGGCTTCTTCTAATTTCTTAGCCTCTTCTAATTTAGCTTCCTTAATTCTTTGCTGTCTTAATTTTTCCATCTCTCTTTTTCTAGCTAATCTTGCTTCTCTCTTTTTAGCCTCTTCCATCTCTTTTAATTTCTCAGCTTTAATTCTTTCTCTTCTCAATCTCTCTGTTTCTCTTTTTCTAGCTAACCTAGCTTCTCTCTTTTCAGATTCTTCTAATTTCTTAGCTTCTTCTAATAGTCTAGCTTCTTCTAATAATCTAGCTTCTTCTAATTTCTTAGCTTCTTCTAATCTCTTAGCTTCTTCTAATCTCTTAGCCTCTTCTAAGATTCTAGCCTCTTCTAATTGTCTAGCCTCTTCTAATCTCTTAGCTTCCTCTAATTGTCTAGCCTCTTCTAATCTCTTAGCTTCCTCTAATTGTCTAGCTTTATCTAATCTCTTAGCTTCCCTAATCTCTTCTAATTTCTTATCCTCTTCTAATTTAGCTTTCTTCTTTTCTAATTCAACCTTTTTAACACTATTTGCCCTATCCTCTTCTAATGTTGATCTTCTACCTGGACAATCATCATAATAACAATACTTATCTGAAATATCCATTTTCAAGTCCATGTTCTTTTTACAGTACCATTTATTACCATCAGGACTTAATTTAAAATCACACTTAATTTGAGCATCTATACCACTTAATTTTTCCATTAAAACTTCTAAGGGGTCTTTCTTCTTTGGTTCTTTCTTTTTTCTCTCTAAAGTCTCGTGCATTATTTTCTTTTCTAAATCTAATAATCTTTGATCATCTTCCTCTGGAGTTAATTGACGACCAGGACATCTAGAGAAATTACAGGTTTTCCATTCAATAGGTAACTTGCCCGATATTTGTTTAGTGCATGACCATTCTGTTCCATCTTCCGTAAATTTCACAGGGCATCGACTTTTGAAATTATCTCTAGCATCTTTCATATTAGTATATCCTTAATTAATAAAGCATTTTAAAACTGCTTTACTATACCAAGTTCTAACTTTTAATTCTAAGGACTTCTTTAAATTCCTTAACTAGCCCGTCAAATTGTAAACGACTAATTTCCATTGCCTCATGTTCAAATTTAAATTTCTCATCTATTGTTACTTTATTTATCTTATTATAAAAATTAATATAGTAAAATACTCCACTTCTGGAGAAAGCTGGCATACTATTATAATCAAAATATCTTACCTCCAGACTACCATTCTTCTTCATCTTTTTCTTTTCCATCATTTCATTTAGAACTTCCTTCAAATCTCTTAACCCAGACTTAAATCTAGCTTCTCTATATATTTCTTGCTGCTTCCTCTGAGCATCCGATCTTTCTTTCTTTTGTTCCATAGTTAAACTTCTTGGGTCCATACCAAAATACTTTCTCTCTATCTCATAATAATGGTGTGCCTCTTCTTTTACCATTGCCATTTCTATTAAAGAGATTTGCACCTCACAAGCAAAATTGTTCGGTAACAACCATATTGTTAAAATATCCCCATATCCAGAAAGTAAAGGATTTGTAAATCTATCTTTAGGTCTTGTTGCCAACATACAACCGTTTTCCGGCATACCTTCATAAAAAAGATCATTGAATTTTTTTAATTGATTACTATTCTTACATACAAAAGTTGCTCTTACTAGATCACTTAAAAAAGAAGCATCTCCTTTATAACTTTTATTGACTTTTTCTATTGATCTCGGAGATCTCTTTATTGGTCCTAATAACAATAGAATGTTCTTATCTTCAACATCTAGGCGAGTCCCTTCTTTTATTACCCCATTATTGTATATTAATTCTCCTGTTATTACTCCTTTCATCTCTATCTCAGATATATGAGTATGAATGGTTATAACATTATAACCTTTTACCTTGAAGAAAGCATCTAATCCTTGACCCTTATTCAAAGACATTTTCATATGCTCATTAGAGACTATTAGTTTCTCTGTTGGCTTATATTCCTTCTCACCATCTTTATTGATCCTGTATTCTTCAAAATCATAATAATCGTTTATATTATCACTATCTTGAAATCCTAATACGGGTAATTCATCTACATTAATTTCTTCCCCTTCAGGTGTCTTTACTACCATAGGTATCCCAAACCCTAATTCAGGCTTTTCGGGATTTACTATATTACTAAAAAAGTTATATGTAGGGTAATCTTTTAATGTTCTGATTTTACCAGCATTAGCTGATAATTTTTCAAAGAAAAGATAACTTGCCATTCCTTTAGCAAATTCTATCATCAGCTTATATTCCTCTAAGGATTCATCCTCAAACATATCTGATTGTATCTTCGCTAAAGCATACAGCTTTATATTTAAAATATCTCTTCTGATCCTTAATTGCTTAGAGAAACTCGTATACATTTTGATCAGCTTATGAGAATCCCCCATAGATAAACTTAAAAAACAAAGAAATGTTAATGCTGTGTTTGGATTCATCTTCTCAGGCAACTCAAAATATACTCCCCCATCCTCAGCTTCTGTTAATACTATCCGACTAGTATCACTAACACTTGTCGCATCTAGCAACTCTTGTGATGTTGGAATTGAATGAGGCTCTAAATCAAAAGTTTCTACTACGAGACTTTTAAATTCATTTTTGACCCTCTCAAAATTGTATTCCTTCATATCATTATCAATTTGAGATAATTCTATTTGTGTAAAGCCTATCATTCTTTTTTCTCTCCTTTTATTGCTATCACTTCTTTAAATTCTTTCATTAAGGTGTTAAATTGTGTACGACTAATTTGCATTGCCTCATGAGAGAATTTATACTTTTCATCTACAGTTACTTTTCTAAAACTATTAGAAAAGTCTACATAATAGAAATTATCTCCTCTTGAGATACAGGGCATACCATTAAAGTCATAAAACTTTACTTCTATACTTGCAGTTTTATTAGGATTATTAGGATCAGACATCTCCTTAAATATTTCTTCAGCACTCCTCATACCTGCTCTAATTCTTGCCTCATTATAAATCTCTTTTTGTATCCTTTTATATTCTAATAATTCCCTCATCTCTTCTTTTGTTAGACTTCTAAGTTCGGCTATCGCATTTAAAGTTCTTTCTTTCTTATAGTATTTATGAGCTTTTGATTTTGCTAACATCATATCTATTAAGGATACCTGTATTTCACAAGCAAAATTGTTCGGTAACAACCATACCGTTAATAAATCTCCATATCCAGAATGTAATGGGTTTGTAAATCTATCTCTTGGTCTTATAGATAATTGACACTTCATTTTAGCCATACCCTCATAAAAAAGTTTATTGAACTCTTTTAATTGATTACTATTTGTACATACAAAGGTTGCTCTTACAATATCACTTAAATACGAGATGTCATTGCCAAAATGATGTTTTACTTTTTCTATCGCCCTAATCGAATTCTTTATAGGTCCTAGCAAAAGTAATACATTCTTACCATTACTATACCCAGGTCCTATTTTTAGTTGACCATTCTTAGATATCAATTCCCCCCTTAATAGCTTTACTTGGTCTGTTTCTTCAATTTCTTTATCCAGGGTTATAATATTAAAACCTTTTAACTTGAAGAAAGCATCTAATCCTCGACCTAAGTTTAAAACTTGCCTCATTAAATTATTTGATTCTTTTACTTTTCTTGTGGGTTCATAGTATTCCATACCATCACTGTCTATCTTGGGATTACTAAAGTCATAATAATCATTTATATTATCACTGTCCTGAAATCCTAATACGGGTAATTCATCTACATGGATCTCTTCCCCTTCAGGTGTTGTAATTATTTCAGGTATCCCAAACCCTAATTCAGACTTTTTTGGATCTATAATATTAGAGAAAAAAGTATATGTCGGGTAATCTTCCAAACTCTTGTCTTTTTTATCTGGAAAAAACTTATGAAAGTATAAAAAACTTGCCATACCTTTTGCAAAAGATACCAATTCTTGAGACTTTGCAAAAGTATGGTCGTTAAACATATCTGATTGTATTTTTGACAAAGTATATAGTTTAAGGTCTAAATGTGGTCTACGAACTCTTCTCTGTTTAAAATACCTAAAAAACATATGCTTGAGATTGTTCGAATTCCCCTTCTTTAATATTAAAAAACATAAAAATGCTAACCCCGTTGTCGAGTTCATCTTCTCAGGCACTTTAAAATATAACCCATCAGCAAACTCCAACATTTTTATCCTGTTTTCTTTTGTCTCTTCTGTCGCTTTTAATAACTCCGACATCGTTGGTATATTATTCAATTTTACCTTAAAGGTTTCCATCAATATGGGATAAAACATCGTCTTTATCTTATTAAAATTGTATTCCTCTTCCCTATTATCCCTCTCTGCTAACTCTAACTGACTCGTCATTTCTCTCTCCTTCTGTTTCTTATATACTCCCTACCTTATAAATAATAAATAAATTACCCTTTACATACTGCATTCTCTATGCTATATACATTAGCATAATAGGGGCCTGTAGCTCAGGGGTAAGAGCCGCGCTCTCATAAAGCGAAGGTCCTGGGTTCAATTCCCAGCGGGCCCATTATAATTATCTATTATACCATCCGAAGACCCACCCTAATTCTAGGTGTTGGATAAGGTTAAGGTTTTGAGCTTCTGGATCTTTAATTTTCCAGTGTTTAGAGAAGAATTGAATATTTTTAGATTCGTTAGAATTAGGGTTATAGATACCAGCTGTTTTACCTGCATATCTATAACCTTCTTTAAGTTTAGAGAGAATATCATCTTTGTGAATTTCCACTATTTCTGTAGAGTTAGGTAAGTATAAGGGTTTAGTCGCTAGTCGTTCTAAAGCTGTTTTCCTTATCTTTTGTTTAAACTCAGAAGACTCTCTAACTTCTTTTAAAGCTTCTTTAATTTTAGCTTTAACTTCAGGTCTGTTTTGTGCTTCTACTAATTTAGCTTTTTGTTCTGTTGTTAGGGTACTACCTTTTCTACTTACTCTTTTAGCTTTGACTTCAGGACGAGATAGTGCCTCTTTAATTTTCCTAATAGTTTCTTCTTTTAATGGGATATTTTTAGCTCGTTTAGCTTTAACTTCAGGTCTACTTTGTATTTCTTTATTAGCAACACTCATTTTTAATCTAGTTTCATTACTAATATATATAGTCCCTCCTGCACCTCCAGATTGTAGGTTATAGGTCATATCAAGTTCATCTTTATAGACTTTAATAACATCTTCTGTGACTAGACTAGCTTCACCTATAAAGGCATCTTCTTCTGTTAGGTAGAATTGTACTATATATCTAGTAAAAGACTGCTTACCGTATTTTTTAATAGCTTTTAGGATTCTATTGCCTGATCCTAGATAGTTATCATTAAAGTCGGTAGTGGTATGTTTACCGATATAGAATTTAGAGTTAATGTTACAGATAGTGATATAGGTGAAGTGGTATAAGTTATCAGAGCCTATAAAGGGTGTGGGAGGGGAGTGTGGGATAATAGAAAAACAAAAAGAATGAGATTTTGTTAATTTATCTTGAGAAAAAAGCGGAAAGGTATTATTGTTGAGAGAACTCATGGTTGATCCTTGTGTGTTAAGGTCATAAATGGGATGTACCCTCTATTGCTCGCCAAAGCATTAGGGGGTTTTTTACTATAAGGTGGGATATAAAGAGAATATAAAATGGAAGAAGAAAGAATAACCTTTGCTATATGTGATGAAATAAGATTCTATCATAAAGGTAGTGAGAAATATATTAGGTATATCTTCGGTAAAGTAGACTATATAGAAGCACCTATGCCCATATTAAAAATGGATATAGCTAATTTATTGTTAGATAGAGTGAATCATCTATTTGGAGTGAACTTTAAATATTATAGAGGGGATATTCCTTTTTATAAGTTCTTTTTAGATATACACCCTAATGATAAAGGGATTGTAGTAATACCTTATGCAGGAGTGAGTATAGATGGTTTATGGTTAAATGAGGGGGAGTGGTATCAAAAAGTATAAAATAAATTTGAAAATAAGGGATTGGGTTGGTATATAGGATAAGGGATGAATCAATAGCTCAGCTGGATAGAGCAACAGCCTTCTAAGCTGTGGGTCACAGGTTCGAATCCTGTTTGGTTCGTTATGGAAAGATAACCAAGTGGCTAAAGGAAGCAGGCTGTAAACCTGTCGGTTGTATAATCTTCATAGGTTCAAATCCTATTCTTTCCAGTATGAGTCGTTAGATCAATAGGTAGATCATAAGACTTTTAATCTTCAGGTTCTGGGTTCGAGTCCCAGACGACTCATAGGGGAGTGTGGTGAAACTGGTAGACACAGCAGACTTAAAATCTGCCGATCTTTGATCATGTCGGTTCGATTCCGACCATTCCCATTAAATTAAAATTTGCATAACTAAAAATACTATGCCAGTATATATTTATACCCTCCCTATACAATCAAAGGCATAGTAAAATGACAAACTCTCAGATTTCTAAGTTAGCGAATTATACTGCAATCGTATTTATAGCATTAGCAATTCTCTTTAGTGCTTATAATAAGGGTGCTGAAGTTAAGGTGAGAAGAGAAGTAAAAATAATTGAGAATAATTCTTGAAAAAATAAGAGAGAAGGTGTATAAGAGAAAGGACTCCTTACCTTTATACCTATATTCGTTTTTACCTTTTCGGATGTAGGGAAGTTCACCTTAGGGTCGGGGTTGGTTTGAGTACGATAAGCATAAGTTAATTTAACTTGTCAAAATACCATTTATGGAGATGTGAGTTCAAATCTCACACTTATGTTTAGAGTATAAATGTTCCCATCGTCTAGTCCGGTCAGGACACCGCCCTTTCAAGGCGGTAACACGGGTTCAAATCCCGTTGGGAACGATAATTTATTTATATTTTTTTAATATTTCGAGAGTTTTTGATCTATCTTCTTCGGTCCATGGTTGTCCTCTACAGGATTTAGCATAAACATTACGAATAACTTCTTTTTCTATTTTATTTAAATCAAAAACGGGTAGTTTTTCTAGTTTAACTAGAAATGCTTTTTGTGCATCTGAGAGCATAACTTTAGGAGTATATCTCTCTTTAGCATTTTGTAGTGCATTTTCTTGGGCAGGAGTAAGAGAGCCATAAGTACGAACAGCGGATGCAAGGCTTTGAAGGAATGGGTCAAATTCATACATAGGGATATCAAAGATTTCAGTAAGCTTCTTTTGACTGTTTTTATTGAAAGTGGAAGATATGAGACCTTTAGCTTTATCAGCTTTAAGTTCATTAACAGCGAGGAGGATATTAGTTTTATAGTCTAGGTAATTAATAACAACAGGGATTTTTCTACTAGCTGCTCTGTGGGATCGTTCGTCTTGGACAAAAACAAAAGTAGAAAGATCATTTCCTTTTTTATTAACAAGAGAGGTATCTAGCATAACACGACCTGAAATAACAAGTTCAAGACCTTTAGCAAAAGGACCTGTCATTTTAAGGTATTGATTAGATTTATCTATACCTGATACTTTAGTTTCATAGAAACCTAGAACATTTTGGGCGAAAAGTTCTAGTTCATTAATGGGGACCATTTCAATGAGTCTAGGATTCATAAAAAATTCCTTTATTTATATGTAGTTTATTATAGGTCAGATAATAAAGGAGATATGATTATGTTTTATTTAGATAAAATTGCTGAATTAGAGTTAAGACTAGCAAAGCTAGAAAAAGAGTTTTCTAAACCTAGAAAATGGGACAAGAAACATTGTATGTCTAAGACTTGTGATGAAATGGGTTTTAGTGAAAAAGCTAGCTGTAGACCATATAAGAATTGCTACAAATAATACTTAAATATATCTATCCTGTATTGTACACAAAGGTAGGTATATCATGAATATAAAAATAATAGCAGAATCAAAACAAGAAGAGATACTATATACACCATATCATATATCTTATAACCTCACAGGATATACAAGAATAGTTGTGATGAGAAATTATGTGATAAAGCACTGTGGTGCTAAGGATATAGAATATATTTTAAGTTTATCAAATAAGGATATAGCATATTTCTTTTTTGGTCCTGAATCCTCATGGCTAGGTCTATTTAAACATAGAGAGCCCGATTATGTAGGATTTAATGATGCTTATCTTCTTATTTTAGATAAAAATCCAGTAGGTGGGTATGTTGATCTCTCTTTATCAGTTCATGTATCTTTTATACTATATGTAGAAGATAATCCGAGAGTAGAATGGGCAACCTATTTATTTGTAGTCTTTATAATATTAGCTCTTATTGTTATAGGTCTTTCTCATAAGGGATAAAGCTAGAAATAGGATAAATAGGATACTAGCTGGATTATGTTTAGTATTACAGCCTGATGTAGGATTACCCCTAAACCTATTAAGATCGGCATCCTTATCTTTTATTCCTAAATCCTCTATTATTCCCATTTCATTTATTCTCATGTCTTTTGCTCTCATGTCTTTTACTCCCATATCGTTTATATCGATATCTTTTATTCCCATCTCGTTTATATCCATATCCTTTATTCCTATTTCCTTATTTAAGATTCTTATTCTAAATCTTTGTTCCGTTCTTCCACCGTCTTTAGTTACATACCCCTCAGTCCTATGTGTATCCTCAGCTATTAAAACTATACTAGCTTCACCACCACCTAAATTTTCACTCACATTCCACTCTAAAGACCATGTGTTTTCTTCACCACCACTCTTTAACTCCATTGTTGTAGGTGCTCCTTGACCTAAAATTAACTCCACTATATCTGTAGTACCCTTATCGACTATCTTAATATCATATTTGTATTTACTACCTGCTACTACAACACTATCAGGTACACTTACAAATTCAGGTGCTACATTTTCTACATGAACCCTTATTCTACTTATCCCACCACCATTACTTACTGATACATCATATATTCCATCATCTTCAAAAACATATCCTATTTCATTTCCATAAATATCTTCACCATTTACTCTCCATATGTAATTAGAATTTCTATTCATACTGTCATTAAAATCTTTACACTTTATAGGGTCAACCTTAACTGCATTTACTCCCTCAGCTTTAAACCATACACAATCTCCTTCTGAGACTTGTATATTATCCACACCATTATCCCATTCTTCTATATTAAACTGTTCTGTAAATTGAGTTGTAATACCTGACCATCGATCTAAAACAGCTATATCTATTGTTTTATCTCCACTTTGATTAAAGATATATGTAATTCTATTTGATCTTCTATTCTCAAATTCCCATGTACCATCAGAATTTAAATCAAAGCTATATCTTAAATCATCTGTGTCATGTTCATTAACAAAGACTTCTATCCAAGCAGTATTACCTACTTGATTTACATATAAGTTATCTAGTGTAGGGGCAAGGTCTATAATTAAAACATCTTTAACATATTCTAAAGACTCTAAGCTATTTCTAGTACCTTTAACTTTTATAGTGTATGTTCCTATTGTGTTATATATATGAGTAAAAGTATTTCTATTAACAGTACCATCACCCCAATCTATACTAAAATCTGTAGCATCTGATTCTATATCTAAAGTGATTCTACCCCCAGCCTCTATAAATTCATTTACAGAAGAGATTACAGGATTCATATCCCCTATAATCTCTAAAGGTAGACTCTCAGTTTCTATATTAGACCATAAATCAGTTACTTTGACTTTAATTGTATGAGCTATTGTAGTATCTAAGTTATAAATTAAAGTATCTTCACTACCATTTACAACTTGCCCATCTATTTCCCATGTATAAGATAGATATTCTGTATCTCTATCATTAGCACTACAATAGAATAAGAACATATCATTTTGCAATTTATAGTGAGAAATTGAAATATTTGTGGGGGAGTCCGCAATAGATACTGAAATAGGTTTTTCGGAGCTATTACCATATATATCTATTGCTTTAATCAGTAGTTCTTGTGTAATAGCAAAAGGCAATTTAACGATTTGGTCATCTTGTCCTAATAATGTGTTGTCTTTATAGATATAAGAAGTGAAAGGGTCATTATCCGTTGCTTCAATAATAAAGGTAGTTAAACCACCATAACCTACAAGTGCCGTAATACTATTTAAAATAGGAGGGAAGTTTTCTATATAGCTAATTTCATCTAAGTTTAAACTACTTTCACCACCTCGACTATCTAAAACTTTAACAATAGGATTATAAACACCATAAGTGTTATATGTATGAGTAAAAATACCTTCATTATTTGATAAGATAGTCCCATCACCTGTTTCAAGAGTATATGATAAATCATCTTTATCTTTAGCTGTGATAATGAATAAGACTTGCCATTCAGATTTTATTGTTTTTACATCACTGATAACGGGAATGTCGTTAGTAGTATCTAAGTTTTGAATTAAAGTAGTACTAAGACCTAAATTATCTGCGGATATAACTGAAATAGGAGTATTATCCCCATCAGCTTTAAAGGTATATGTATTTAAGCTACCGTTATAGACTTCTAAGATACCGTCATTTTTTACATCTATTGTATATGTAAGACTATTAGCTAAAGGTAAATTCTCAAAAGGTATTTCAATAACACTAGTATCTACACCATCACTTGAATCTACACTAAATACACCACTTCCATTTGAATTTAAAAATTCTGTTTCATAAGGAGGGTTTTCAAAAGTATAGACATTTCCTTGATAGATAAATCGAGTAGTTAAAAATAAATCAAAATCAGACACTTCTACACTAGCTTTCACAAGTACTTTATTTTCAGGTTTAGCTTGTATATCAAATTTGTACCACCCATTACCTAAATTAGTAGTTCTTGTATTCTCTATAATAGGTTTCAAGTTAAGATATTCAATATTAGGATTAAATATGTTGGGTGCTATATTAGGTACATCAACATATATAGTCTTTTCACTTGAAAGACCACCTTCATCAGTAGCTATAACTTTAATAGAGTCTACTCTATAACCATCACCGATAGGTGTATAGATATAAGTAGTTTCATTAATTTTAGTTAAAGTACCATTACCTGTGATAATCTCAGCTTGGAATGTGATATTTAAGTTCTCAGGGTCGTTAGATGGAGTTAAGTCTATAATAGCAGTATTATTTACAATATTAACATCAGTACCTAAAACGATATTAGGGGGTAATGTGTTAGGCAATACATTTATAACCATAGAGGAATAACTACATAAGGAGCAGTCTTTATTATCTACATCATCTTTACATAAATTCGTCCATTGACCGTCATCACAGACTTTAAAGGGGATAGTGATTTTATTTAAAGTAGTGTTTATGGGGTATAAGGCAGGATTGCCAACTGTTTCATAGATACCGTCTTGATTAAAATCATAAGCAATTTCAGATATGGAATCTTTAATACTTGCAGGTCTTAAATCATCACCTGGAAAAGGGTCTTGGGCAATATCTGTATCATAAGAGTTAGAGGCATCAAGAGATATAGAAGTGTTATTATAGCCTGTATATGTATTAGAGATAGCTATGGGTGCATGGTTAAATTTAGAGATTTTAATTTCAATAGAATCGTTATCATCAACAATACGGTCTAAGTTATCTATTGTTCTGAGGGTGATTTTTTGTTTTTTAGTTTCACCCCAATTAACAGTGGTAGTATAGGTATAAGAGAAAGTTTCATTTATATTAGATGTAGTGAAGTCCCATATAATTTCATTATCCTCTATTTGATTATTATCATTAAGGTCTTCGTTACAGTTGGTTATAATAGTTAAGGAGCATTTAGGCAAAGAAGGATCAATATGATCAATAACATTCCATTTGAATTGGGAAATAGAAACTTGAGGGTCAAGAGAATAAGACCAATTATGGTCAAAGACAACAGGTGTATTAGGAGATATGAGTTGTGGGGAGGCTTTAGCATAGGGTTGGACTTCTAACCAGGATTGGATAATTTGAGTAGTGACGGATGTTTTTTCGTTAGTGGAGAAAGAGCCTGAGAAAATCCAATTTCCAGACCAAGTCCAGGTACCATTAGATAATTGTTTAGAACTGCCATTAGAGTTTTTAGTAGCATTTTTACCTGTAAGAAAGAAATCTGTGTATTCATTAGACCAATGAGTGCCGTTAGGTAAATAAGTTATTTCTGGCGAAAAAGATCTGAGACCTTTTGTACTAGCGTAGATGAAATAAAGACCCCAATGACTGTTATCAGTAAGATACCAAGATTGGATAGCATTAACAGAAGCATTAACTTGTGCATTTGTATTTAAATCCTCATTTTCAGTCCAGCCATAACCAACAAGGGTATTGCCAGCAAGTTTACCATTACCATTACCGTCATAGAAACAAATACCATTAGGGCAATGTAGAGCTAACCAGTTTCTTTGTTTTATCTTAAAAGCATCATAATCGACATTATTAAATTTTCTTTTTAATAAACGGATAGCTTCAGGTGCCCAGCCATTTGTAGAGGCATCATCTGTTACACCACCCATATTACTACAAGTATAAAACCAAGCACCATCAGATGTAGTACATTGTAAAAGACCATCTATAATATCTTGACCTATATGTTTAAGTGAATTACCAAAGATACCTTGTCTACCTACAGGAGAAATATACTCAGGATTACCGAAATTAGCTAGTGGTTCTGCCCAAGAAGTAGATTCATAGCTTGCCCAAAACCAAGCATTAAGGTTATTTAATGCTACAAATTCCATACCTTTACCTACAGTACCTAAAGTATCAGTATCAGTAAAGTTAATATTTCTTAATTGCATAGTAGCAAGAATAGCATGAAGACCACATTGAGTCATATGTCTATAATAAGGGTCATTATCTTTATTAAGACCATAACCATGTCCTCGTCTTAGAAAGACATTTAAAGCCATACCTGTGGAGTACAGAGTTTGATTACCTGGTACATGACATAAATGTTCGTCATGTAGGAGGGAGTCATTGGTTCTATGAGTAGCTTGTCTGAATAGATACCATAAAGCAATATCCACAGCTCTATTAGAGAATACTTTACGAGTGTAGGATATGTTTCCATTATATCCACAATCGGGGTTTTGAGAGTCGTTATAATAGTTAGGGCATATACCGTCTACAATAATTTCTATGGGGTAAGTAGCAGTAGCTATTTCAGAGCCACAGGATACTTCTACTTTAGGGAATAGGTAGGTATTACCTAGTGCATTAGGTAAAGTGGTTTCGAGGTGTAAAGGTGCAAAGTAAGCATTTTTGTTTACAGTGATAGGAGATTCATTAGGGTCATTAAAATCACCATCAGCATTAATATCCCATTTGTAAGTATAGGATATGCAGTTGCCTCCTTCGGCAATAGCTTGTAGGTGTGTAGGGAGACCATTGACGGCAATGTGGGGTATATCAGGATTTGATTGTACCCAGGGGATTGGTGTAATAGTGAGAGGGGAAGCTAATATGGGCAGTGGTATTAGCAGTGATAGAAATATTTTCATAGAAAACTCCTGAAATAAAAGATACTTAAAAGAGGGGGAGTAAATAAATTTAAAAAAATATTTGAGTTTTTTGGTAAATCGTCATATAAAGTTTGCAATAGGGTGGAGAATATAAGAGCCTTATGAAAAAGGGAAGATGAAGTAGATGGTCATCTTCCCTTTTTTTATTTTATAAATAGTCTTATATGTAGTATATTAGATAGGAGACTTATTATGAATCGTAGAAGTTTACAAATGAGATTAGCTAGTTTAAAAATGAAATTAGCTGATTTAGAAGATTTATTAGCCGCAGAATTGTATGCTAAGGGTGTTAATAAAGATCAAACTGAATATTCACCTATTACAGATACACCTTATGGGGAAGGTTTTTTTGGTAAGGGTAAGACAGATGATCCTACTGCTAAAAAGGATTACAATGAATTATATTATGAAGTAAATCATGATAAGAATTGGAAAGTTAAAGAATATGGTAAAATAAAGAAGAACAGAAAATAATTATTTAGTTTGGACGAATTGGTAGAGTTTATCAGCGGCGCTTAAAACATCATCAACAGTATAACTAGGTGGTGTAAGAGTTGAGAGTTCTTCTTGGGTCTTAACTAAATGAATTTTAGCTTCAAATAATTTAGCTTGTGCAAAGGTTTGTTCTTCTACTATTGTTTTAGCAAGGTGTAGAATATCTGTACGGATTTGGTATCCTGTGGCTTTTTCGGACATGATGTCTCCTATGTGTGTGTTTTATCTCAAAAGTGTGGGGGTGGATGGTGAGATAAATAACCATCAAAATAATAATACAAAAAGTATTGACTAAATACAAGAAAAAAATTATATTTAATTAAGTAGCTACTTGTCTGCACAGGTCTTTCTGGCACTCTGATATATGGTGTTGCTACAAAAAATATATCAACTATTAGTATAGTTATAGTATTTGTTGGCTATATCAAGAACAGCTTGTAGCTTTTCATCTAAAAAAGTACAAGCTGTTTCTATTGCTCTTGTATGTGCAATAATTAAAATGTTAAACTTTAAATCATCTTGCCCTACAAATTCAAAATACTTATTTGCTACATCTATTATTTCAATAGAGATTTCATCTTCTGAGAGATCATGATTACCATCCTTGTAAACACTTAAGACTAAATCTTGTGCAAGGTTTAATAGTTCTAATTTTAATGTGGATAGTTCTAAAGAGTCCATGTTTTTCCTTTATAAAAAGTCAATATATATATCTATATTCTATATATCAAAAGGTGTCAATATGGAAACAATGTCAGAAAGAATAGCAAGAATTTATATCGCTAAACAAAAAGATCAAGGTCTACCTAAAAAATATCTAAGTGGCTTTAAAGGTAAAGAAAGAACTGAAAGAACTAAAGAAATTAAAAAAAGACAAAATGAAACTGATCCTAAAAAATTATATAAACCATTTAAGTCTGATGCTGATGCTAAAACTAGACCAAGTAAATACTCTAAAACTGAAGTAGCTGAAAAGATCAGAGAAGAGTTGAAAGGTACTAGTAAGAAAGATTATTTAGCAGCAGCATCTAAAGTCTCAGGTGTTAAAAAAAGTATCCTAGAACAAGTATGGGATAGGGGATTAAAAGCATGGACTACAGGACATAGACCAGGTGCTACTGCACAACAATGGGCAATAGCAAGAATATATAGCTTTTTAAGTGGTGGTAAAACACAATCTACTGCTGATAAAGACCTAGCAGAAGAAGCTGGTCTTATTTAACATTCTTCACTACTATGGACATAATGAAATAACTTCCCATACCTATCTTTCATCCATTCTATTTTACTACTTCCTCCTACAATATAAATATGGTTTCTATCCATCCATGCAAAAATATCTTTATTGTTTTTAAACTTATGTCTTATATCAGATAAGAAATCTGAGCCTATAGGTATATCTCCATATATCATAAAGCTAAGAATGTCTTTTTCAAGAATACTTATAGTGTCTTTAATAGTTAATTGAGAATAGACTTTATCTCTTATTTTACAACTATCTATTTCTACAGGATAAAACTCACCTGTCATATTAGGTACAGATAAACCTATATTCTCAAAAAATCTTTCAGGATTAGTTATCTTCACTAGAATTTTCATCATCTAACTCAAATTCAGTATTAATAAAGATAGGGGAATCCTCATAATAAGGTAAAGACCTTAAGGTATTATATTCAAACCATTCAAGAGCTGTTTCATAATTCCATTCATTTACACTCATAAAGGTTTCAATTACCTTTTCTGTGTCATATATAGCTTTTTCACCATCATAAGTAATACCTATGATACATTTATCAAATTGATCTCTAGGGTCAAGTAATCTCATGTCTTATATTCTCCTTTATAAGACTATACCACCTTTTTTAATATGATCAAATACTCATATTGCATCCCTTCAGGATTTTCTCCCTTTCTATTCTTAGCTAACTTCCTACTCACTATCTCATCAGCTATTATCTCTTCTATCTTATACCCACCCTTTTCTCTTACAAAATAATCCATTATGATTTCCCATATAGGTATCTCCACTCCTCTTGTCTTAGGACTACCTACAAATATATAAAATTTACCCCCTACCTTTAAATTATCCCCATGCCTATCTAATACCCCCATCATGTAATAGAAATAGGATCTAAACATTTTATCTATATCTTTATCTAAATTAGGTATCTTACTCTTTATCTCTTTATATAACTCATTAGGGATTTCAACACCATCATCTATTTTACGATAAGGTATTTCTCTACTAGCCATTGTCTTTACTACTGATTCATCATAACCCATCCAATAAATATCCATCTTAACGGTACGAGTATATTCTTGTGCTTGTAAATAAGGTGGCGATGTTACTATGGCATCATACTTATAATCTAAATCTAAACTAAAGCTATCACTATTATCATATACATGACTATATGTATTATCTATATTCTCACCTGCAATATTACCTAATTCTAATATTGCTTCTTTATATTTTAGTATCTTCTCTTTTAACTCATACTCTAATTCTAATTTCCACTCTCTCTTTAATAAATCAGCCATTCTAGCTTTCTTATCCTGTGAGGTACATAACTTATGTGTTTTTTCATCAGCTAAAGAGTATTTTCTACTTATAGGTAAAAAGGCAAATAAGAATAGGTCTTTATATTCTTTAGTTTGGTGGATATTATAAGCGACCTTACTAATAATATCTAATATATTAGGATCATACCATTTAGGTAAATCTTTCCATAAGGTATAGAAGTGGTTATCATGATCTAAATTAAAGAGGGTTTCAAATTCAGCTTTAAATACCTCTTCATTTATTTTAAAAGTTCTCTTGAGTTTAACAAGTCTAGCGATAAGAGGGTTTATATCTATAACAACACTATTTAAACCATTGATATTAGATTCTAAAGCTACAGTTCCCCCACCTCCAAATGGGTCTAGGACTAAACTACCTTTAGGTAAATCTTTAATACAATATTTAATGACTTGAGGGATAAAGGAAGCGGGATACTGATATAACTTATGGGTGGCATATCTAGTGCTTTCAATTTCTGTAATTTCATTTCTAAGTCTAGTATATCTAGGAAAGACAAGATGCTTATTAAGTAAGTTTTCTTTATAAAGATCTAGTATTTCATTAGGTTTATTAGAAGGGTAGTTTTTCCAATAGTAATTTCTATAACTAGGTAAGTTAAAGAAGCATAGTTCTTCAAAAAACCTATTAGGTTCAATCTTATCTATATCTAGGTTAATATAAGAAGAGAAAGATACTAGGTCATCAAAGATAACAAGGGGGTTGCCTTTTAAAGTAGTCTTTTCATCAAAGAAGGAAACAAGACCTGAATTGAGTAGGTATTCTGAAAGACCTTTAGTGTCATGTAGGTATAAGATAGCTTCAAAGGGTTTGTCATAAGAAGATTCAAATTCTTTAAGGGTATCTAGGATAGGTAGTTCACCCATAGAGATATATCTATCTTGATTGAAGATAAAATCTCTGTCTTGAGTTTCTGGTGGGATTTGAGGTTTAAGTATTTCAAGGGCGAGGGCAGTTTCATTAAGAGAATTATTTTCTATAAGTTCTTTAACATATAGTTTTTTATCCATTGCGGTTATCCTTATTAGTGTTATTTGGGATATATTATATTTTTTAGTAAAAATACTTTTTTATTAAATCATCTACATATATGGTGTGTTCTCATTTTTTATGTTAAAGTCTAGACTTTTTGATTAAAGTCTAGACTTAGAGTTAAAAAGTCTAGACTTTAATCAAAAAGTCGGCTCTTTTCATCAAGACAAAAAATTTTTAGAAAAATTATTTTTTGCTGCCAGAAAATATTTTCTCAAAAAATTTTTTTTAAAAACTAAGTTCCATAGCTTTTCCTTCCCATTTCTTTTCCCATTTTTGATAATTTAAAATGGATTGGATAAATTCATAATACCAGGTAAAAAGAAAGATCAAGTAATGAATAAGACTGATTTTAATAAGTTTAATACTTTCAGAATTATATTTAAAATAAATTTCATCTACTTTGATACAGCAGTAAATCCATCCTAATAGGTATAGGCATATCAAGGTTTGTAATAAAGATTGCATTTTTTTATTCCTCTTGTTTTTAGATACTATACAAGAGAAGCTATAAATAACAAAACCCTCTTTTCAGAGGGTTTCATTATGAAAAATCTTTTAACCAGAGGAGTTTGCTAAAACAAAAACTTATTGCTTTGTTTCTGTCTTTGTAGCATTAAGGACTTCTACTCTAAGTTCTTTAGCTAATTTAATAGATTCGAGAAGAGCCTTACGAACACGAGTTGCTGATACCTTTACACCATTATCTACTTTGGTAGCTTCAGGGGCAGCACTTGCTAAAAGATTTTGAATTTCTGCGAGCTTTTGACTGATTGTCATTTTTATCTCCATTTTTACGGTTTTGGTTTGTTGGTATCATCTATACCTTGATTTATATTACCACCATTTTTTAAGTTTTCAAGAAAATTTAGTATCTTTTTTTTATTACTACCTAGACATATTACTTCTTGTAACGCCTCTAAGCCATATTTAGATGCTTCTTTTCTTAACTCTTTAACTGATGGATAATTAGTCTGTGATTCATCATGTATCCAAATCACTCCTTGATTATCCATATATACATTTTCCCAACCTTTAGCTATACCCCGAGCAAATAATATAGTTAATCCATATTTATCTACCCACTCCTGACACTCCCTTATACATGACATATCTTTCATATATAACTTTTTCAATAAATCAGGTGGGATTATACCTTCAGGTGGTACTTCTTTATGCAGAATGGAATTTCCTCCACTCCGATCTCTCTTCTTCATGACTATCCCCCCATCCTATAAATACAAAGTAATTTGATTTTCTAAAATCAATTTCTGGGAATTTACTAATTTCATTAGGATGTGAAATTACTCTTCTCAGTACTGATACCTCAGCTTTTAATTTTTTTCTTTCTTTTTCTGGCATGATAACCACCATACCTCTACTTGTATATTCCATTAAATTTAAACCTGTAGAAGCACTTACCATTTTTCCTACATTACTATGATCTAGATCATTAAAAAATAATTTCCATTGATTTCGATCTTCATCTGAAGCTTCATTCCATTTCAAGAAAACATATTTATTCGGATCTTTAAAGATACTTGAATCTTTAACTTGTGTAGGTGAAAAAATAACATTATTCAAAATCGAAGCTTCTGCTTTCAATTTTTTTCTCTCTTTTTCAGGCATTACTACTACTATACCTGATTCTACATATTTATGAAGTTCCATTTTTTATGTCCTTTCTATGACATCTTAAATGTGCCTCCCACCTTTAATGTTTTAGGCGGGACTGCCCATGGATCTTTTTCTATTACAGTAGGACTTGGCTTTATAGGCTCTTCTATATAACTCTCATCTTTAAACTCTACTGTGTTTGTATTATAAGCACTAAATTCATCATTGACAATAGGTATTTCACTTTTATTTTCAATTTTTTGAAAGAAAGTTGGAGCTGGTGTGTTTATTACAGGTTCAGATACTTTTTGCTTATCTACCCCACCCCATACTTCTATTACTCCATTATCCCTATATACCTCAAAATCAGTTAAAAACTTATACTGTGATGCCTCTTCTATCTTTACTACCGGTGCATGAAAAAATCTCTCTATCTGAGTTCCTATTCTTTCATCCCATGATGAAAAACCCCAACCTGCTCTTTCACAAGTTGTGTTCTTACAAAAATTACAAAATTGCCCCATAAAGTCTTTCTCAGGCATCCTCTTGTCATTACACTCTAAAAATAAATCTTTTTTCTTTTTCATAGCTATATACTCCTCTCTATATAGCTACTATATACATATCTTATAGCTTAATCAATGATGTTATATCCCTATTCTCAAATACTACCTTTACTTTTTTATCACTATGCTCTTTTAACCACTCTACTAACTTAACTGCACTATTTTCACTTAATTCCTCAACCTTATACTCCACATCAGCTTTAACCTCTTCCACTGCTTTTACTACCCCAGGATCTTTAATCTCTATATGCTCTTTCTTAAACACACTCACTAAAAATTCATCTTCACCTTTACCTTCTGTTAATTCTTTAAGATCATAAGGTACTGACCAATCTTTACCTATTTCAACATCTACTGTTAAAGGTACAATCCACCCCATTTTAGCTATCGCTTTATTTCTTACCATAAGATTACATAATAAAGGTATTGCTTCACCTATAATGTCTTTATGAATTTCAAAAACAATTTCATCATGCACAGTAAGAATCATCATTAACTTATCATCCCATTTTCTCTCTCTTACTGCATCGTAAATAAGACTCATAGAAATCTTAGTAATATCTGCACTTGTACCTTGAACAGGTGAATTTACAGACTTTCTTTCATCTTTTGATCTTAACTTATATTCTTTCTTATTGTTAATATCAGGCATAGGCATTCTTCGACCAAATGCTGTTGAAATAAAACCATTTTGTCTTGCAAATTCTTGACTCTTTTTCCACCACCCACTTAAACCCTTATATGTTGAAATAAAGGTTTGATATTTATCATCACCTTCTTCAAGGGAACAACCGATAGCAGTAACAACTGCTCTACCTGTACCACCATAACATAAAGCAAAATTAACACCTTTAGCATTACCTCTTAATGCTTTCCAATCAGGTCTCTTTTTAGCATCTTCACCATAAAAAGCAACGGCTGTAAGTGTATGTAAATCCCCAATTTTATCTGATCCACAAATACAAATAGGTGGGGGACTAACAATAAATCCTTCTTTATCTCTCTCTTTAGGATATTTACGATTACATGAAGAACATCTAAAAAATTCCTCAATCCATAAAGGTTCTTGAGATAGGTTAGTGATAAGTCTTAATTCAACCCCTGCATAGTCAATAGCTACAAGATAATGATCGGGATTTCTAACTGAGATACACTCTCTTGTTCTATAAGAGATTTCGGGTCTTTTAGGATCATAACCTGAAGGGATACCTTGAAAAGGTACACGACAACCACCATCTTTAACTTTCCAGGGTTCAGATGTAGTACCACAACTGAAACGACCTGTATCAGCACCGAATTGTTGGAATTTAGCTTTTAGAGTACCATCAGGACCGACATCTTCAAGCATAGGGATAAGATATTGACCTAATGCTTTAGCAAGTTCTCTAAATCGTTTAATCTTTTTCATAAAGGGGAACGATTCTTCAGCATTTTCAATAACATTATCTAAAACATCAGCACCTGTTGCTACTTGTCCTGATTCTGTAGTTTCAAGATTAGGTACTTGTAGCTCTCTAAATAATAAACCTAATTGTTGAGGAGAGAAAATATCATAGGTATAAGGGAAATCAATTTCTTCACTACCACCTGAGGATTTTTTACCGTCTTTATCTCTAACCTCAAGTTTATTGACTGATTTTCTAATTCTAGGTCTATCTTCAGGATAATTACGATCAGCTTCAAGTCTAGCTTGTTCAAGAACTTCTTTATATGGAGTATCTGATTCGGGATCAAACTTATTAACACCCTTAATTTCACCGATCATAATTTTGATATAAGAGGGCATAATATCTCTATTAAGGATAGGTTCTGCACCTTTATAAACCTCAATAACGGATTCCATCCACTCTTTCTGCCCTCTCTTAATAAAAGATAGTGTCTTTTCTTTATCTACAAAAATCCTATTACGGTGCATCCATCTAACAGAGGTATTACACTTTTTTTCAATAACATAAAGGTTAAGCATTTCTTTAGGAAACTCTTTAGCTATTTCATGATAGAGTTTAACAGTGCATAAAGCATCAGAGGCGGCATACCATACAGAGGGTTCCCAGCTAGGGTCAATAGTAGAATAGTCTTTAACCTTGCTATCAGGAATAAGTTCATCAAGTTCAATCATTTCATAATTTAAACGAGTTTTAGATTGATGTTTTAGACCTCTACCCCCCTTATCTCTAGGGTTCATAAGGGCAACCATAATAAAGTTATCTTCCCATAGTTTAGGTTTATCGAATCGTTTTTCACCTAAACGAGCATCACTTGAATAGACAAGAAATTCTTGGTCAAAAGCAGCATTATGAAATACGGGAATAGCAGTGGCAGATTCATCAAGTAATCTACCAAATTCTTTTTCTATAATAGACCAGGGGATATTATGTTCCTCACCTTTAGAGTGTCTGATAGGAAAATAGTATGCTTTAGTGTCATTAGGGGCGATAGAGATACCGACAATTTGATCTCTAGTTCTGCCATTAAAAACTCTGTTATCGAGACCTGTGGTTTCAAGGTCTATACCGTAGTGTGTAGAAGCTAGGCATTCATCGATAGCTTTTTTGATATTGTCTTTAGTGCCTAATATAAGATCAACTTTAACCATCCAGGGTTTTTGTTTAATATCAGGTCTTTGTAGTGCTTCAAAAAAATCACTAATCATATAAGTATCCTTTAGGTAATAATCCTAAAAGATATTATATTAATCTTCTTCATCTAACATACGAATACCTTCAAGTTTAAAGGTAATCATAATAGGGATAGCAACTTTAATTTTGTTGGATTCAAAGGTAATAGCATGATTAATAATTTGAGCTGATTTAGTTTGTTGGCTAGTGATACGGATCATATTTTCTTTAGATAAATTTAAACCTTCTTCAAAAGCTTCTTCCATAAAGTTTTGTGCTTTAGCTTTATTAAAGGATAACATTTCTTTTTGTATAACTTTACTTAAAGGTTCTTTACCCGTTTCATCTTGTAGGTCTAAATGGATACTAGTATATAAATCTCTTTCATTACCATATTTAGATAAAATCATAGTTAAGTGAGAGGAAATATCATCATAATCAATAGAGCCAGTAAATAGAATATTACCACCTACAACACCTGGAATTGTATTAGAAGGTCTGAAATAGCTTTCATCAGATAATTTAATAGTTCCCTTAGTCTTTTCGATAACATTAGTATTCATAGCTGAGTAAATAGGAGCATCACCGAGAATAGCATCAGTAATCCCATAAGAGATAATATCAGCAAAAATAGAATGTTTAGCTTTATCGAGTTTAGAAAATAAGTTAGGGAAAGCTAATTTAACAACAGATGTAGTACTACCGAGACGGATATAGTTTCTATTATAGAACATACAAGGACTCCTTTTTATATATAAAGAAGTCTTATCATAAATAGATTATATATTAGTCGCTTGAGCGAACATAGAAAGTAAATTGGATATATAATAATGGGAATACAGGTTTATAGTAAGCTTCAACGATAATAGAAGTTGGGTCAATAGGATCAGGGGTAACACTAATACCAGTAAAGCTACTGATAATTTGTTGGCTGACTAATTGCTTAAAAGCAAAAGTGATTTGACCTTGAATTTCGATAGCGACACCTGGTAAATTCTTTTGACCGATAAAGGGGTCTAACAAATCTCTCATTCTTACTTGAACTTCATCAGCAATTTGGATGACAGTAGGAGTTCTAGTAAGGATGCTAGACATATTAGTAGTTAAACCATGTCTAACTTTAATACGACCGATTTGGTTTTCAAGAATAGTAACACCCTTTTGAGCAGCTTGATTAGCTTCAACAGCATCAAGAGTTCTAAGGATACCATTAAAGCCTGCAAGTGATCTAGATTCCCATGGGGTAGCAACATCAGAATTAACATTAACAGAAGCACAAGCCATAGCAACAGCAAGATAGCGACCATCAACAATAAATGTAGTAGCTACACCTAAAGCATCAGTTAAAGTAATAGATGTCACATCAGGATAGATAACACGAACACGAGAGCTATTAGTTAAAGTAGCAAGGCGACCTGCTTCTTTAGGAGTAGTGCCTGCTGCAAAACCCATAATAGCTGTTCTTTCTGCTCTATATCTCAATGAACTTTGTAAATCACAATGTTTAGAGAGTTCAGATAAGATAGTTTCATTAGCAGGAACAAGAGGTAGAATTACAGATGGGAATAGACCTGTAGTGATTTGACCTTCTACTTGACCGAGAGCAGTTAAGATTTGAGCTGTAGTAGGATCACCTTGACCTGGTTCAAGAGCAATTTGTTTACAAGCTAAAACAGAAGCACCATTAACAAAAGCAAGATAAGCTGCTAAGGATAATGAGTTATCAGGACTAATAGCACCATATTCATTAATCACATCATTTAAAGTAGTGAATAATTTAGTAGCAAAGTCAGTTTTGGCTCTAGTAAAGGTTACATAATATACTTGACCAATAGAAGGTTCTTTACCACCCTTATCAAAGGTTTCAACAAAAGCTGAGTTACCTACACCCACATTAGTAGTATTAGAAACAAGAAGTTCAACACCATTAATGACTAAAGCTGGTAAATTAGAATTGCAAGTAAAGGTAGTAGAAACTTTCCATTCAAAGTAAGATGTTACAGATACAGGATAACTTAAACCACCTTCTAAAGGTAATACAGTAAAAGTAAGACCTGTGACATCGTCAACATAGGTTTGACCTACAACACCATCTTGACCTACACCATCATTAAACTTAGAGGTATTAGAAGAGCCTGAGCCTTTAGGATTATTAGAGGTAACATAGAAACCATTGATACCATCTTCACCTACAGCACCATCACCAACAACAATTTTAAGACCATTACCCTTAGAGGTAATAGCATTGCCACCAGTAAAGGCAAGACTTGAACTAATACCTTCGCCGAGAGATTCAAATACTACATACTTTTTACCAGTGGAAGCAGTATGGACATAAGCAACAGCTTGTGCTGCAAAGTAATTAGCACTTGGAGTTACACCGAATAATAAGTCAGTTAAGGTTGCTGATTGGTGGTTCATCAATGCACTAACAATTTGACTAGCAGTAACTGATTTAGCAGTAGATGTTACATTAGTAGCAGTACCGACAGTATCATTAGCACTACCACTTAATACCTTTAAGTAGCTACCAACAGTAGCATTATTAAGGGTAATTCTAACAGCTGCGCCTTCAATAGAAACAGTAGCATCAACACCTGCACCAACAAAAGCTGAGTCAATTTGACTAGCTACAGTAGATACTGATGTTAAAGCACCATTACCATCAGCACCAAATGTTGTAACAACAGTAGTACCACTAGCATCAATGATCAATACATTATTAGCAGTAGAAACAGTAGTATCTGTACCATCATAGAAATTAACAGCTGCTTGAGATTCACCAGCTTCTTGACCTTCAGACCAACCTAAAGTCAATTTAAGGGTAGGACTTTCAAGAACAGCACCTTGATATAAAGCAGGACTAAATCCGATTGTTAAACCTAGATTTGTTAAAGCACTACCACTTATAACACGAACACCAAGTTCACCTGTTGGTAAATGGTAAGTATTACCTGGGATAACACGATTTCTTAGGATTAAGTGATCTTGTAAAGCACCTGTGCTTAAAGTAGTTCTGCTATAAGAGGCGATAGGTAAGAAACCGAATTTAGTTTGAGTTTCATCAATATCATCAGCATCAATACCAGCAATAATAGCAAAATCATCTTCTGGGTCAGCTTGAGAAATAAATTCGATGTACCCATAATTATCTGCAACACCTGGAGGTCCTGCTTCTGGCATAGCCAATAGGGTGAATACTAAATGACCTGATGTTTGAGTTACACCGATTTCAAGACCTGTAAAGTCATCATTGCCAGCTACTAGTAATGCAACGGCATTGTCTATTTGAGTCTTAACAGCTTGTGCTAATGCTGTAGCATTAGCATATACACCTGCTGGTATAGTAATATTTAATTGTCCAGTAGAACCATTAACATCACCAACATATTGAAAGGACAAAACATTATAGGATCCAGCTACAATTTCCAAATTACCTTCCATGGAAGTCATGGCGATATATTTAGGTGCTGGTAAAGTACCTGTATCTAGAGACCAAGTATTTAAAGCATCTACAATATCAGTAACATCTTTATTGTTAGCTACAACAAAATTGACATTCATTTCTTGATTATCAATCTTGAGGTTTAAGCTATTATTACCACTTGTAAAATCTAAAGTAGTGTTATTGCTATCATTAGTATAAATAAGGTGTTGGCTAACTAATTGAGCAAGACCACCTGTAGCACCTATTGCAGTAGTACAATTAGATAAACTTACATTACTTGTAAGAGCAGTACCATCTACTTTTAATGCAATTTCATCACTCTTAGTAGCAATAGGGAAGTAAGGTTCAGCACCAGGACTAAAGAATACAGCACTTGTTGAATCACTTTCAGCAAAAGTAACAGTAACTGTTTCATTAACAGGTTTACCACCAATTATATGAGCATCTGGGTATAATTCACTACCTGATGGGAATACAAGGTCAACACCATCTAAGTCGCCACCTTTAGCACCAAGACTAACACCATATTTATTAGCACCCTTAACAGAAACAGTATATTTACCTACATTACTACCACCAGCTAAGGTATTAGTAATAACATATTGGTTGCTACCATCAGTTGTATTATCCGTTAAGGTACTATAATAGAATGTAGCAAATACTTGTTGACCTTCAGGAACAACACTACCTAAAGTAATAGTAGAATCATTAGGATTAACTCTAACAACAGTAGCATTATCTTTTTCTAAAGCATCAGCAATCCCATAACCGACTTTAACTTGAACAAGATCAGTTCTAGAAGTAGGAGTGCCTGTACCAGTACCATCAACGGGTTGGTGAGGTAATTTAAAGGTGCTTGGTAATGATCTGGCGGGATTAACAGAGGTATCAAGAACTCTAGTACATTCAGCGAGGTATACTTTTTCATCTTTAAGATTAGCAGTAACTTGGCTACTTGTTAAAGGGATAGAACCATCAGCAGTGATACCTTCAGAAACAACAGCAACAGTACCCCAATAGATTTTATCATCTTTGAGAACCCAGTCAACACCTTGAATAAAGTTAGAAGAAGCACCACCTGAGCCATCAGCAACAAGAGAAACACTATCTACACTAAGGATGTTGGTACCTGGTAAATAGTCGAATTGGTCTCTAAAGCTATTGTAGTAATAAGAAACGAGAACTTCAGAACCGACTGCTGGTGGTGTAGAAAGAGTAAAATAGCCGTTAGTACCATCCAAAGCTAAAGGTACAACTTCGACACCATCAACAGTAACAGTAATATCGGTAACATCAGTAGTAACAACCCCACCATTAGAACCATCAACGATAGGGAAATAGTTGGTATAGAAATTTACATTACGGCTAGTAGCTTGATCAGTGCTAAAACCAAGAACAGAATTAGCATTTCCATTCCCAATTTTAAGAGAAATATCAGAAGTAAGGGAGATTTGATCTTCATTATTATTGTCTGTATATGTATCTGCTACTAAAGAACCTGCACTAGCTGCATTAATAAGAGCAACAACAGTAGCTAAATCATCAGCTCTGTTAGTAGTGACAGTAGGAGTATTGATAGTATATTTAGTACCATCTACAAAAACAATAAAAGTTGTAGTAGAGGCATTAAAAGAAAGACTAGCACCTGTAGCTAGTAATTCAGCACTATCAGTAGATACTTGACTAGATACATCTTCTTCTTCAATTAGAGTATCAGTTCTTTTGAAATAATAGCTTAAGAGAACAGTATCAGTATCTTGTAATGTTTGAGCTAAGGTAACAATACCTTTAGCAGCATTTACACCAAGAACAACAGTAACTTGACCATTAACAGTAGCAAGAATACTATTACCATTAGTAGCAGTAGTACCTGTACCTGTGCCATCAACGATAGGGAAATGTTGGACTTGTACTTGTGTAGTATCTCCGTTAAATTCACCAAGTACTGGATCTCCACCTGGTGTATAACTAAGAACCCCACGACCTGATAGGTTTTCATCAACAGCTTGTTGGTCGATGGTAGAACTAGACCCACGAACAACAGTAGCTGTTTTAGTTGAAATAGTTTCTTTCCCTGTACCTATAAGTAGGGGTACTCTACCTGAAAGAACGGTAGCAGGGTTAGTAGTTTGAAATATACTTTCTGTATAAACACCTGGTGGTGCATATCCGCCTCTAATAGCCATGATTTAAACTCCTTAAGTTTCTTGTTGATAATTCATTCCAATTTCATTACGGGCTTCATTTTTAATGGTCTTCAGATTAACACTATCTGGTTTACTCATAAAGTATTGACCTTTAGGGGAAACCATAATATGTTTACCTTCTTCACCTGTTGCATTAACAATGTCCCATTTGTCTTGTCTTCTTTGATAGATGATTTCCCATTTTTCAGCAGAATCTTTAGCTACAATTCTTTCGATATCTGTATCTAGAGATTCAATACCTGAAGCTTGAGGGCGAACTATACCATCAATTTTAGCATCATATCCAACAGATGCTTTAGCTTCTAAAGACATAGCAGGATCATTACAGTTTTGACATGAGGTTTCATTTATCCCAAGATTGACTCTTTTGGAAAAACGAAAACCACAATGATGACATTGGAATTTAACTATTGGCATAAAGACTCCTTATTTACTTATATAAGCTAAATAAATAAATTATCTTATTCTCTGCTTTAAATAATCATTACCTATAGTCAATAATGGATCAGAACTAGGTAAAACTTCCACAGGAATAAGACTTATGCTTTTAATCAGCTGATAGCTGTCTATAATAGGTATATGAATAAACCAATCTGTTTGTAATGTAAAACTCATACTTGCATTATAAAAATAATCATCCCCATTTTCATCATATGCTTCTTCCGATTCACCACCATAGCTTACATCATTCATATTTAACCCCCATTCCCCTAATTTAGACCTTAATACCCCCCATGTCCATACTACCATATGGTCTGATATATCAGCTTGTGAATGTGGATCACGAGCTATTATATCTATATCTATAGATACATCAAATCTTCCACCATATTCTTTATATATGGGGTTTTTTTCTTCATATACAACAATAGCTTGTTGATCTCCGTCATTTAAATTACGACCAAAATGTATTAAGACACCAGGTATAAGTTCACCATAAGTATAATCTGGCTGTACCTCATATGGCTCAAAATTATCTATATATTCTGTATAGTTTATTTCTAATGTGATACCTTTAGGTAAAGGTTCACCTAAAGTAAGAGTAGTCCCATTTCTAGTATAATCTGTAAAATTCATACGAGAGGGATATTCTATAATTTTTAAAGAATTAGGTGTAGGAGTTCCTAATAATTCTATAGTAGTAGGATTTAAAAATACAGGAGCTGTTTCTTTTCTTTTTTTATACTGAGTCATATTGACATTAAAAAGTCTAGAATTTTCAGCTGTTTCTACTATATTTAAGATATAAATACCAGGATCAGCCATTCGACTAGGATAAGGGTGTTCTTTTACCCATTCAATAGAAGAAGCTTTATTACTATTTACAGTTTGAGCTGATAAACAATATCCTTGTATTTCACCTATATAATTTTGAGCTGATAATTGAATATTACTAGCACCACTTGTTTTCACTACCATACCGAATTGGGGTCTTTGTTCAAAGCTATACTTGCCTTGAATAAAATGAGATAATTCAGGATATCTTGGGTGGTCAGCCCAATGTGCTTTAAGTTCTTCTATTATTAGATTTCTTACTTGTAAAGTCAGATTATGGTACATATTACTTTTCTTTAAGGATAAGAGTATTCTTTTCTATATCCATAAAATATAAACCGTCTAGGGATTTTTCATTACCATCTTTATCTTGAATTTTTACATTATATGTAAAATTCATAGGGGCATCTTCTTTACTATATTTTAAGATATCCTGGATAATATCATCAATAAATTTATCTGTTGGTTTCAAGATTGTCTCTCCTCAAATAGGATCATTTGCATAATTTTATTTATAGCTTTATTTGTACCTCTTGCAACCCCTTTTTCAATCCATGTCCATTTTTTTATAGCTGGATGCACCCAAGCATCTGTTTTTTGTAAAGGGACTGTCCTAAATATCATATGCCCCTTATCATCTTTTAAAGGTATTACAGATAAACTACTATTAGCTTGTTTAGTTAACCAATCCATTTTTTTAGGGTCACTGTCTTGTAAATATTTAGTTATCCATTCCCATTTACTAA
>JACCEB010003692.1_pt1 | contig 34522 bp, 31 predicted proteins | sample 7454761 | NCBI WGS metagenome assembly JACCEB01 (sample SAMN15323454, study PRJNA562643) | freshwater metagenome | isolation source: river surface water | place: USA:Blue River Watershed | collected 2017-08-18
TTGGTTTTTTATTATATTTACTTTCTTGATATATTTTTCTCATTTGATTTCTATATTTATCATCATCATTTATTTTAAATCTTGAATCTTTTTTTAATATTAATTCCAAGTCATTAATTATTTTAACTAATTCTTCGTCGATCATTATATATACATATATTTTTTTTCTGCCTAAATTATAATGATTAAAATAGAAAATTTTGATAAATATATACAAAAAAAACATATTAATATTGAATCAAGAATATTTAAAAAACAAAATAAACTTGAAAAATTAAAACAGATAGGTGCTGGTAAAGAAGAATTGGCTAAAATTCAATTAGATTTAGCTTATTTAGAACAACTAAAAAATATTCTTAAAGCTAAAACAAAAACAAGTGATAAAATTGATTTTGAATTAATATCAGAACCATTAGCTAAATTAGTAGAAGAATTAGAATTATTATCAAAAGTAGTTAATGAAGAATTAGAAACATCTGTTGGAGAATTAAATTTAAGTCAATTATTAAATCAAATAGAAACTGTTCAAAAATTTATTACAAATGGTAAAGATAATTATTTGGATATTAAACTTAAAAAAATGCCAGCTTTGGTTCACCCACCAATTGCAATTCCTGCAATTGATGATTCGTACAGAGAAATTTTTGATTTTATTGATAAAAATTTATCAGAATTAATTAAAGCAATTAAAAGCAAAGAGTTAGAAGAATCTAAAGATTTAAAAGAAAAAATACTAAAATTAAGATCACAATTAGAAAATTTAGAAACAAAAACAGAATCATTAAAAGAATCATCGCAATTACTAAAAGATAAAATTAAAGAAATTACTGATTATACAGAAATGTCTTTAGATGATACTGATTTAGATTCCAAATATTTTTTTCCAATTGAACTAGCTCAAAATGAAATGATTTCTGTTGATAAATTAGACGATAAAGTTAGTGATTTAGAACCCAATGAAGATATTAGAGGAATTAGTGAAAAATTTGATGAAATTATCAAGGCTCCACCTGCCGAAGGAATATATTTAATTAAACCAAATTTATTAGAAATAGCAAGACAAAATCAACAACAATCACTATCTAGAAGCAGTTCTCAAACATCATTATTAGGTGGTAAAAATATTTATTTATATTCTAACCAAAATGTTAAAACTGTTGTTAATGAGATATATTCTAGATGGATGGATCAAATTCAAAAAATATATCAAGATATTTTAACACAAAAAACTAAAGTATCTTCAAAAACTAGTCAAAGTAAAAGAGATGAAAATCCTGACCCAGAAATAGCTGGAGAAATAGCTGGAGAAATAGATATAGAAAAAGAAATAGATTTATTAAAAATGGGAAAATTACAAAAATTATCTTCAAATATAAAATTAATTGGAGAAATTATATTGCAATTAAAAACAGAAAATGGTAAATTAATTACTGATTTTAATTTTGATTGTATTGAAAATAATCAACATATTAAAGATATTTATACAGAATTAGATTTATTATCAACAACCATTAGTGCATTTATTAATGGTGTTGATGAACAACTTAATTTAATAAAATCTAAATCAGATGATTCGGCTGCTAATTTAAAACAATTAAAATTAGAACTAGATAAAATAAATAGTGAAATTGAAAGTAAACTCAAACAAATTACTCAAAAAATAGAAAATCCAAATAATAAAAAAGAATATTTTATTGATAAATGTAAATTATCAATTCAACAAAATATCGAGTCTCAAGTTAATCAATTAGTTTTATTTATATTAAACATGTCTAATATGTCTGTCCAACTTAAAACTTTAGTTATAGATAGAATTGTTTATGATTATAATTTTGTTATTAGATCATTAGATAAAATACCAGATGCTCAAAAACAATTAAAATCATTAAAAGCTTCTAAACCAACACCTAATATTGAAAAATTATTAAATGAATTGTCACTAAAACAAAAAATGGAATTAATTGTTTCATTTTTAAGTGATATAAAATTTAAATCATTTTTTGATAAAGGTATTGGGTATAAAAATATATTTGGAATCACAACTACTAGTTCAACTAAATTAGAAAAAGATTTTTTAATGAACTTATTATTAGAACATATTAAATCTGAATCTTCATCTAAAACTAGTATAGACATTTTAAAATTTATTTATGATAATAATATTCCATCCAAACTAGAACCAAGAATAACAGAAAAAAAGTTAAGTGGAAAATTAGGTGAAATTAAAAAATTACTAAGTTTAGTCATAAGTTTTAATATGGTAGGTGGTTTTAATAATCAAAATAATAACAACAAAAGCAACAAATTAGTTCAATCTCAATTAGGTGGTTTTATTAAAAATTGGGAAGATTATTATTATCAAATTATAGAAATGTTTATAAAACTAACCAAATACAAAAGTTTATATAATGATTTTAAAGCCCAAGCTAAAAAATTTAATATATTATATATTCAATTATATAACCATCAATTATATATTTCAAATTATATTCAATTAGTATTATTAAGTGAAAAATATCAAGTATATGAATATGCATCCAGAGGTACTGTTAATTTTTATCGTAGTATTACAAGAAATATATTAGAAAAATGCGAAGATCCAAAAACAGTTCAAACTAATAGTGTAATCAAATATTTCTACAAATATCACTATGTTACTTTAAAACTATTAAATAGCTTTTTAGATGAACTTCGTACTAATTGGAGAACGGATTTTAATTTTAGAAACGAAGATCCAATACAAAAAGAAAAGAATAAGAACTTATCTAGATTAGTAGTTATACCATCTGATCCATCAATAGTTCATACAGATAAAATGAGAAAAGGTTTATTTATTTTTAATTTATTTAAAGATATTCTTGATTCATATGCATCAACTTTATCATCACCTGTAGCAGTTTATTTGAGAATTAATGATTTTTCAGGTCAAGTTGGTATGAATCCAAATAAATTAGAAATATTTAAAAAAGATGCAGAAAGACCAGAAAGATTTATTATGGATGATCTTAAAAAATGTTCTATTGATATTCCTGCTGTTAGACAATCTACACCATTATCAGAACATGGTAATTTAGATAGCTATATTAAAAAGTTTGAAAGGATAGAATTTAATGAAATTTTTGACTCTGCTGGTTTTGGTGAAAATGATGTACTTGCTATGTATATGGGTATTCCAAATTATTTGTCAAAAGGTCAATCTATTATGATGATAACATATGGTTATTCTGGTGTTGGTAAAACATTTACACTATTCGGTGTTAATAATCCAGGTAATGTTAGACCAGGTATTTTACAAAAAGCATTACAATCTATCCAAGATAAAGAACAAATATTTATGCGTACTTATGAAATATATGGTCGTGCTCTTCCATACAAATCATGGTGGAAAGATTTAAAACCAGAACAATATGATCACAAAATATTTAAATATACATTAGATGATAATATGGGCGCAGATGTTGAAGAATTAAGCGGGATTGAAATGTTAGAATACTTGAGAAAAATTAAAGAAAATAATTCAGAAACATATGATATAATTTCAGATGAACAAATAACTAAATTTGACCAATTTGTAGGAAATATTGATGATAATCACAGAGTACCTAGTGGAAGAATTAAAAAGACAGTAAACAATCCTCAATCATCTAGATCAATTATGGTTTATGAATTTAAAATAAAATTAACTAGTGGAAAATATGTTAGATTTGTAGTTATGGATTTACCTGGTAAAGAAGATATTAAAAGTTCATATGTATATCCAAATAAACCTCAAGCAGAATTAAAAAATGAATTTTGTATTGGATTAAAAGAAGATATTATGATGGATGAAAATGGTCAAAGATACTATGAACCAGCCGTTAGAGCATCTATATTTTTAAATCCAATATTTATATCAGTATTTCCAAAAATTGCTAAAAAATTAGTAGAATTTATTAAAAGAAATAATAAAATTAGTCGCGAAGAAATGTCACAATTTAAAGTTTCTGCTATATCTAAAGATGGAATATACACAATAAATAATTCACTATTGAATTTGATTGAAAAGACAAGTTTTGATGGTACTAATTTAAAACAATATTTCCCTATTTCATCATCATTTAATAGAAATAATTCATCTGCATCACCAGTATACAAAAGTAAATATGAAGATTGTATTACTGCAGCCGAATTAATGAGATATTTAATTGAAAAAAATAGAATAGATATCATTATAGATTTTTATGAACAAGAATTATTAGATGTAGGTGATAATTGTAATAATCCCGGCGCATTAGCATATGAAGGTTTTTATATTAATGAAAATATTTTAGGTTTAGTTAATACTTTAAGAAAAAGATTAAATGAAAACTTTCAAATAGATAAATCAACAATTATGGAAAACTTTTTTAGTGAAAATATGGGTGTAAATCAAGCCACTAAAGATGGAGTACCAACAAACATTTATAAAGATGAAACAATAGCCCAAACATACTTTTTAAGAAATCTTATGCGTCAAAATATTAATAAAAAATTTATGATTGGAGATGATGGTACTCATTTATTAGTTAATAAAGAAGGTTACGATACAGAATATTCTACAAAAAATACCAAAAAAATATCATCTTGGTTAGAAGATTCATATGACTTTAATAAATCATATACTGAAGAACCACCAATTGCAACATTTATGAACGCATATTTTGATGTATTAGCTGAATCAAATCCAGAACAAACATTTAAAAAGAATTATGTAATTAACAATTTTTATTTATTTTATGTTGTAAATAATGAAAATACAAATAAATGTGCAAATCAAATCAAACTAATTAGTGATTCTAAAAACTTTATTGACGCAATTAAAAGTTACGTACCTCCAAAAGAAAATTAATTAGAAAAAATAATTTCTAGTAAATTGTATAAAATGAAAATATTTTCACATTCATTACAAGGAAAAAGAGAATCAAATGAAGATCAACACGTACATGTTATTAATATAAATGGCGAAAATGAAGAATTAAACCCAATTAATTTTATAGCCGTTTTTGATGGTCATGGTGGAAAAGCTGTAAGTAAATATCTAAAAGAAAATTTACCACAATTTTTTATTAATAAATTTAAAAAAGATATTTATTCTAAATCAGAACATGCATCTAAATATTTTATTAAAGTATATGATTTAATTCAAACTAAAATGAAAGAAGATCACCCAAGAGCTGTTCAATATTGTGGATCTACTGCTTGTGTTGGTATTCATTTTAAGGATTCAGAAGAAAAACATAAATTATGGGTTTTGAATGTAGGTGATTCAAGAGCTGTTAAATGTAATAAATTAAATATAGCCGAACAATTAACTCAAGATCATAAACCAAATTCACCAGAAGAAAAAGTAAGAATTGAACAATTAGGTGGTAAAATTGAATTTGATGGTTCAGATTGGAGAATAAAAGATTTATCATTATCTAGAGCTTTTGGTGATTTAGAATGTACCCCATATGTTACACATTTACCACAAATATACAAATATAAAATAAGTTCATCTGATAAATTTATAATTTTTGCATGTGATGGTTTATGGGATGTTTTAAATAATCAAGACGCTGTTGATTTTGTCAATGAATTAATCATGAATAAAAAATATAAAGGAAATTATGCAAAAGAATTAGCAGAACATGCTTATAATAAAGGTTCACTTGATAATATTACAGTAGTTTTATACTTATTTTAAAAAATTGAATAATATTAATATTTTTTTTACAATATATAAATATTAATATTAAATGATTAACAATGATGATTACAATGCTCAATGGAGAGCTTCTGCCCATGAAGCTGTTAAATATGTTGAGGACTTTCCTGAATGTTTTTTAGTTTTACCAGAATTAGTAGATGGAGCTATTGCTCAAGGAGCAAGTACTAAAATTATTATTCAAATCCAAATAATTAATGAAAACATGGGTGTTTTAAAAGTTATTGATAATGGTAAAGGAGTCACAAATACTCAACGGTTATTAAGTTGGGCAAGCAAAGAATCAACAAATGTTCATAATAGATACGGACATGGAAGTAAAAAGTGTTTAACCAAATGGAATAAAGATTATAATTCAAAATGGTATGTTAGATTTCGTACATGTGACAAAAGGAAAAATCCAGGATCATTATTTACATATCATGGTCCATTTCAAGGAACATTTAAACAATTTGATGAAGATGAAAATGATGAAATTAGTTTGATGCCATCCGGATTAGAATGGTGTATTGAGTTTAATCCAAATATTTTTGGAAATAATATTCAAAAACCTAAAGAAATTTTTGATACAATAAAAGAAATTTTAACAACTAGATATTCAAAAAACTATTTTGATAATGTAGATTTTATTGTAGAAGTAACTAATGTGAATGAAACAATAAAAGAAAGCTCTAAAGAACAAAAATGGAAATGTTTTCAAGAAGCTATTGAAGAAGAGGTTAAAAATAATAATTGTGAAATTATTTATAAAACTACACAACCTTTTAATGATATTCAAATGCATTATACCAGATATAATTTAAAAAATGATGTTAATATTAAAAAACTATTTCCCTTTTATGGTATTAGAAGAATGAAATCTTCTAGACTCCATATAGCACTTTCAGGTAGAACTATTGAAATAGCACCTTTTTGGACATTTACGAAAAGAGGCACAAACCATAATGACTTGAATGGACAAATTGGAATTGTAAATTTTGAAGGAGAATTTCAAAAAGCACCTACACCTGCAACTACAAAAGTATCTTTTTATGAAAATTGTGAAATATATAAAAAATTTATAGAAGTAATTATTAATTTGGATTCGCAACCAAAATTACCTAGCCCACAACCTAGTCCATTACAAAAATTACCTAAATCACAACCTTTACAAAATCTCAAAATTGAATTTGTCAATCCAGAAATATATTATAAAATTATTTATTTTCACATTTCAAATTGGGATAACTTTGATGAAATAAATTTATATTGCGAAGAAACTAAAAAAACTTTTAATATTGTGTCATCTGTAACCAAAATATCTAATTTAGAAGATAATAAAGGTTATACTTTTAAAATAAAAGCAAAAAATAAAGACACCGAATATACTCATGATTTTGACCAAATAATACCAAATATTAAAGTTTGTCCAGGAGTACCTGAAATTATTAAAATTCATGATGAAACACATGATATCCAAATAGATGTTGTTGAACCAAAAGATATTGGAATACCAATTACACATGTTAAAATTTATAAAAATAAAAAAGTATTGGAAACAATTCAAGCATCACCATTGAAATTAGTTAGCAAGAAAATTAAATTGAGTCATCAAATTCATTCTGAATCATCAATTCAACTAAGCTATATTAATGAAATAGGTGAAGGTAATAAAAGTTCATCTAAAAAAATTAAATTAGAAAAATGTACTAGAACTAACTTTAGTAAAACAACAATTGAAAATGTTTTACAAAACTCAGAACACAAATGTAATATTTCAGGAGTCAGATTTGATACATTTAATAGATATGAAGTTGATCATAAAAATGGAATTAATTGTGATAATAGCGAATATAATTGTCAACCATTATTAGTAGAAATTCATTCAATAAAATCAAATGATAGTAAGTTGTTTGAATTATTAAAAGAAAATAAAAAAGAATTATTCAAATATAAAATAGCAAAAATAAATGGATATTTAGAATCATTAAATATAAATGAAAAAAAATTAATAAAGTTTAATAATGATACTTTTCAATTAGAATATTTAAATTAGGCAACATTAAGTGGTATCCACTTTTTAAATTTATTGCAAAATATACAATTAAATTTAGTTGGTTTATCTAATATAATATCATCACATAATTGAGATGTTTTTAAGTTTGGTATTAGAGCAATTCCTAATTTATCTCCATTTTCTTTTTCAGCTATATCATAAACATCTGGAATGATTGTTCGTGATAACCACAAGAATTTTGTTTTACCATTTGATTCATATGAATAAGTTCTTGATTTAAGAAAATTAACAAAATCATGAATAATATGATAAGATTTTTGTTCAATAACTTCATGGTTATTTGAAGTAATATCTACTTTATCTGATTTCTTTTCAATATGAAGGACATTAACACCTGAAAATTTTGGATAAAAAATAATACCATTTGTACTAATTGATAATTTATTTAGATTTCCAATTAATGATTCTAATTCTGAATATTTATATAATTTATTTAATTTAAAATCAAAATTAGAACAATATGGTGTTTTTTCTTTTTTAAAATGATTTTTGAGAATACTATCTAAATGAGTTAATTTTTGACTCATTTCCATTTCAAGTATTTTATTTCCCATCAAATAAAAACAATCCTGAATTAAAAATATATATTCATTATTTGTTTGAATTAATTTACCATCAAATATAGTTCCCCTATATAATGATTCTGTAGTTTTCATATTAATTTGTAAGATTTGTATAGTTTTCATATCCAATTGTGATTTATGATATGATAACTTTTTCCTGTCTATTGCCAAACAATATTGTTTATCATTAATTGTTAGCATTAGTAGCAAATAGTTATAACCTCTGAAATTTGGTGAAACATAATGCTCGTTATCTTGAAGAAACTTGAGTTTTTGTATATTATTTAATATAATATAACGAAACTTTGACAAATCAAGTTTTGAATACAAATAATCAATAACTTTACTTTTAGTATCGTTATCCAATAAATTTGTATCTGATGATCCAAATATTACTTTTTTATTATACATCTTATTATAATAATAAAGCTATCAGTTTTTAAATGTAAATATCAATTTTTATCATTTATAATTGTTAGTTATATGAGTTTGTTTTATTATATTGTAGCATGTGAGTTGGCTAAAGAATTTGATGCAAATGGGTCATATGCAAAAATACCATTATCAAATTTGGCACCATTTTCGGGTTTTTCATTTTCATATACCCAATTATCTGGTTCAATAAATGATAAATTAGAACCTGCATTTTTTGTTGGTACCATTCCATCTAAATCTATTTTTCTTTTTTGAGGAACCAATTTTTTATAATCTACAAATGAATTATCATATATTTCTTTAAGAGTTCTTCCTTGACCATTTTTAAAATCTGATGGATCAGCAACACCATCCATTTGAACAGTTCTAGGTGAATTAAATTCATATGAAAATCTAGCTTTAGATTCAATAAATGTTTCAACATTTTGTTCTTCGCGTGATTTATAAACAGGGTTACCATTTTCATCTATATGATCAATCCATGTATTTGGAACCCATGATTTTTGATTGACACCAAAATCTTGTTCTTTTAAAAATTGTTTATCAATAGGTCTTAATTGTTCATAATTAAATTCGATCTTTTTTGGTGGTTCGGTTTCATTGAAAAATAAATTATCTGTATTAAAATTTTCTGTAATTTTTTTAGTAGGTAATATATTTTCATCTTTATTTTTTTGAATACAAAAATAAAGTGTTATTAAAATCCCAACTATTAATATAACATTAAATATTTTTTCCATTTATAATATAATATATAATAAAATAAAATTATATTATAATTATTAACTTTAGTTATTTTCTGATTTAACGGGTTCAACTGGTTCGACAGGTTCAACTGGTTCGACAGGTTCAACTGGTTCGACAGGTTCAACTGGTTTAGCTTGTTCAACTGGTTCAACTTGTTCAACTGGTTCAACTGGTTTAGCTTGTTCAACTGGTTCAACTGGTTTAGCTTGTTCAACTGGTTTGACTTGTTCAACTGGTTTGACTTGTTCAACTGGTTCAACTGGTTCAACTGGTTTAGCTTGTTCAACTGGTTTGACTGGTTCAACGGGTTTGGCTTGTTCAACTGGTTTGGCTTGTTCAATTGGTGTTGGTGTCATTTCAACATTGGAATTGTTATTCTGATTAGTTTTAGAAGGTTTGCAACATGGAATACAAGATGATAATTTATTTAATAAACTATCTAATTTACCTGAGACAGCAGGTTGAAACATTAATAATCTTAATGCAGAATCAATTAATCTTTCAAAATCATTTCTTTTATCTTGTGGAATTAAATCAAGTTTATCAACCATAAAATTATATAATAATTTAATTAATTTAGGTAAATCTGTAGAGTTTAATTTAAATGGAGCTGTTGTTAAAGCATCGGTTATAATAAAAACAAATTCGGGAATATCATATTGATCTACTTTATTATCTTTCATAATATTAGTAATAGAAGTTTCAAGTCTTGTTATAAAATTTGAATCATCGCATAAAATTTGGAAAACTTCGCGAGCACGGTCAGACATTATTAAGAGTTAGAAAATATTTTTTTATATAAATATATTTATATATAAATGATTCATTTAACGAATATAATATCGGAATGTGAATTAATGTTAAAAAATAATAATAAAATAAATAAAGAAGAATTAATAGAATTTCGTGATTTTTTATTTCCAGTTAATGAAATTAAATATGTTAATTTAGAAGAAATAAATAATATTAAAAATAAAAATAGAGGTTTTATAACGATTTCTAATCATGTAAATGTTTTAGCTGATTTTATTTTAATAAATAGTATTATTGATGCGTATACAATAGCAGGAGCTGAAATATTTTTAGATAATGAAAAAATAATGAATTTATATAATAATCTAGTAAATAAATGTAATATAATATTGTATGCGACATATGCGGTCAAGCAAAAATATAAAAATTATGAAGATAGATTTAATAATGTAAAATTAGATGGTCAAAGTGTCCAACAACAAATATTAGAAAAAATAAATAAAGGTACTAATATAATTGTTTTTCCAGAAGGATGTTTTTCTCATAAAAATCGTTTATATAAATTTCAGAAAGGGTTGTTTCATTTAGCATATGAAAATAAAATTCCATTATTACCATTAATTATTGATTATAAAAATAACAGTTATTATGAAGATAAACATTTGGACTTTATATCATTAGAGTCACAATTAAAATCTATAAATACTCATATGACAGATGATGCGGGTATTGATGTTAATATATTAAAATTCATCTATCCAGAAGATTTTGATACTTTTGATGAATTTTATAAGAATGCTTTTACAGTTATGAATACCAAATATATTGAATGTAGAAACAGAAACGAACTAAATAATTAATTGTTATCATTATTATTTTTTCTACATTTAACATAATTTTCATTCATTTTGTTATAGACGAATTCATAAAATTCTTCAAAAGAATTAAAATCTTCTGGGTATACAAAATTTAATATATTTACATCAATGCCGCAATCATCATTCATATGATAATTAATTCTTTGTGCTTCTTTATGACAATCAAAATAAATTTCATTTTTATAATCCAAAACTATTGGTAAAACTGGTATTTGATTTTGGTATGCTAAATAAAATATTCCTTTTTTAAATGGTTGCAAAACTTTTCCATGTGTCATTTTTCCTTCTGGAAAAACAATTACATTATTATTATTATTAATTTTTTCAATAATAATCTGTTTTACTTCATCTGCATTTGATTCTTTATTATTTTGATTTAATCTCTTGTATCCAATTAATTTTGCTTTAGTTGATACAACATCATGATATTTTGATACATACTCGGAATATTCGGAAAACATTTCAGCAGCAGCAACAGTGTATGCATCAATTACACTTCTAATTAAAACATAATCACTTAACATAGTGTTATGATTAGATAATATTAAATATCCTCTTTTTTTGTTTCTTAAATTATTTATTTCATTTAAATTATAATATTTAATTTCATTTTCTGGATACATAAAATCTCGAACTGATACTATTTCATCTTGATCCAAATTATCGTTTTCTAATGCTTCTTGACATCTTGTTACAATTGAAGTTAAATGAAACATTATTAATTATTATAATATATTTTATATTTTAATTTATTATAATAAACTTACACATTATTACTTTTTCTACATTCAACATAAATATCGTTCATTTTGTTATAGGTGGATTGATAAAAATCATCAAAAGAATTAAAATCATCAGGATATATAAAATTTAATATATTTACATCAATACCAGAATTATCTATCATATGATGGTTCATTCGTTGGGGTTCTCTACAACCATTAAAATAGAATTCATTTTTATAATGAATAATTATTGGTAATATTGGAATTTTATTTTCATATGCTAAATAAATTATTCCTTTTTTAAAAGGATGTAAATAAGTATCATGTGTCAATTTTCCTTCAGGAAAAATAATTATATTATTACCAGTTTCAATTTTATCAATAATAATATGTTTAACATCGTCACCATTTGATTCTGTATTACGCTCATTTAATCTTTTATAGCCAATTAATTTAGCTTTTTCCATGATAGTTTCATGATTTTTTCCAATATTTTTACATTGTTCTAAAATATTTTCATATGCGGCAATAGTATATGCATCAATAATACTTCTAATTAAAACATAATCACTCAATATAGTATTATGATTAGATAATATTAAATACCCTCTATTTTTATTTTTCAAATTATTAATTTCGTCCAAATTACTATATTTGATTTCATTTAATGGATATATAAATTCGCGTAGTGATACTATTTCTTCTTGATTTATAATTTCTTTTTCTAATGACTCTTTTACTCTTGTAATAATAGATGTTAACTGATACATTATAAATTATAATATATTTTATATTTTAATTTATTATAATAAACTAATCAATAAACCTGTGATTTTTATCGTCATAATTTGAATATCTACAATTAAATATTTTAATATTATTATATATTGCATGATCACCATACGATGTGTTATCAGCTTTTCTTTCTTCTAATATTTGAATTTTTTTCCCATTTACATTATAAATACCAAATTTTTTCTTAATTTTATCAATTGGAAAGACATTACAAAATGTCATAACAGTTAGTATTGACCATGACCAATACATATATGGTTGATTTTTAATATATTTATGAATATAAACATTTATACATTTTTCCAAGATACTATTACCGGCTTCTGCTACCATAAAAATAGGGTCAAGAACATTATAAAAAGATAGTGTTGTACAAATTACAAAATCAGCTGTTGGATCAACAAATTGACTAATCGGGATAAGTGGTTCTACGTCCGCATCTATGTAATATCCACCATATTTAAATAATACACATACTCTCCAAAAATCTGCTTTAATAGGGCCATCTTTAATATATTTAAATATTTCACAGTGTAGTTGTGAATATTCGTTTAAAAGAAATTGTTCACACATAGAATCATCATATAATTTAATTTCATATTCTGGATTTAATTTTTTCCAGTTTTGTGAATATTTTTCAATAAAAGTTAATTCTTTATCACACATGTAAATTACTTTTGGTATCATTATATATTATAATAGAAAAATTAACTAATAAACTTATGATTTTCTTCGTCATATGTTGAATATCTATTATTAAAAATTTTAATATTATTATATATCATGTGATCTCCAAATCTATCAGTTCCTTGAACTTCTTCTAATATTTGAATATTAATACTGTTTTTTTCATTTATCCCATTTGATTTTATTTTGTATACACCAAATTTTTTTTGAATTTTATCTGTATCAATTACTTTCATATGCGACATTATTGTTACAATAGACCAGGTCATATATAAATAAAAATGTTTTTCGAGATATTTATTGATATATATATTAATACATTTTTCAAGTATTTTATCTCCAGCTTTAGCCATTATAAAATTTGGATTAAAGAACGTGTAAAAATAATAAGAACTACATGTTACAAAATCAACATCTTTTTCAATAATTTGACTAATTGGAACTAATGGTTCAATATCTGCATCCACATAAACACCACCATATTTAAATAATACACATACTCTCCAAAAATCTGCTTTAATAGGACCATCTTTAATATATTTAAATATTTCATAATGTAGTTGCGAATATTCGTTTAAAAGAAATTGTTCACACATAGAATCATCATATAATTTAATTTCATATTCTGGATTTAATTTTTTCCAGTTTTGTGAATATTTTTCAATAAATGTTAATTCCTTATCACACATGTAAATTACTTTTGGTATCATTATTATATAATAGAAAAATATAGATAAAAATTGATTATTTAAAAAATAAATAAATATTATTATTAATATAATGGCAAATTTAGTAAAAAAGCTTGTTAAATCAAAACAGGATTCAATTGAAGTTGCGTCCGACTTTACAACTGAAGAATTAGAAGAAGTTATTACTTATGCGGCAGATAAATATTATAATACATCTGAATCAGTTATATCAGACGCATTATATGATATTTTAGTTGATTTTTTAAAATTACGTAATCCAAAATCACCAGTATTAAAAAATATAGGTGCTAAAGTTAAAACTAAAAATAAAGTTAAATTAGATTATTGGTTAGGTTCAATGGATAAAATCAAACCTCCACAACAAGATGGTCCTGTTCAAACTAACCAACTAATTAATTGGGCCAAAAAATATAGACCCCCATATAATCTATCTGACAAATTAGATGGTGTTTCTGCTCTACTAGTATATCGTAATGATGGTAAAATTAATATGTTTACGAGAGGAACTGCAACAGAAGGTACAGATATTACAGTTCTTGCAAAATATTTAAATTTACCAGAATTTGATACAGTTTTATCTTATTGTAAGAAAAATAAATTAAAAGGTGAACATCAATCTAATTTAATTGCATTTAGAGGTGAATTAGTTATCAAAGAAAAAACATTTGAAAAAAATTGGTCTAAAGTATTGAAAAACTCTAGAAATAGTGTAGCTGGTTTAGTAAATAGTAAAACTATTAATTCTGATCTTGCTAAAGATACAGATTTAGTTTTATACGAAGTAGTTGATCCATTTTTCCCAATTGAAAAACAATTAACAACTATTAGTAATCTTGGGTTTAAGACAGTTACTAATAAAACAATAACTACTGAATTAACATTTGATTATTTATCAAAATATCTCAAAGAAAGAAGAGCTAAATCTGAATATCAAATTGATGGTATCATTGTTACATCTTGTGACAAACAAGAAAGAAACTTAGATGGAAATCCAGAATATGCATTTGCTTTTAAAGATATTTTAGAAGATCAAATTGCAAAAACTGTTGTAGAATCTATTGAATGGAATATAAGTAAAGATGGATTTATTAAGCCAACTCTATTATTAAAACCTGTATCAATTGGTGGTGTCGAAATTAAAAGAGCAACTGGATTTAATGCTAAATTTATTGTAGATAATGTATTAGGTTCTGGTGCAGAAATTGAAATAATTAGAAGTGGTGATGTAATTCCAAAGGTACAAAAAGTATTAAAAATTTCCAAATCAGGAAAACCAGAATTACCATCAGGAGAATGGACATGGAATGAAACTAAAGTAGACATTAAAATTAATAATATTGATTCAAACTCTAATGTTTTAGTTAAAAATATTTATTATTTCTTTTCAAAATTAGAAACTAAAGGATTAGGTGAAAAGAATGTTGAAAAATTAGTGGAAGCTGGATTAAATACAATTCCATTAATATTAGCAGCAGATGAAGCCAGATTATTATTAGTTGATGGTTTTGGTGAGAAAACAGCTAAAAATTTAGTTGCATCTATTAAATTAGCTTTATCTAATGTACCATTAGCTAAATTAATGGCTGCATCAAATAAGTTAGGTCATGGATTAGGTGAAGAACGAATGAAACAAATCCTAGAAGCCTATCCAAATATACTCGTCGATTACACCAAATGGACTAATAAAGAATTTATTGAAAAATTAAAAGAATTATCAGGGTGGGAGGAAAAAACTTCTACATTATTTGTATCTAATTTCGATGATTTTATTAAATTTTATAATTCAATTAAAAAATATGTTACAATTGAAACTAAACAAAAACAAGCACCTGGAGTGAAAGGTGAATTTACCGGAAAAACTATTGTGCTAACTGGTTTTCGTGATAAGGAACTTCAAACTAAAATTGAATCACAAGGAGGAAAAATTGGATCTACAGTAAGTAAAAATACTGATTACTTGGTAGTTAAAGATCAAGCAGCAATTGATGATCCAACTGATAAAATTACAAAAGCATTAGAACTAAAAATTCCAATAATTACTAAAGAAAAATTAGTTAAAATGCTAAACTCTAAATAAATTAAAAATTGGGTACATAACTAATTGTAAAATTATAATATAATTCATCTGCAAAATATGGCAAATGAACATAAAAATAATTTCCAAAACGTTCAATAGTTACTTTATTAAAATTGTCTGTATTATTTGAAAAATTAATAACATAATCATCTACTTCCAAATAATATTTACTATCATAATTAACTAATTTATTAAATGATAAAGATACAAGTAAGTCATTGCTTGTATCTTTAAACTCAAAACTACTAATATAAAATGACACTAGCAATGTTTTGTCGGTAATCATTTGATATTTAACTTCAAAATATGTATCTGAATTATTAAATTTCATAGAAGAAATAATATAATTTTTATTAATATTAAAATCATCAAACATAACTTTATATTTTAGATTTACATTAGAAATAATATCAGATTCAGTTTCATAAATATCTTCAAAAATGTTTTCATATTTAATAATAGGTTTTGACAAATATTTACAATTATTATTAAAATTCTCCAAGATTATTTTTTCATTTTCCAAATTAATAGAAAATTTATTCGACGATAAAATATTTGTAGAAACTGGTAAAACTATTGTATTAATAATAAAAAATAGATAAATAATATATTTGATCATTAAAAATATAATAATTATTTTATATTTATTATTATATTCAATTTTTATTCTCAGTATATATATAGTTCATATGTTAAATACTAAATTTTTGGTATCATCTATTGTTCTTGTTGTTTTGGATTATTTTTATTTAAATTTAATTTCATCACATTTTAATCAACAAATTTTGGATGTTCAAAATTCACCTATGAAATTAAAAATAGTACCAGCAATTGTTTGTTATATTGCTTTAATTTTAGGTATTAATTATTTTATTTTACAAAAAGAAAGCAAAGTATTAGATGCAACATTATTAGGTTTAGTTATATACACTGTTTATGAAACAACAAATATGGCTTTATTTGATAAATGGAATATTAAATCTGTATTAATTGATAGTACATGGGGTGGAATATTATTTGGCTTAACAACATTAATAGTTAATAAACTAACTAATTAAAAATTATAATTCAAGTTCAATATTAGAAGTATCAGCTTTAGTTACTTTACTTCTATTATTATAGATTATTAATTTAATATCCTTCTTTTGTAGTTCCCTAAATTCAGGATCATTATCTATTTTATCTTTAACTTTGTCTAATATTTCTTTTGTTTTCTCATCTAAATCTGTTTCTAGCTCTTCATAAAATGAATTAATATCACACATTCTCTCATCTACTATATCTTCTAATAGTTCATTTTTATTGACTGCTATAAACTGCTTCTTTTTACTATCATATCTGTAAGCTAAATTATTTTGGGTATTAGTAATTAGAATATTTTTGAACTGTGGGTATTTACTATTAAAGTGAGTATATTCAACTAGGAATGGTAGACTATTAAATCTATTTTTAAGTACATTAATCTTTTCTTTTTTAGAAAATGTTTCTTGGAGATTTTCATGACCTAATGCAATAATAAAAGTGTTATTATTAATTGTACCATTATTTTCATTTATTATATTATTGTCTCCATTTAATTGTTTATTAATTTTTCCGCAATGCGACATGGTTTCTTAAGAAACCGAGTGTAATGTTTTTGGATGAACTTTGCAGTTTTTATTTATTAATTCGTTTAATATTGATTTCATTTGATTAAGTTCTTCTGATTGTTTTTCTTTCATTTCTTTTATTATTTCAGTTTGTTGTTTAATAATAGTTTTTAGTTCATTATTCTCTTCTATAATTTTATCTTCAGATATTTTTTCATTATCACATTTTTTTTCATGTCTCCATCGATTTTGATAATTATTAAAACATTTTTTACATTTATGACAATAGTATTTTTTATTAGTATTATTTTCTATAGTTTCCATATTAAAATTATTATGGTTATTAGGATTATCATTATGATTATGAAAAAAAGCTTTATTTTGAGAAGTTTCCAACTTTTGTGAAGAATGATTATTAAGATGGTTATTATTGTTTACATGATGATTTTGGTTGTGTTTCCATAACCCAGATCTATTTACATATTTAATATTACATAATTTACAGATGTTACCATCTATAATGTCTTTAGAATTATTTTTCATATAATATATTATCTTATATATTTTTTAAATGGAAACAAAAATTATGTTTCCGGAAACATAATACCGGAGAGAGAGATAGACCTAAAAAAGTTTTGTAGCCAGGATATATAGTCTAATAATAAAATAATTTAAAGGCTAATATCATTTATAATAATTAATGAAAAAATACTATTGTAAAAATAATAGAAAATCTATTATGGAAAAATTAAATAAATATGGGGTTGCAATTATTCCAAATTTATTAAATCAAGAAGAAATTACATCAATGAATAATGGTATGTGGGATTATTTGGAACATTTAACTCAAAATTTTGATATCCCAATAAAACGAAATGATAATAAAACATGGAATAGTTTTTATAAACTGTATCCTTTACATTCAATGTTAGTTCAACATTGGTCAATTGCTCATGCCCAATATATATGGGATATACGACAAAACCAAAAAGTAGTTGATGTATTTGCTAATATTTGGAATACAACACGTGAAAATTTATTAGTTAGTTTTGATGGTGCAAGTTATCATTTTCCTCCTGAAGTAACAAAAAGAGGTACATTTAAAAATAATTATTGGTTTCATTCAGATCAAAGTTTTACCAGACCTAATTTTGAATGCGTACAAAGTTGGGTAACAGGTTATGATGTTAATGATGGTGATGCTACTTTATGTGTAATAGAATCTAGTCATTTATATAATAAAGATTTTAAAACACAATTTAATATTGAAGAAAAATCAGATTGGTATAAATTAAATGAAGAAGAAATAAAATTTTATCTAGATGAAAAGAAATGCAAAATATCAAGAATAACATGTCCTGCTGGTAGTATTGTATTATGGGATTCAAGAACTATTCATTGTGGTACAGAACCATTAAAAACAAGAAACCAAATGAATTTTAGAAATGTTGCATATATTTGTATGATGCCAAGAAGTTTAGCTAATGATAAATCAATTGAGAAAAAACAAAAAGCATTTAACGATATGAGGGTAACAACTCATTGGGCTAACAAAACTAAATTATTCGCCAAATATCCACGAACATATGGTCAACCATTACCAAATATCACACATATAAATCAACCAGTTTTATCTGAACTTGGTTTAAAATTGGCTGGGTTTTAATTACTATTATTTTTTAATAATTGTTTTGTATAAGAGTAATTGTTGATATTATTGATTATCATGTGATAAATACATATACATAGGATTACCAACCGATAATTCTATTACTTTAGTCATTTCAGTCATTTCAGATGGTTTATTTAATCGCGATATTTCAGGCGGTTTATCATCTGTAACTATACAAGTAATATTTTCTTTTGGTTTGTTTAATCTCGATATATTAGGTGGACTAATTTCAGCATATGTAACATCTTCTGATTTTGATTGTGATTTCATTTCTATATACATTGGATTATCAATTGATAGTTTAGAAACATCGTATAAAGATGATTCACAAATAAATTGGGAATAAGATTGAAATTTAGTTTGAGGATTAGATTCATACTCTTCTGTAGTTAAATTACCATATCTATTAATTAAAAATTCTAATAAATCATCATAATTTTTCTCAGATGCAATTTCAAAAAATTTAGTTTGTTCTGCATCAAATTTAGTAATATTATATTTAACGCATAATATTTCTAATGATTTAATTTTATTTAGTGAACATAAAATATATCCAGCGGTGGCAATTAACCATTGTCTTGGTGTTTGTTGAAATTCTGGTTCAAAAATAACTTTATCTTTATTCCAAAAATAAGAGTCTTCGATTATTTTGAATAAAATATCTAAATATTCATTTTTACATACAAAACAAAAAAAATCGAAAGGTGAATAATTATATTTAAAACCTTGATTATTAATTACAAAATTAAAACCAATTATTTGTTTACCAACATTATCATTATTAGTTTGAAATGTCGAATAAACAATTTGATTCATTTGATTAGTTTTTCTTATATGTTGGGCAAATAATAATCTGGCTTCTTGAATTTTATTTAATTGAACCAATTGTATAATTTGTTTTTCCATTAAATATAATATTTAAAATAATCATAAGAAAAACTAATCAATTTTTCCTAAAAGTCAATCCGACAATCTAATAACAAGATATATTTGGATCCATTATACAATTCATCTGTATAATGAATACAATCTTTTGGAAACAGTATACCATAACAATTTCGTGGTTCTGGTGTAACATAATAGTGTTTGCTAATTTCTTCTATTGGAACTTTGACAGTAATTTTGCCACCATCAAATTCATCTGATAAATATATTAGTAATGTGCAATTATATTTATCTTTAATTGTAACATCTTTATGTGGTTTAACTATACCAAAATCAGAATAATACATTCTAATATTTTCATAATCAATTTCAAAACAATTATAATAATTTGACATTGTGGTATAAACTTCTTCAATAATTCTATCAGATAATTCTGAGTTTATATTACGAAGTTGTTTTCTTTGGGGAAATAAATTACTACCAGACATTGAATATAATTTGTTACAATTTGATTGGAAAAATTGTAATAAATCATTAGATAGTTCATCTGATAAAATTTGTTTATATAAAATATTTTCAGGATTTTTAGGTATTTCAGATATAGTTAATACTGTTCCTATTGGTGATGCCATTAATATTATGTTTTTATTAAAATAAAATAAATAAATCAATTTTTCATTTAGAAAATTTTTACCATATCAGTTTCAGTCATAATCTTGACACCTCGTATATTGTAAGTAACTGATGCATTTGGATTATCCATTTTTACAACATAGTTTATTTCGTTGAAATAAAAGTCAGCACCATTTTCATCAATAGCAGCTTGACGGATAACAGTTCCATAGTATCCTTTGTATTTAAATCGTTCACCTGAGAAAAACATTAATTTTAATATTTATTGGTATAATAAATTAAAAATTTCAATTTTTTATCATATCAACTAGTGGTGCAACAGTTGGAAGTGTTTTAACAGGATCGACAAAATATACTTTATTATTAGTAGATGCCAATTGTTGTAGATGTTTAAGACGTTCCTTTTCAAGAAGAAAATTACCTGCCATTTTAGTGTTTCCATTAAATTGTTTTGCAAGTTCTTGAAGTTGTTGAGCAAGTACTTGAGTTTCTACTTCAACTGTATATTTAAAAGCGTTAGCTTCATTTTGCTTTTTAATAAATTCACCTTCTGATACCAAAATGTTTGTTTGTTTAGTACCTTCGGCAGTTCGAATAATAGCAAGTGTATTAAGTTCATTTTCACGACGTTTACGTTCAGCTTCCATTTGAAGCTCTAGTTGACGTGCAATTTCACTATTTTGTGGTTCAAAATTTGATACTTCAAAATTAGTACATTTAACACCCCATTTTTCAATAGAGTTACCAATGTTTTTATTTAGTGAAATATTAATAGCAGTACGCTCACGGACAATTTCATCATACTCAAATTGACCAATAACCGCACGCATAGCAGAAATACCAACCGCATAAATAGCATCATGATAATTTTCTACTTCATAGCATGCTTTTTCAGCTTCTATAACTTTATGAAACAATGAACCACTAGCAAGAACAGGAACATTATCTTTAGTATATGCAACAATTCTATCAATAGGTTGTCGAAGTTCACGAAAAGTTACTCTTTTAGTTGTATGAAAAAAGGGTAGTTTAATATGAATACCTGGAACAAGTTGAACGCGATTACGTCCTAAGAATTCTCGAAAAACACATTCTTGTTGATTAACAATTGTAAATAGATTGCGAGTAGATCTAATTGTCGAACCATTACACACTTTATTAAATTTACTGATATGAGAAAGCATTATATATTAAAGTTATTAAAAATAAAGCCAATATTTGTCAATTTTTTTAATTATAATTATATAAATATATAATTATAATATAATACAACTGTTATACTCAATATAAATGACTGAATATATATTTATATTTGACTTTGATTTAACATTAACAAATACCCATTCTAATGGAAGTCCATATGTAAAAGGTTCATATATATCACCTGAACAAAATAATAATATAATTGAAATATTTAATTTAATTAAAACTCAGAATCCAAAAAATAAAATAATTATTTTATCACGTGGAGTTCAAATACTAATAACTAAATATCTTAAAAAAAATCACAAATATATATTTTCTTTAATTGATGATATTGTAGGTGTTAATAATGTTAAAGATGTTAATACTGGAAACAGAGAATATTGGGCTGACTGGAAAGTTAAACATATAGATAATATCAAATCAAAAAATAATGGTGAAATTATATTTTTTGATGATACATTGGAAAATGTAATTGCTGCAATTAATAAAGGTTACATTGCAGAATCAATAGATACCCCATATTTATTAAAAGAAACTGTAATGAATACTATAACTAAACTTGCAGTTAAAATACCAACTAATAAATCAACAGAAAATATAATTGTTAAAACTAAGGATACAAATACAAATGAAAAATATAAAAATAGTTATATCAGATATAAAACAATGTATATGGAATTAAAAAATACTATAAAATCAATGGATTCATATTTTGTTGATATTTAGATAATATTATCTTTTGGTCCTTTAATAAAAGCGACATTCTTTAATTTATCAATATTTGGATGTTTAACAATCACAGTTGGTGGTTCATTCATTGTGTATATAATTAATAAACCAAAAAATAAAACAATAATAAAATAAAAAAGTCTTTCCTTTAACATTAAATAAAGAGTGATTTTTTTATATTTTAATTTAAAAAAATATCCTTATAATTGTATTAATGGAAGTACTAGATATCAAATCATTTTTATCCTTTAAAACAAATGATTCAACCCAAGAATTAGATTCAAAAACCATTGAATTGTTACACGAATTATTTGGTTCTGTTGATAAAACCAAAAAATACAAAAAGAATGTTAAAAAGCAAAATTTTAACATTTTAAAAAATCAAAAGGTTCAAAATAAAAAAGAAAGTATTGTTAACAGGGTAAATCTTATTTTAAATAAATTATCAGAATCAAATATAGATAGTTTAATTATTGAATTTTTAGAAAATATTAATCAAGTAGATTTAGAAAATTACGAAGAAATTCAAAAAACATTTTATTTAAAAATAATGTCTGAAATTAATTTTATTAAAATATATTTACAATTCTTAAGAATAATAGGTTATTTATATAATCATGTACAACAATATGATTTATCATTTTTTTATTCAATAATTGAATCTAAATTTAAATTGGATTATACTGATTTTGATATTAATCCAGAAAGTAGATTTGATTTTATTAGAGAATTAGATGGAGAATCAAAAAGAATTAATAATTTAATTTTAATTAAAAATTTAATTGAATATAAATTTGTATCGGAAAAACTTTATAGTGAATGTGATGAAATAATTATAAATCAAGATATATTTTTACCTGATATATATCATTGGTTTAATTCTAAAAATAGAGAATTATCAGGAGAAGAAAAAGATAAGATTAAATTACATCTTAAAAAAAGTAGCATCACACAAAGAGAAACAGTTTTATTAGAAAGTTTAGTAAATAAGAAATTAAATAAACCAAATACTCAAACTAATTCATCGTCACAATCTAACCAACAATCACCATTAGTACAGACAGTACAATCTGTACAAACAACAAATTCATCAAATTCAATGGTTAAAACAGACACCTTAAAATTAGAATGTGAAAATATAATTGAAGAATACATTTTAATTAAATCAATTGATGATATTAAATATTTTATTGAAAATAGATGTGTAGATGCTATTTCAAAAAATAAATTTTGTGAAAATTTAATAGAAAAATATTTTTTATCAAATAAAGAAAATTCAAATGATATCATAGAATTAATTAAACAATTGGTTAAATCTCAAACATTATATAAATCTAATTTAAGTAGAGGTCTTTTATTAATTTATAATAATTGGAAAGAAAGATCAATAGACTATAATAAACCAATTGATAAGATGAAAATATTATTATCAATATTAAAAAATATTGGTATTACCAAAGGTATTGAATTTCTAATGGATCAATATAAAATAAACCAACAATAAAAATTATAATTTTTATGCAAATTAATTAATATTATATAATCTAAATGTATAATACAAGTTAATTTAATGTCTGATAATTTAGAAGAAAAAAAATTAAATAATATAGTTATTTTAAATAAAACAATTCCTATCTCGTTAATAAATCATTATAGAATTCAAGATCATTATCATACTAATACTACTAGTACATATATATTAAATAAAATAAAAACAGATTATAAAGATGTTAATGATGATGTTAATGATGATGTTAATGATGATGTTAATGATGATGTTAATGATGATGTTAATGATGATGTTAATGATAATGATGATATAGAAGTAGAATTATCTCAAAAAAATATTAACATGAAAGCAAAACCTATAACTATTTTTAGTGCTATTCTAAGTCCTGAGAAAGAAATAATTATGAAAGCATTTGCAGTGTTTACAAAAAAAACTGGTATAGCTGTAGATTTTCAATCATCTAATGCTTTTGATACCGAATTACCTATAAAAATTAAAATTGGTAATATTATTGATTTAGCTATTATTCCAAATCCAAAATTAGTTTTAGATGTTAAAGATTCATTAAAAGAATTATCAACTGATACAGTTAAAAATATTAAAAAATATTATAATCCAACTATTGCTAATTATGGTATAATTAATAAGAAATATTATGGGGTACCATTTACAACAAATGTTAAAAGTTTAATTTTTTATTCACCAAAAAAATTTGTAAAAAATGGGATTAATATAAAAGATTATGATATTACAAAATGGGAAGGATTATTTAAGTTAGCTGATGTTATGGCATCTAAAGGTTTAATACCATTTTCTGTAGGTTTAGAATTAGGAGGAGCATCTGGATGGCCTGCAACTGATTTGTTAGAATTATTAGTATTAGGTATGCATGGTAATGATGTATATGAAAAATGGGTAAACCATACAATACCATTTTCAGATAGTAGAATATTAGCATCGATGAAAAAGATGGAAGAATGGGTATTAAATCCAAAATATGTCGGTAATGTAAAAAATATAGCAAACACTAAATTTCAAGATGCTATTAAAAATATTATATTAGATCCTAAATATATGATGGTAACCCAGGCTAGTTTTGCATATTATATTATTAATGAAATTCCAAAATTAATATTTGGACCAAATGATGACTATTATTTTTTCCCTTTTCCAACTATTAATAGTAAATTTCCAAAACCAATGTTAGGTGGTGGTTATTATATTTATTCATTTACAAATAATTCCAATGTAAAAACTTTATTAAAATATATATCATCGCCTGATTTTGGTTCTCAATTAGCTCTGTTAAATTATAATTATATAAGTGCAAACAATGGTGTTAAAATATCTAATTATCAAAATAATATAGATAAAATACTTGGGTCTATAGTACAAGATAAAAACTTGCATTTTGCATTTGATGGTTCTGATAGAATGCCTCAAAGTGCAAATGGTGCATTTTGGAAAGGCATGGTTGATTGGTTTAATGGAGTAAAAACAAAAGAACAAATAGCAGAAGATATTGATGCTGCATGGAAATGAGAATCCATATAATTATTTTTCTTCTTGTAAATACATAAATATTTTCGAAATACAACCACATAATTGAAGCATTGTATCAATTCCACCATTTACTCTAATATAACATAAACTAATAATTTCATATATTCTTAATTTAGTTTCTTCTTTTAATTGAAGTTGATTATTAGAATCATTACTATTTTCAAATAAATATTTCATAAATGTTAATAAAATATCATTAGGGGTATAACCTTTATTATATAAACTTTTAACAACACCAATAGTTTTAATATAATCATTATTATAACAATTTTTAAGAATCTCACTAATATAAAATGGTTTTGGTTTATCTATTAATTTATAAACAATATTTTCCTCTAATTTTCCAAAAGAATAGTAAATACATTCAAGATTATTAATAGATTGTCTAATATCTTGATCTGATACAAATAACAATGTATTAATTCCATCAGAAGTATATGGAATTTTTTCATTTTGACAAATATATTCTATTTTTTGATGTAAATTATCAGAGTTAATTCTAGGATATTTTATGATCATACATCTTGATTGAATTGACTCAATAATTTGAGTACAATCGTTACAAATAAATACAATTCTTGTATTTTTTCTAAATTCACTAATTATATTGGATAGTAGGTTTTGAGCTTTAGGTGTGATTGAGTCAGCTTCATCCAAAATAACAAGTTTATGAGTTGGATATTTATTAGATGTTTGAATTGTTGAACTGTTACAACTTGTTTTCTTTTTACAAAAAGGGTAAATTGTATTATTAATTATTGATAAGCCTCTATCATCAGATGCATTTAGTTCTAATACATTTTCATCGTATTTATCCCCATATATTTGTTTTGCCAAAAATAATATCGTTGAAGTTTTACCAGTTCCGGGTTCACCAGTAATAATCATATTTGGAATAGATTTATTTTCCAATATTTTTTCTATTTTTTGTTTAATAAATGGTTCTAATAAAATTTCTTCTGAATTTTTTGGACGATATTTTTCAACCCACGGTATTTTAATATCAATTGAATCCGTTAATCTATTATTTTGTGAAGGCTCTTTACTACTAAAAAAATTCATTAAATATTATATATAAAAGTTTTTATCATTCTAAATAACTTTCTGTTTTTAAATTCTAATATTATATAATGGCTTTGCAAAAATATAGTAAATTTTTAATAAATTATCAATCTGGTGGTACAAATGAAAAAAATTTTTATATACCTTGTGATATAACTCATTATACAAATAAAAAATATTATAGTCAACAATCAAATTGTTTTTTTATAAAAGATAAAATAGGAAATTCTGATGAAAATATTTTTTTACCAAAATACTCACCATTTTTAAATGCAAAAAAATATCGCCAAGATTTTTATATTCAATTATACAATGGGTCTTGTTATATTAATTTATTCAATGAATTTTTTTTTGATAAGAAGCAACTAGAATCAGAATATATGTTACACGAATTTTCACGGGATTATAATATATTATTATTAAAATCAGAATTAATTAGTTCTGAACAATCAAAAGGGGGAAATTATATTGGAGCACCGGATGGTTCAATAATTTGTGTTAATAATATTGAACCAAAAATTTTAGAATATTTAAATAGATTTACATCAAAGCCGCCAATTGAAATTAAATGTAGTTTTAAGGCTGGAGGTGATATTAATGCATTTAATATTAATTTATTAAATAGTCAACTATTTAGACATGTTGATGAATTATTATGTTTTATGCCATATGGAAAAAATAAATTTAAAATATGGTTTTATGATGAATTTAATTGGTCATATATTCAAAATAATAAAGAATCATTAAAATATCTATATAATATTTATAGATTATCTAATAATTTAGAAATAAAAAGATTAATAGATGATTTAAATAAACAAAATAATGAAATCATAATGTGTTGTCAAATACTTAAACCAATTGAAAGAAAAATCCGTTCAATAATAAATTCTTTACCATTAGCACAAGAAGTTTCAAAATGTAGTTCTGAAATTGATAGTTTAGAATCTAAAAAAGAAACTGTTCTCTGTCAAATGAGTAAAAATAAAAAACAAAAAGATGAGTTAGAATTAGAATTAAAAAAAATTAATGAAACTATTGAAGTAATCGATAAACATATGGTTAAATTAAATTATGAACTCGATAGAATAAAAGAAACATTATTTGCATCAGATCCAGACTACATGACTTTCGCAAATAAAAGAAAAGATTTATTTCAAAAAATAAATGAAGTTCAAATAAAAATCAAATATATAATAAATAACCCAATTACAGATCAAGATCTAATAGATTATACAGAATTATTAAATAGAGAAAGAATAGATAATTTAGAATTATTATCACAATGTATATTTAATGGATCATATTCGTCTAATACTGATAAATTTGTATTTTTTAAATATGATCCTTCTGGCAAATCAATATTTAATAGACTTTGGTATGAAACAGTCGAAAAAGCCGTTTGTTTATTTCCACATGTTGATGATAAAGAAACTATAGATAGAGTTAATCAAGAAATGAATTTAGTTAAAAGTTATATTTCTGGATCTTGTTGTAGTCATCATTTTATTTCAGAACTTCCTAAACCCAAATTAGAAAACCCAGAAGGTACTTTACACTGTTTAATAAAACAAAGATTTATTAAACCATGATTAAAAAATATAATTATAAACTATAATTATATTACTTAAATTATTTTACTAAAGCATGTGATAAAACTTCATTAATATTATGAACAGGTATTACTTTAAATGTATCATCTTCTGGACTTAATCCTTCTCTACGCATTCTTTCTAAATCTTCCATGTTGTCATTTGGAATTAGAGCTAGCGTACAACCAGCTTTTTTACCACCGTGTAATTTAGATTCTAATCCACCAATTATACCTGCAGCACCTCTCAAATCAATTTCACCAGTCATACATAAATCATTTTTAATTGGTATTCCTGATAAGATAGAATAAAAGGCTAGGGTAATTGCCAAACCAGCACTAGGGCCATCTTTTGGTGTTGCACCATCGGGAAAGTGAATATGTAATCCAAATGATTTTTTATTATTTGCATCTTCTATTATTTTATCTTGTAAATCTTGTGGTAAAAGAGAAAATGCATTTTTAAGTGAATATTCAATAGATTCTTTCATAACATCACCTGCTTTTCCTGTTATATTTAATTCTAACATTTTAGTAGATGGAAATTTAAGAACTTGCACTGGAGTTAAACCACCAATACCAGATGATGTTGCATATAACCCATTAACTAATCCAATTTCTGGTTCTGAATGTATTTTCTTGACGCGAACTCTAGGTCTGTTTTCAAAAAGTCTTTTAACATAATCTTCTTGTACTTTGAATGGAGTTTTGTATTCATCTGAATGAAATCTATTCAAGTTAATATCGCGAATAATTTCAACTATTTTTTCTTTTATTTTACGAACTCCTGCTTCATTAGTATATGTTTCTATTAAATATTTAATCATTTGTTCATCTAATATAATTTCATCATTATTAAAACCAACTTCTTTACATATTTCTGGAAACATATAGTCTTTAATAATAGTTATTTTTTCTTTTAATGATAATGGATGTGTTTCAATTATAGTAATACGATCTCTTAATATAGGATCAATTAAATCTGGATCATTAAATGAAAATACTATCAAAGCTTTTGATAAATCAATCTTAATACCGGCAAAGAACTTATCCTCAAATTCATCATTTTGTGTTGAATCTGTCATATGAGTTAAAATACTAATTATTTCTCTACCATGTTCAGTATGAGAAACTTTATCAACTTCGTCAATAAATATAATTGGATTCATACATCCACTTACCATTAAAATGTCGGCAATTCTACCCCAGGTAGAACCAACATATGTAAAGTTATGACCTACTAGGGTAGAACCATTAACACTACCACCAATTGGAAGAAAAGCAAAAGGTCTTGGATTACCAGATTTATCTTTGAGACACTTAGATAAACCATTTTTAGCTAAAGAAGTTTTACCTGTACCAGGCGGGCCTTGTAAACCCAATACCGCACCTTTAGCTTCACCATTTATCCATTGTGCAAAAATTCTTTCCAATTGAACTTTTGCATCTTTATGTCCATAAACAGCAGAATCTAATATAGATCTAACTTCTTTTAGGTAATTTTTTTTATCAACTTTATAGCCAGACCATTCGCTAATTAATGGATTATTACAATCTGAAATTTTTATTTTGTTTATATAATTATCTATATCAGTATCTGAAAATAATTTGAGTGAAGATTCACTTAAAGTTATTTTTTTGATAAAGTTTTCTTTGAAACTAATAATTTCATTTTGACTGTAATTACCAAATGGCATTTTGAGTAAGCCGTCTAACCATGATTGTGCTTTTGAATCACCTTGAAAACTAGTTTTCATTGATTTAAGCTTTTCCATAGCTTTTGCTTTAACATCATCTGATGTTTTAAGTAAATTAATACGTCTTTCATATGGAATATCACTCTCAGATATTTTTGTTAATTCGGATTCATCATTTTCAACTTTGACTTTTGAAATATCTAACATTTCACGAATTGAATGATGTAATGATTGATATACTTCTGTACTTACATCCTTTTTATCTTTTGATTTAAATATATCAAATAATATAAATGCTAATTTTTGATCATCTTCATTAGACATTAGTAATAAAGTTAATATATCTATTTTTCTGTACTTGCTTGCTAATAAAAATTCATTAATTAATGATAATAATGGTTTTCCTTGTATGGCTTTAAAATCATTGTATTTCTTTTTAACGTCATCTGCTAATTCAGAACTATTACTTACAATTATATCTCTTAAACTTAATATATTAAAAAAATTATCCTTGAAATATTTTGGAACAGTTACAACATCATTTGATAATGAAGATTTAAGTATAGTTATTTTATCTTTAACAAAAGTAATACCAGATGAAATATTCAATAAATCATCTTTAAATAATCCTTGTATAACAATTATTTTATTATTAACTTTAATAAATATACTTGTACCTAATTTATCTTCTATTAATGTTGTTGATTTACTATTTTTAGTTATTTTAATTGTTTCTGTGTTTAATATATTATTACAATCAATTAAACTAAAATGATTTGAACGTTTATTATTATTTTTAGGATTCATTTCAATCAAATCATTAATTGTCTTTAAAAATGCAGGCATAGCAACATCTGTAGTATTAATAATTATAGAATTTATCTTCATATTATTAAGTGTATTTGAATTTCCTGAATTATTTAAATTATTTGAATTTGGAGATTTTGGTGAATTAGGGGAATTGTTTGAATTTTTTGGAACAATCCCTAATAAACTTTCTATAATATCTTTGGTTACCATTGTTGTATTTTTTTGTTTTTCTTGTTCTTTTGGTGATATTTCAAATGGAACTTCTGATTTATGGAATTCAGAATCCCAAATTGAAATTGGTTTTATAAATCTGGTTATAAATAAAATTTTTTCCAAATCTGATTTTGAAAAAGAATCATACCAATTTTCACCAATTAATAAAGTTAATATATAATTGATATTTTCAGATGTTATATGATTAGAATATTTAATTAATAAGTTATTAATTTCTTTATTCTTTTTAGTAAAATAATTTTTATCATCTAAATTTGTATTTTTAAATGATATTATTAAAGGATACTTTTCTATTTCATTTTTAATAGTATGAAGTTCATTTAATATTGTGGTAAATAAGGAATCTGAATCTTGATATAATTTAATATTATTCATATTTGATAAATTATTAAGCATACTTATCAAAAAATCTCGCTGAAAAGATATTGAATAATTTAATGAATTTATTTCAGATTTTAATGTTTTGTAGCGTCTATTATTTTTTATTATGTTTTTATTCATGTTTAAATTTTTACTATTCATCTTATATTTAAATAAGATTTTAATTTCATAAATTGAAACCTGGAAAATAATTATTTAAATAAATATAATAAAAATTATGTTATAATTCGTTTAAACTAATTTGATTAGATTGTCACTATATTTAACAGTTCCTTCCGCAACAATTCGAAGTACTTTTTCTAAATTCCGACAAATAATAATATGTTGATTATCACTAATACAAACTGGTTTAGTTAGTTCGAATTTAAAGTTTTTACCAGTAATTGAAACAAGTTTAGATTCGCAAATCTTTGTTCCAAATTGAATCATAGTAACATCGCCAACTTTTGGTTCCCATACAAAACCAAATGTTGTTACCATTGTTGGCTCAATTGTAATTTGATTATAAACATTTGGCAAACTACCTTCCATACCAGCAACATTTCCAGATAAAGCATCGTTCTTGCAATAAAATGGATCTAAATCGGTACGAATACCAATTAATCCACCTGGAACAATTGTATCTAAATTAGTTGTATCTGTTTTAATTGATAAAACAGTTGTTTTAATTGGTTGACAAGTAAATTTGCCATCGCGTCCTTTTGATACTTGTCCAGGACGAATTTCAATTTGATCACCTACTTTTAGTGTTCCTGTAAATAGAGATCCACCAATAACACCACCTGTCACATCTTCCCAGCTGGTACCAGGCTTATTGATATCAAATGTACGACTTACTCGAAATAGCGGCGAATCATTTGTACGACTAACATAATGTGATGGATCATACAAATGCATTAGAGCTTTAAGAAGATATTTAATTCCAATATTTTTATTGAAACAAGTTGGAATGATAACAAATGGTATAATCCCAAACTCATTGAGGATATCATCCAATTCTTGTTTTCGTTCCAACAATACTTCTTTCTTGACAAGATCAATCTTATTCATACAAATAATAAGATTTTTAATTTTACCCAACTTAGCAGCAGCTAAATGTTGGATTAGTTGCGGCTTTTTATTAATTGGTTGGTCAACAGCGACAACTACAATTGCGCCATCCATCAAAGCAATTGAGGATAACATTGTTTGAATTAGTTCTTGATGACCAGGACAGTCAACAAATGAAAAATGATTAACAAGCTTACACTCATCGCCATCTTCCGTAGTATATTTCATAGTAATCGAATCAGTTGTAAAATAGTCCAGCGAGTCTGTTGACCATACTTTCATATTACCATAACCTTGTTTAATGGTAATATTGCGAATTTTTTCACTCGAATGGCGTTGTGTTCGAATACCGGTAAGTTTTTCGACCAGCGTAGATTTTCCATCAGAAACACTACCCAAGCAGCCGATATTAATAATAGGTTGATTTTCCATAATAGATTCCATTAACTTAATAATTATATTTAAATAATCTTTAAAAAAATCAATTTTTTCTGGTTTTAAATTTTGAAAATTTGTATTTAATAATAATGTTATTAGATGAAATAAACAGCTTGGATCAATTAATTAAAACATTACAAATTAATTTTAATGATAGAAACACAATTATCCAAAGATATAATGGGACTGATTGGAACAGTTATTTACCAACACCATTAGATGTTTCTGAATTAGAAGTAAATGATAAAAAATTTTATAAAGTATATGTGAATAAAAATAGTTTATTTGAATTATGTTTAATATTTTGGTTTAATAATGCTGTATCAACAATACACGATCATCCAGAAAAAGGTTGTATAATGAAAATAATAAAAGGAGAATTAATTGAAAATATCTTTAAAAATATTGGAAATAATAAATGTTCATTTATTCAAAAAAATATAATAAATAAAAATTGTATAGTTAATAGATGCGGAAATAATATATTACATCAAATTATAAATAATACAGATTTAACAGTGTCTTTACATATTTATTTTCCACCAAATTTTCAACAAAATATATATGAAAAAATTTAAAAAATAAAATTATAGAATTTTATTTTATTGGATATATTAGAATATCATGACTAAAAATATGATTTTAAAAAATAATTTTTTATTAGATGCAGACTTTGATGATGAATGTGAAAACGTTGAATGGATTGAAAATTTAAATAATAAAAAATATTTTAATTGTGGATGTTGTGACAATTGTTTATGCGATGATAATACCTCGTGTTCTAATTGTAATTGTAGTTGTAATTGTGATAATGATATAGAAGACGATTATGACTATGATAGTGCTGACGATAGTGCTGACGATAGTGCTGACGATAGTGCTGACGATAGTGCTGACGATAGTGCCGACGATAGTGCCGACGATAGTGCTGACGATAGTGCCGACGATAGTGCTGACGATGAAGAACATTTAGATATTAATAGCATAATTCCCAACCGAAAATTATCAAAAATTAATATAATTATTATTCAAGATAAAAATAAACAAAATAAAGTTAGAATAACATTAGAATTAAATGTTATACTAAGTAATAAAAAAAAAGAATCAATTTATATTGATCTTGATATTAATAGCTCAACTTATTTAAAAATTGCAGAAGAACTATTTAAAATTTCATAATTTATGAAACTGTTTGTACTGTTTGTTCAGTTTCTTTGTGAGGTGGTACATCATTTGGCATTATTGTTGGATATAATTTATTTGTAAAAATAGCACATAATTTAACATGAACTTTATCACAATGATCTGAAATAGAACCAAA
>JACCEB011369838.1_pt1 | contig 34522 bp, 31 predicted proteins | sample 7454761 | NCBI WGS metagenome assembly JACCEB01 (sample SAMN15323454, study PRJNA562643) | freshwater metagenome | isolation source: river surface water | place: USA:Blue River Watershed | collected 2017-08-18
CGGCGACCTTCGACGACTGGTTCAGCAACCCGCCCGGCGCTCCGATGCCGAAGAGGATGCTGTTCGGCCCGCGGCTGTCCTCGAAACGCCCCACGCGATACGGGTCCATCGGCGTGATGCTCGTGAAATAATCCATGCCGAAACTCGCCATCAGCCCGCGGATCTGGATGCCGGCCGTCAGCGCGTGACCGCCGATGATGCGGTTCTGCTCCGAGCTCGCACCCTGCGAGTTGGTGTCCATCTCGCCGTTCACCGTGTATTCCACGAGTTCGCGCAGATCGGTGATCATCGCGTCGTCGAGAAACTCCTTCGTGAACACCGCCACCGAACTCGCCGTGTCGCGCAGCTTCGTGTTCAGCCGGCTGCCCGCGAGCGTGTTCTCCGCCACGTAGCCGAGGTCGCTGCTGGTGTTCACCACAAACGGACTCAGCTCGACCGGGGTGTTTTTCTCGTCGGCTTTGGGGGCCGGAGCCACCTGCGCGCAGACGCTGGTCACGAGGGAAAGCAACGCCAGTGGGCCGGCGATCGGGGTAAGGGGTTTCATCGCGGCGCCGATTCACGGCGCGCCGCCCGACCGCGTCAACCCGCCGCACAACGCAGGGTGGCTTTACGCCCCGACCACGCCCGAACCAAAACTCCCCGCCGCGTTTGCTTCGTCGCCGCGCCCAATCACTCCGGCAACGCCCCGCGGAGAAACCGCAGAAAATTTCCGCCCAAAATCCCCGCGACGTCCTCCGCCGCGTAGCCACGCGCCGCCAGCAGCGGCGCCAGGCCCTGCAGGTCCGCGATCGACGTCACGTCGAGCGGCGTCTGCTCGGTGCCGAAAGCCCCATCGAGATCGCTGCCGAGGCCCACGTGCCGCGCGTTGCCCGCCAGCTGGCAGAAGTGATCGATGTGCTCGACGAGATGCGCGAGCCGCAGGCCCGTCGCCTGCGGCGTCGTCCGCCCGCGCTCCCAGCCCGGCACGATCATCCACGCATCCAGCGCGACGCCGACGACTCCGCCGCGCGCAACCAGCGCCTTGAACATCTCGTCGGCCAGCTGCCGCTGGTGCGGCACGAGCGCCCGCGCGTTGTGATGGCTCGCCCACAGCGGACCGCCATAGCACTCCAACGCCTGCCGGAAACACGCATCGCTCAGGTGCGTGATATCCAGAATGAACCCGAGCCGCTCCGCCTCGCGCAGCAACTCAAGTCCACGCGCCGGAAACGGTCCCTCCGTGCTCGTGCCCTGCGCATAGACACCCGGCCCGTAGTGCGCCGGTCCGATCGCCCGCAGCCCGTCACGCCACGCGCGCTCGAGATGCGCGAGCGTGATCAGCGAGTCCGCGCCTTCGAGGCTGCGCACATAGCCGACCGGCAGCCGCGCCGCCGTGGCCGCATCCGCGCTCCGCCACCGCGCCTCGTGCGCCGCGAGCTGCCCGCGGTCCGTGATCGCGACCATCTCGCCCGCCTCCTCCATCGCCCGATACCACGCGAGCTGCGCCTGCGTCATCGCCCAGGCCTGCGCCGGCGAACGCCACCCGAACACCGGGCTGTAGGCGTCGTGCTCCAGCCGCGCCAGCTGCGTCGCCACACAGAGCCCGACGCGCCCGCGCCGCATCTCCGGCAGGCACACGGTGCCGCGCCCGCGGTCCGGCTTGTCGCGCAGATGGGCTTCCTGCCGGCGGATCTCCTCCAGCGGCCGCGTCAGGTCCCGGTTCCACTCGATCGCGTTCAGGGCGAGATCGAGATGCGCGTCGAAAATCAGCGGTGGCTCCATGCTCAGAGAAGGCCCGCCAGCACCAGCGTGGCGCCCAACCCCGCCACCGCGATGATCGTCTCGACCACCGTCCATGTGCGCAGGGTCTGCCCGACGGTGAGTCCGAGGAAATCTTTCACGATCCAGAAGCCGCCGTCGTTGAGGTGCGACAGCACGAGCGAGCCGAAGCCCAGCGCCACCACCATCAGCTCACGGTTGATCTGCGGATTCGCCTGCAGCACCGGCAGCAGCAACCCCGCCGCCGTCGTGATCGCCACCGTCGCCGATCCCGTGGCCACGCGGATAAACGCCGCCACCAGCCAGCCGTAAACCAGCGGGGGCAGGTTCCAGTCGCCCGCGATCGACCCGAGCGCACTCGCGACGCCCGACTCCCGCAGCACCCGCGCAAAGCCGCCACCACCGCCGACCACCAGCAGCGTCATCCCGATCGTCGCCACGCTCTGCTCGGTAAACGTCAGCAGCTCGGCCCGCGAGAACTTCGCCGCCCGGCCAAACACCCACCACGCCACCAGCACCGCCACACCCAGCGCCAGCACCGGATGTCCGACCAGCGTCAACGCCGCCCGCCGGGCATCGCCCGCGGGAAACGCCAGCTCGCCCGCCGTCGCGAGCAGCATCAGCACGATCGGCAGCAGGATCACCGCGAGCGTCACGGCAAAGCCCGGCCGCGGCCGCCCGGCCGTCACCGCATTCTCCGCCGGCGTCGCCACCGCCACCCGCGGCGCGATCCAGCGCGCAAACACCGGCCCCGCCAGCCAGGCCGCCGGCACGCCCGCCGCCAGCGCGAGCAGCAGCACCTTGCCGTTGTTGGCCCCGAGCGCGTCGATCGCCACCACCGGCCCCGGATGCGGCGGCGTCAGCCCGTGCATCAACGAGAGAAACGCGACCAGCGGGATCGCGAGCAGCAGGAACGGCTGCCCGGTCGCGCGCGTGAGCGACACCACGACCGGCACCAGCAGCACCACGCCCACCGAGAACCACGTCACGAGGCCGACGACGATCGCCAGCGCCACGATGCACGCGACCACGCGCTGCAGCCCGAAGAACGCCGCAAACCGCTCCGCCAGCACCTGCGCCCCGCCCGACTCCGCCAGCAGTTTCCCGAACATCGCACCCAGTGCGATCACCGCCGCGATGCCGCCCAACGTCGCACCGAGGCCCTCCTGAAACGCCTTGAGCGCCGCCAGCGGCGCGAGCCCCGCGCCGAATCCGACCAGCAGCGCCGCCACCAGCAGCGCGATGAACGCGTTGATCCGCGCCCACGTGACCAGCCCGACCAGCACCGCGATCGCCGCCAACGCCAGCAGCACCAGAAACGTGGGCGACGCACCCATGGCTCAGAAGCTCAGCCGCCGCGCCCGCGCGACCACCGGCCACGCGTCAACCACCCGGTCCGCGCGCACGACGTGCACGCGGTCGTGCAGCGCCACCGTCGGACAGATGTGCATCGGCACGGCAAACAGCGCCGTCCCCACCGGAAACTCCGCCGCGCGCGCCGTCTCGATCACCAGGTGCTCCTCGCTGTGCACCACCGCCTTCGCGTCCGGCAGCGCGGGAAACAGCGCCCGCGGGTGCGGCATCTCGCTCGCCACCGACTTGTGCCCGAGGTCGAGGCAGAGGCGGTTCGTGCCCGGGCGGCTGATCACCCGCGTGAGCAGCACCGCGGCGTGCTGAAACTCCAGGTCCGGCAGGCCGCCGCCGTATCCGGCATCCCACAACACGCAGGTGCCCGGGCTGCATTCCACCCCGGTGTGGTCCGCGTGCACCGGAAACGTCGGCGTGCCGCCGCAGACCAGCGCCGGCACCGCCAAGCCGGCCGCGCGCAACTCGTCGCGCAGCGCCAGCACCTGGGCGAACCCCGGCGCCACCGCCGCCCGCCGGTCCGTCAGTTCCCGCTGACGCGAGTGTCCGTCGTAAGCGTGCAGCCCGGCGGCCCGCAGTCCCGCCGTGGCCGCGATCCGACGATAGAGCGCCGCCGCCCCCGCACCCGGCGCGATGCCGGTGCGGTGCATGCCGACGTCGAGATCGACCAGAACGTCGAAAGTCACCCCGGCCGCCGTTGCCGCCTCGCCGAGGCCCTGCACCGCCGCCGGGTCATCCGCAATCGTCGCGAAACGCACCGCGGGAAACGCCCGCGCCAACGCGGCCAGCCGCGCCGGATTCGGCCCCACCGGTTGCGCCGCCAGAATAATGTCCTGCGCTCCGGCCCGCGCCGCCATCTCCGCTTCGGCGATCGTCGCCGCCTTGCATTTGACCACCCCCAGCGCGACCTGCCGCGCCACGATCTGCGGCAGCTTGTGCGTCTTGATGTGCGGCCGCAGCCGCTCCGGCCCGCCGGCCCGCGCGATCATCCGGCGCAGGTTCTCGTCCACGCGCTCCGGATACACGAGCAGCGAGGGCGTCGGCACCTCCGCCTCGTTCACCAGCCGCCGCCACGCACCGGCCCCCGCGTCGGCGCTCATGCGAGTTCGAAGATCGCCTCGATCTCCACCGCGATGTTGCCCGGCAGCGGCCCCATGCCCACCGCGCTCCGGGCGCCGATCCCGTCGGCCTCGCCGAACACCTGGGCAAACAGCTCGCTGCAACCGTTGATCACCTTCGGGTGCTCCAGAAAATCCGGCGCGGAATTCACCATGCCCAGCACTTTCACGACACGCTTCACGCGGTCGAGCGATCCCAGCTGCGCCCGGAGCGTCGCGAGAATCGCGAGCCCCACCTGCCGCGCCGCGGCGTGGCCGGCCGCGAGCGGGAGATCGGCGCCCACCCGGCCGACGATCAGCGTGCCATCGGTGCGCACGGGCCCGTGGCCCGACACATAGGCCAGCCCCTGCGCCACCACGAGCGGACGATACACCGCCACCGGGCGCGGGGCCGGCGGCAACTCGAGTTTCAGCTGCGCAAAGCGTTCCTCGTGGGTCATGCGGCTGGTGTGACGCATCCCGGCACCGCGCGCAACAAACTCTCCGGTCCGCGGCGCGCACCGCACGCTCGCCGCGGACCCGCGGCGCGCCCAACCTTTCCCGCCACTCCCGTCGCCCGTGTCCTTGTCCACCCTCCTGCCGCTCGTCGCGGCCCTCATCTACGCCAGCGGCGCGCTGCTCGTGAAGCGCGCCAGCGAACTCGGCGTCGGCGTGTGGCGGACCGCCTTCGTCGCCAATCTCGTCGGCGCCGTCATCTTCCTGCCGCTGTTTCTCCTCGGCGGCACCGTGCACGCGCACCTCTGGTGGCAGCCGGTCGTCGTCGGGCTCTGTTTCACGGTCGGCCAGTGGTTCACCTTTCTCGCCATGGACCGCGGCGATGTCTCCGTCGCCACGCCCGTGCTCGGACTCAAGATCCTCTTCGTCGCGCTGCTCGTCACGACCTTCGGCGGGCAGCAGCTGCGGCCCGGACTGTGGCTGGCCGCGCTGCTCGCGACCGCCGGCATCGCGATGCTCAACCGCCGCGGCGGCGCCGTCTCGCACCATCACGTGGGCCGCACGATCGCCATGGCCGCCAGCGCGGCCGCCGCCTTCGCGGTGTTCGATGCCCTGATCCAGCTGTGGGCGCGGCCGTGGGGTGTGGGCCGCTTCGTGCCTCTGACCATGCTCGCCGCCGCCGCGTTTTCGTTCGGCTTCGTGCCGCTGTTTCGCGCTCCGCTCCGCGAAATCCCGCGCCCCGCGTGGCCATGGCTGCTCGCAGGCACCGCCACGATGGCGCTGCAGTCGGTCCTCTTCGTCTCCACCGTCGCGCACTGGGGCCAGGCCGCGATGGCCAACGTCATCTACAGTTCGCGCGGGCTCTGGAGCGTCGTGCTCGTGTGGGCCTTCGGCCATTGGGTGCGCAGCCGCGAACAGGCGCTCGGCGGCCGGGTGCTCGCGTGGCGCCTCGGCGGCGCCGGCCTCATGATGGGCGCGATCGCCCTCGCGCTCGGCTAGACCGCGACATCGGCGGCCGCGACCTCCGCGCGCCGCGATTGCTCGGCGCGTTTCGCGGATTTCTCCACCCCCAGCGCCGCCACGCCGAGGGCATTGGCCACCGCCAGCACCGTGCCCACGCCGCAGAAGGGATCCACGATCAGCTGCGCCCGCGCCTGATCGCGCGCAAAACGCACCGCGTGCGCCGCCGCCCGCACGCCCATCGCCCGCACCCAGAGCTGCGGCCCGGCATCGACGATCACATCGGGAATCGGCAGCGCATCCGGACACCGCAACGCCCGCGACACCGCGATCAGGTGCGTGAACCCCGGCCGGCCACCCGTCACCATCCCCGGCGGCCGCCGGCAGACAATCTTGTGAAACAGCACCCGCGCCCCCGCCTCCTCCGCCCCGCGGATCACGAGCGCGCCTTTGTCGACCCACGCGCCGTCGCGCTTGATGTCGGATTGGAAAAACACCGCCACCGCTTCGTCGGCCACCGTCTCCACCATGAGCCGCGCGGCCGCCACGAACCACGTGCGCCACTCCGCCAGCGGACGATTCACCTCGGAGACATCCGGCAGCGACGTCACGACACTCGCCCCCGCGATCCGTCCGCGCGCGGTGAGCCACGCGACCGCTTCGGCACAGTGCACGACACGCCCGGCCGGCGCGGCGGAGACGAGGGAATCAGCCATCCCGCGAGCCTCCGTCGCGGCCCGGCAAAACCGAGAAAAAAAGTGCCCGCCGTATACCCCTATACGGCGGGCTTTGCTTTCTTAGTTACCCCAAACCTCCGCTAAGCGGAGGAACACCTCAGACCATGCCGCCTTCACCCCGAACCTCAAATCCTATCTCGGGGTCCGCACATGCCAGTAGCGCCACCGCGCCCCGCCATAAGCGCGGACCGCGCGTCGCGTTTCGCCCGTTGCCCCGCCCGCCGGAGCCTGTCGTCGTGCCAGCATGACCACCCCGCGCCTGCTCGCTCTGCTTCCGCTCGTCGCCGCGCTGCTCTCCGCGGCTCCCGCCGAGTATTCCCCGGTGCTGGGGCAACGCGGCAAACTCCTGCTCGAGGAGACGTTTGCCGGGGCCGCGTTGCCTGCCGGCTGGACCCGCAACACCGGCGAACTCGCGCTCGACGCCGGCGCTCTCCGCGCACGCGAAGTCGCGGCCGACAATCACGCCGCGGCTTTCCGCAGGGCCCTGCCGCTGCAGGATTGCCTCGTGCAGGTCGACGTGAAGATCGGCGGCCCCGCGACCTTTCACCTCGGTTTCGATCCCGCGCCGGGCGCGTTGAAGAAAAAAGGCCACCTCTTCTCCGTCATCGTCTCGCCCGGGCAGTGGACGCTGACGGAGCACAACGACAAGGCCGACCCGGCCGCGAAGAACAAGGTCCACGCCCGCGGCAAGACCAGCCTCAAGCCCGGCGAGTGGGCCACGCTTACGCTCGAGCTCAAGGGCACCTCCGTCGTCGCCCACCTCACCGGCCACGCGCCGCTGCAAGCCTCGGCGCCCGACTTCGCGGTGAAAAAGCCCGGGCTCGTCTTCCGTGTCGCCGGCAAGGGCGAACACGCCGCGTGGTTCGATAACGTCCGTGTCTGGACCCTCGAGTAACCTCGGCCCAGGGGACGCGCGGGCCAATTCATCCGCGACCGTCAGCCGGCCGCCCACGCCACGCCGTTGGCGATCACCTGCCGCACGTTGGGATCGAAATATGTCGGGTAGATTTCGTGGCCCGGCCGGAAATAAAACACCCGGCCGCGCCCCCGCCGCCAGCAGCAGCCGCTGCGGAAGACCTCGCCGCCCGCAAACCACGAGATCAGCACGAGCTCGTCCGGCGCCGGCACGTCGAACACCTCGCCATACATTTCCTCCTGCGCGAGTTCGAAGCTCGGTGCGAGACCACGCGCGATCGGGTGTCCCGGATCGCACACCCAGATCCGCTCGGGTCGCCCGTCGACGCGCCATTTCAGCGCGCACGAGGTGCCCATCAGCCGCTGGAAGATTTTCGAGTAGTGGCCGGAGTGCAGCACCACGAGGCCCATGCCTTCGAGCACGCGCTGGTGCACCCGCTCGACGATCGTATCGTCCACCTCGCGATGCGCGCGGTGTCCCCACCACGTAAGCACGTCCGTCTCCGCCAGCCGCGCCGCCGTCAGCCCGTGCTCGGGCTCCTGAAAGATCGCCGTCTCCACGCGTGCCTCCGGCAGCCGCTCGCGCAGTCCGGCGGCGATCGCCGCATGCATGCCTTCGGGGTAGATCGCGCGCACCGCGGCATCGTGCTGCTCGTGGACATTCTCTCCCCAGACGATCACGCGCGGCGGCTTCATGGCGCGGAAAAGTTGGCACCGCCCGGAATTCTGTCCAAACGAATCCCCGTGCCCGAGCCCCTCGAGTATCCCCTGCCCAATCGCCTGCGCGAGACCGCCGTCGGGGAGAGACCGCAGGAGCGCCTCGAGAAATTCGGCGCCGACGCGCTCAGCGACACGGAGTTGCTGGCGATGCTGCTGCGCTCCGGCACGCGCGGGCAGGATGTGCTCACGCTCGCCGGGCGCCTCATCGCCGAGGCCGGTTCGCTGGGCGCCCTGCTCACGTGGAGCGCGCAGGATTTCCGCCAGCTCAAAGGCATCGGCCGCGTGAAGGCGCTCCAGCTGGTCACGGTGCTGGAAATCGCGCGGCGCGTGCTCGGCCAGCAGATTCCGGAGGCGCCGCTGCTCAACAAACCGGACGCGATCTACGCCTACGTGGTGCCGTTCGCGGCCGGCCTGCAGGTCGAGAAATTCTGGGTGCTCTGCCTCAACCGCCGCAACCGGCTCACCAAACGCGTCGAGATCTCGTCCGGCAGCGCCACCTCCGCGCTCGCGCACCCGCGCGAGGTGTTCCGCGCCGCGGTGCGGGAGGCCGCCTGCGCGGTGATCTGCGTGCACAACCACCCGAGCGGCGATCCGTCGCCGAGCCCGGCCGACATGCACGTCACCCGCCAGCTCCGCGAGGCGGCGCGCGCGGTCGACATCGAGCTGCTGGACCACGTGATCGTGGGACGCGCGAGCGCGGATCCGCTCGGCCGCGGCTATTTCAGTTTCCGCCAGGCCGGCATCGTCTGAAGGCGAGGCGCGCGGCTACAGCCGGCCCGTCACGCTCAACCGGGCTTCCGCCGCGAGCAGTTGCGCCGTCTCGTGCGCCACGCGCTCCGTATCGCCCGAGAAAATCTGCGGCGTGATCTCCGCGCGGAACTGCTCCCACGCGACCATGAGGAAATTGTGGATGTCCGCGTCCTGCTCGTGCTGCACATGCTCGGCCTGCACCCGCAGCTCGCCGATGCCGGTCTCATACACCTGCCTGGTCCGCTCGATCAACCTGTCGAACTCCTCCTGCGCCTCCGCGAGCCGGAGGCCCTTGATCCGGTCCACCCACTTGGCGAACTCCGTCTCCTCGATGTGCGGCAGCGCGCGCGTGTTGATGCCGTTCTCGCGGAAGATGCGCTGCTGCGCATCCGCGATCTGGTTGGCAAAACTCACCTCCTCCTCCACCGCCTCCGCGGCCGCGTAGGCGACAATGAAGGCCTGCAGGGCCCCTGCCGAGTAGTCGCCCGCATACCGGTCGTAACCCGAGCAGGCGAGATTCCGCACGTTGCCGAGGGCACGGGTGAGTTCGAAAATCCGGGCGCCGAAACGCGCGAGACAGCGCAGCCAATCCTCCTTCTGCCGCTGCGCGGCGAGGGCGTTCACATATTCCGGGCACGCCTCGCGCAGCAGATGCTCGATTGCATCCTCCGTCTTCCGCGCCACATGCGCCTGGCAGCGGTCGAGCAGATCGATGCGCTCCCGCATGGCGCGGGCGGCATCGGTGACCGCGGCGAGCCGGGCGTCGAACCGGTGCCTGCGCGATGGGACCACGAAGTCGAACGGCGACCGCGTCGCCTTCACCGCCCGCACTTCCGCCTCTTTTCTGGTGTATTCGGGACCGATTTTCTGCCGCGCCAGCCGCAGGTGCGCCTCGCGGAAAAGCAGGTCGCGGAGCGTGCGGTCGAGCGCGGAACTCTGGGCTTGGGCACTCACGAGGACGAAAAGCAGGAAACCGGGCTTGCCCACGAACGGCAGCCCCTCCCTTCAACGTTCGGCCCCGGCTACGGCGACTTGAGACAAAAACGCCGCGCCCGGATCACGGGCGCGGCGTCAAAGCTGGTGGTAGGACCTGGATTCGAACCAGGGAAGGCGTAAGCCAGCAGATTTACAGTCTGCCCTCGTTGGCCACTTGAGTATCCTACCAAAAAGGAGGGCGGAACGTCGCGACTCGCCCGTTCCGCCGCAAGGATTTTTTTCCGCGCGACCCGCGTTACTTCGCCGCGGTGGCGGCGTTGACCAACTCGACGAAGCTGCGCGCTTCCAGCGCCGCGCCGCCGATCAGGCCGCCGTCGATATCCTTCTGTGCCAGCAGCTCGGGCGCGTTGGCCGGCTTCATCGAGCCGCCGTAGAGGATGCGCACCTTGGCCGCGGTCGCTTCGCCGAACAGCTTCACGAGGAGCCCGCGGATGAACGCATGCACCTCCTGCGCCTGCTCGGTCGTGGCGACCTTGCCGGTGCCGATCGCCCACACGGGTTCGTAGGCCACGACGACGCTGGCCGCCAGCTCGGCGCTCACACCTTCCAGACCCTGCTCGACCTGCGTCTGCACGACCTTGAGCGTCGCGCCGGCTTCGCGCTCGGCGAGCGTCTCGCCCACGCAGAAGATCGGCTTCAGCTGGTTTTTCAGCGCGGCCAGCACCTTCTTGTTCACCGTCGCATCGGTCTCGCCGAACAGCGTGCGCCGCTCGCTGTGGCCGAGGATCACGTGGGTCGCGAAGAGCGCGCGCAGCATCGGGGCCGCGATCTCGCCGGTGAAGGCGCCGCTGGCCTCGGCGTGCATGTTCTGCGCGCCGAGCTTCACGTTGGAGCCTTCGAGGGCCTTGCCGGCGGACTCGAGGCCGGTGAACGGCGGGCACACGACGACTTCGACGTCGGTCTGCTTGCCCACGGCGGCGACGATGTCGCGCACGAGCGCCACGCCGTCGGCCGGCGTCTTGTTCATCTTCCAGTTGCCAGCGATGAGTTTTTTACGGGAGGACATGGTCTTGGGAGGCTCGGATCAGTTTTCGAGAAACACCACGCCGGGCAGCGCCTTGCCTTCGAGGAACTCGAGGCTGGCACCGCCGCCGGTGGAGCAATGGGTGACCTTGTCGGCCACCTTGAATTTCTTGGCCGCGGTGGCGGTATCGCCGCCGCCGACCACCGTCGTCGCGCCGGCCGCGGTCGCCTGCGCGATGGCCGCAGCCATCGCCTTGGTGGAACCGGCGAACTTCTCGAACTCGAACACGCCGCTCGGTCCGTTCCACACCACGGTCCGGGCGCGGCCGATGACCTGGGTGTAGAGCTCGATCGACTTGGGCCCGCCGTCGAGGCCCATCCAGCCGGCGGGGATGCCCTGCTGGTCGGAAACGACCTGGGTGTTGGCGTTGGCGTCGAATTTGTCGGCGACCACGAAGTCCACCGGCAGCGTGATCTTCACGCCTTTGGCCGCCGCCTTGGCGAAGAGGTCCTTCGCGATCTTCGCGCCTTCGGGGTCGAAGAGCGAATCGCCGATCGCCATGCCTTCGAGCTCCTTCTTGAAGGTGAAGGCCATGCCGCCGCCGATGATGATCTCGTTGGCCTTTTCGAGGAGGTTGTTGATGAGCGGAATCTTGTCCGCGATCTTGGCGCCGCCGAGGATCGCGAGCAGCGGGCGCTGCGGCGTCTCGAGCACTTTGGCAAAGGCATTGAGCTCGGCCTCCATGAGGAAACCGGCCGCCTTGTCCTTGAGCGCCACGCCGACCATCGACGAGTGCGCGCGGTGCGCGGTGCCGAAGGCGTCGTTGACGTAGACGTCGCCGAGCTTCGAGAGCGAGGCGCGGAAGGCCTTTTCCTTCTCGGGGTCGGCCTTGAGCTTCGTCTCGGTGCCGTCGGCATTCTTGAGCTTCACCTTGCCCTCTTCCTCGATGTGGAAGCGGAGGTTCTCGAGCAGCACGACCTCGCCGGGCTGGAGCGCGGCGCAGGCGGACTCGACGGCCGGGCCGACGCAGTCATCGAGGAACTTCACGGGACGGCCGAGCAGTTTCTCGAGTTCGACGGCGACCGGCCGGAGCGAGAATTTGGCGATCTTCTGGCCGTCGGGCCGGCCGAGGTGCGACATGAGCACGAGCGAGGCGCCCTTCTCCAGGGCAAACTTGATCGTGGGCAGGGCCGCGACGATGCGCTGGTTGTTGGTGATCGCGCCGGTGACCTTGTCCTGCGGGACATTGAAATCGACGCGCATCAGCACGCGTTTCCCGGCGAGGCTCAGGTCGCGGATGGTTTTGAACTTTGGCATGGCGAAAGGAGAAAAAAAGAAACCGCGGAGTGTGCAGATAACGCGGACGGATCAGGCAATGTTCCGCGTTATCCGCGCCATCCGCGGTTGCAGGGTTGGAGTGCTACCTCAGATCTTCTCGGAGATCTTCTTCGTCAGTTCGACGACGCGGTTGGAATAGCCCCACTCGTTGTCATACCACGAGACGAGCTTGAAGAACTTGGAGTTGAGCTCCACGCCCGAGCCGGCGTCGAAGATCGACGAAGCCTTGCAGTGGATGAAGTCGCTCGAGACGACCTCGTCGCTGGTGTAGTCGAGAATGCCCTTCAGGTAGGTCTCGGAGGCCTTCTTCATCGCCTCGCAGATCGCCTTGTAGGACGTCTCCTTGGTGGTGCGGACGGTGAGGTCGACGACGGAAACGGTCGGGGTCGGCACGCGGAACGCCATGCCCGTGAGCTTGCCCTTCACTTCGGGCAGCACGAGGGCCGTGGCCTTGGCCGCGCCGGTGGTGGACGGGATGATGTTCTGCGCCGCGGTGCGGCCGCCCTTCCAGTCCTTCTTCGAGGGACCGTCGACCGTCTTCTGGGTCGCGGTGTAGGCGTGGACCGTGGTCATGAGGCCTTCCTCGATGCCGAAGCCTTCCTTCAGGAGCACGTGCACGACCGGCGCGAGGCAGTTCGTGGTGCAGGAGGCGTTGGAGATGATGTTGTGCTTGGCGACGTCGAGCTTGTCGTCGTTCACGCCCATCACGACCGTGATGTCCTCACCCTTGGCCGGTGCGGAGATGATGACCTTCTTGGCGCCGGCGGCGAGGTGGCCCTTGGCCTTTTCGGCGTCGGTGAAGAGACCGGTCGACTCGATGACGAGCTGCACGCCGAGCTTGGCCCACGGAAGTTCCGCCGGGGTCTTGGCGCTGACGACGAGGATCTCCTTGCCGTTGACGATCAGCACATCGTCCTCGGCCTTGTCCGGGGCCGACTTCTTGGAACCCACGGTGCCGTTGAAGCGGCCCTGGGTGGAGTCATACTTCAGCAGGTAGGCGAGGTTGTCCGCCGGGACGATGTCTCCGACCGCCACGACATCGAGCGTGGTGCCGAGCAGACCCTGCTCAACCAGCGCGCGGAAAACGAGGCGGCCGATGCGGCCGAAACCATTGATTGCGACTTTAACTGCCATGGTAGGACTCCGTTTGGTTCAGTGTTTGTTGACTGAGTGAAGTTGAGCCCGCGCAAACGCGGGCTGTTCAAGCAAGATTGCCCCGCCATGGGATGCAAGGGGGTTTTCGGCGCATTTGTTGACATAACCCCGGACAAGATACGGCCGGTGCCGTGCCGCCGCCTTCCGGGGCCGAATCCCCGGCCCGCCTAGGTGGAACTCACCCACAGCCCGCAGCCCAGCGGGGGCAGAAACAGATCCGCCTCCACCGGCAATTTCGCGCCGTGCCGGCCGGAAAGATAGAAACGCTCGTGGTCCGCGAGTTGGTCCCACGTATGCGGCACGCCCGCGATCTCCGGTCCGATCGGGATCGTGGCATCGCGCGGCGTGGGATTGATCGCGAAGAGCAGCCGGTCCGGGCCCTGGCTCAGGTCGGCATTATATATCACCGCGACGGCCGGCGAACCCTTGGCGACCACGAAGCGGAAGAAGCCCTCGCTCGGGCGCGTCCACTGCCGCAGCAGCCGCCCCAGCTCGCCCCGGCGGAACGCGATCCAATCCGCGAAATACGCGTGCGTGCCCAGGTGCCGGTAGAGCCGGCGGTAATCGAGGGCGTTGAGGTCGCCACGCAGGTAGGTGTTGTTTACCCCGTGTTTCGACCGGAGGAAATCCTGACCGGCCGAGAGCATCGGGATGCCGAGCGACATGAACAGCACCGCCGCCATCAGGTGCGTGCGCTTCCGGTCGTTCGAGGTGGGATGGAAACCGTTGCCGTCGTGCCGCTCGGTGATGACGTCGATCCACGTGCGGTCGTCGTGCGACTCGGTGTAGTTCACCGTCTGCGCCGGCCATTTCGCGAAATACCACGGCGAGCCCCGCAGGTAATATTCCAGCCGCTCCGGGTCGCCGTTGCCCCGCACGTAGTCGCGCAGGAAATTCCGGTAGCCGTCGTTCCACGACGCCCAGCCGGTGTCGCGCAGCGCGCCCGCGATGTGGCCGCGGAAGCTCCACGGCTCCGCGATCAGGATCACGTCGGCCTTCACCCGCTTCAGCGCCACCTCGATGTCGCGCAGCACTTCGACGCCCAGGAGCTCCGCCAGGTCGAAGCGGAAGCCATCCACGCCGAACACCTCGAGGTAATGGATGCAGCTGTCGGCGATCAGCCGGCGCGCCATCGCCGAGCGCGCGCGCAGGTCGTTGCCGCAGCCGCTCCAGTTGGTGAGGTTTCCCGCGGCGTCCTGCTCGAAGTAATACAGCCGGTCGAGGAACATCAGGTGCGCGGGCACACCCACATGGTTGAACACCACATCCACGATCACCGCCATGCCGCGCCGGTGAAACGCGGCGACGACCTCCTGCAGCTCCCGCACGCCCGACGCCTTCTCCGGCTCGAGGGCATAGCTGCTCTCGGGCGCGAAGAAATTGTTGGTCATGTAGCCCCAGTGATACTCGTCGGTCGTGATGTTATCGAATTCGTGCAGCGGCTGCAGCTCGACGCAGTTCACGCCGAGCTGCGCGAGATGGAAATCCTCGCTCTCGACCCACTTTTTCAAACCGGCGAAGCCCCGCCGCTCCTCCGCCGTGAGCTTCACCGGCGCCTGCGCGACCAAATCGCGCACGTGCGCCTCGGCGATCACGAGATCGTGCCACGGCGGCGTCCGGAAGGTCCGGTCGCCCTGCCCCACGGCGGCGCGGTCCAGCACGATGCCCGGACCGGCGCGGCCCACCGCCGCGAGCGCGTAGGGATCGAGCACGCGCATCGTCGGATCGAAGCCCGGTCCCACGCCCTCCACGCGATACCAGTAGAACCACCCGTGGAGGTTGCGATCGAGCACCACCTCCCAGACTCCGGCGGCACCCTCCGCGTCGGGCCGCCGATGCAGCGCAAAAGCCTGCGCCTCGTCCGCCTCTTCCGGCTCCGCCGTGAGCGCGACGCACAGCGTCACCTCCCGCGCGCGCGGCGCAAAGATCCGGAACACCGTCTCGTTTTCGCGCACGAGCGCGCCGAGCGGCAGATCGGTCTTGAGGGCGTAGAAAAAATCGCCCGGCACCAGCGGCACTTCCGCCGTATCGGTCCGGTCCGCCCACGCCACGTGCCACGTCTCCGACAGCGCCAGCGCTTCCTCGACGGTGAAACGCCACAGGTGCCAGCCGGTCCGCGCCGGATCCAGGAGCCGGTTCACGTTGCCCCCTTCGTCGCGGACAAGATTCGGCGCGTCCGGCGGCGGCAGCAGCCACTGGTGTTCGCCGGTGACAAATTTGAACCGCTGCCCCCAACCGAGAAAACGCGCCGCATCGCCGCTCCATTTCAGCACGCGCTCGCCCTCGAGCTCCGCCGGCGCCAAGCGCCACTCCGCCGCGCCGACGGCCGACTGCCAGCCGTTGAAATCGCCCGCGAGATAGACCGTGTCGCGCTCCGGGTTGATCTCGCAGCCGTGCTCCAGCGACAGCGCAAACGTCACCTCGCCGCGGGCGGCGTCGAAAAAGTAGCCGTAGTTCCGCGCCGCCGCGCGTGCCGGCGCCGGGGCCAGCTCCCGGAGCACCGGTTTCTGGCGCCCGAGCGTGAAACGCGGGTGGCTCCGGGCCGTCCAGTCGCGGTCGAGCTCGATGATGCCGCTGACCGGCGATTCGAGCCACGCGCGAACGATGCGATGCGGAGCGTGTGCCATGAAAGGCGAACAGCATTTTCGCGACCAACTGCGCGACAAGCGGGAATTACGCCCGCCGGCACGCGCCGCGTCGCGGCGGGGATCTCCGGCGCGTCAGAGCGAGATCTTGATGCCGCGCCGCAGATAGGTCGGCACGTCGAGGTCCTGGCCGTCGAAGAGATTGCGGTCGGTCTTCTCGAAATTCCCCCGCGCCTCCACTTCGCCGAAGCCAAACTCCTCCTGCGCCACCGGCTTCGCGGGCGTGCCCGCTCCGGCCTTGCCCGCCGCGGGCGTCTTGGCCGGGAGTTCGAGGGGAAGGTCGAGCTCGGCCGCGCGCCGGGCTTTCGCGTCCGTCGCCGCTGCCGTCGTCGCCGTCGCCCGCGGCGCGGGCGCCGCCGGTTCCGCGGCCAGCCCCGCCCGTGCCCGCGCCGCCGGCACCGGCCGCCGCGGCGGCACGCCGCGTCCACCCATGTCGCTCGTGCCGATCACGCACACCTCGAGCCGTCCGGGCATGCCTTCGTCGATCACCGCGCCCATGATGATATGCGAGTCGCGGCCGAACTGCTCCGTGATCGCGGTCATCAGTTCGTTGACCTTCGGCAGCGTGAGATCGGTGCCGCCCATGATGTTGACGAGCAGCCGGTCGGCCTTGCGCGAAAACTCCGGCGTGTGCAGCAGCGGGCACAGTTTGAGGCTCGCGATCGCCTCGCCCACGGCATTCTCGCCCTGGCCTTCGCCGAGACCGAAGAGCGTCTTGCCGCCGCGGTGGTGAAACGCCTGCCGCAGCGTGGCGAAGTCCAGGTTGATCAGGCCGGTCTTGAAGAGCATCGACCAGATCGACTTCACGCCGCGGCCGATCCACTCGTCGGCCCGCGCGAAGGAATCGAGCACGGTCTCGTTTTCCGCCGCCTCCTGCAGCAGCACGTCGTTGGGCAGCGGGATCACCGCATCGCACACCTGCCGCATCGCGCGCAGGCCTTCCTCCGCCTGCTTCAGGCGCCGGCCGCCTTCGAAGCTGAACGGCATCGTGACAAACGCGATCACCAGCGCACCCGTCTCGGCCGCGATTTCCGCGACGACCGGCGAGGCGCCGCTGCCGGTGCCGCCACCCATGCCCGTGACGAGAAACACGAGGTCGCAGTCCTTGACCACCGCGGAGATCTTCTCGCGGTCCGCTTCGGCCGCCTGCCGTCCCAGCTCGGGATCGCCGCCGGCGCCGAGGCCGCGCGTCACGCTCATGCCGACGAGCACCTTGTCCTGCACGGGCGAGCTGGAGAGCGCCTGGTAGTCGGTGTTGATCACCGCGAGCTGCAGCCGCTCGAGATTTTCCATCTTCAGCCGGTCGACGGCGTTGGAGCCGGCGCCGCCGACGCCGACGAGCTTGATCGCGATATTGCGGTCCGCGAGAAGCGCGTGTTCGAGGGGAAGTTCGTTCAGATTCATGTCGGGTTCCTCGCGCTCAGGACGTGGCAAACAGCCGCTTCACGCCGGTCAGGAAGCCGCCGCTCCTGCGGGCCGGCGCCACCTTGTCGGCATTGGCGCTGACGCCGTAGTAAAGCAGGCCGAGCGCCGTGTGATAGCTCGGGTCCCGCAGGTTTTCGCTCACCCAGTTGGGGGCCTCGCCGAGATGCGCGGGCACGCCGAAAATCTGCGCCGCCGCCTCGGCGATGCCCGGCAGCTTCGCCGTGCCGCCGGTCAGGACCACGCCGGCCGCGCAGGTCTCGGGCGTGAACGCGTTGCCCAGCTTCCGCCGCACCACCTCGAGCATCTCCCACGTGCGCGCCGCGGTGATCTGCTCGATCGCGAGCAGGGGAAACTGGCGGTCGCCGATCGCGAAATTGCCGTCGAGCCAGACCTTCTGCGCCTTGTCCTTGGTCTGCACGCTCGCCCGGCCGAAACGCAGCTTCAGCTTCTCGGCCTGCCCTTCCGTGAGCCGCAGCCCGATGCTGATGTCGTTTGTGATGTGCGCGCCGCCGACCGGCAGCACGCCCGTCGTGTGCGGCGCACCGTCGCGGTAAAGCACGTAGTCCGTCGTGCCGGCCCCGATGTCGATCGCCAGCACGCCATGCTGCCGCTCCTCGGCCGTGGTCACCATGTGGCCCGACGCGAGGCTCGAGAGCACGAGCTCGCGCACCTCGAGATTGAAGCCGCGGATCACATGGATGTTGTCCGCAAGGCGCTGCTCCTGCCCGTGCACCGTCCAGTAGCCGACGTCGAGCCGCTGGCCGACGAGGTTCTCCGGGCTGCCGGGCACGAGGCGACCGTCGACGCGGAACGGCCGGCGGATGTGGTGCACCACCATGCGGCCGCCGGGCAGCTCCTTCGACTTCGCGAGCTCGCAGACAGTGCGCACATCGCCGGAGTCGATCATGTTGTCGGAGGCCTTCACGTTCACCGAGGCCTCGTTGTAGAAGCCCTCGAGGTGCCCGCCGGTCTGCGAGAGGAAGACGACGTCGATGCGCTCGCCGGCATCGCGTTCCGCCTGGTCGAGCGCCGCGTGGGTGCACTCGCTGGCGGCCTTGTAGTCGCCGACGGCGCCTTTCATGACGCCGCGGGACGTGCACTCGCCGCGACCGATGATCGCGAGTTCGCGACCGGTGTATTCGCCGACGAGGACGGTGACTTTCGCAGTGCCGATATCGACGGCGCCGATGAAGGTGGTTCTAGAGCTCACGGGTGGACTTCGGCTGGGACGAGGAGAAGACGTTGAAACCGGGGGAAAGCGCGGGCGTCGGCGCGGGGACCGGTGCGAGCAGCCGCGGCGCGGCGGCCTCGAGCATCACGGGCACCTCGCGGCCGAGCGAGAGATCGATGTGCGCCCGCGCGGTGCGCGCCGCCGGGAAACGCGCGGTGTCGCGCAGGCGTTCGACGACGTTGTCCAGCTTGGCGAGCTGCGGGAAGAAATCGGCCTTGGTCGTGAACACAATCCGCGCCCCCTCCTTCGTGGTCACCTCGATCTCGCGGTCTTTTTCCAGCCGCTCGAGCGAGACAATCTGCCAGTTCAGGTAGAGATGGGTGGCCTCGAACTGCGCCCGCGCCAGCAGATCGGCGACGAGGTGCATCCGGGGGATCGGCTGGAAACCCGCGCCCTCCGGCTTCAACGAAAAGCCCGCCAGCCACGGCAGCGTGTTCAGCATGCCGGGGTCGTAATTCGTGCCCTCGTAGACCACGCCGTCGCGGGCCACGAGAAAGTCCCGGTCGCTCGGGCCCACGCGGACCTTGAGCCGCGCCACCGGCGAACGCTCGGAGACCTGCACCGCGAGCGTCTCGGGAAACCGGCGCGTGAGGTGCGCCGAGATCACCTGCCCGTCGGCCTCGAGCTTCGCCTTCAGCCGCGGCAGATCGAGCTGCATCAGCGAAGCGCCCTTGGGCAGCGCAAGCGCACGCCGCAGCCACGCTTCGTCGAGCACGCCGCCCGTCGCGGTATCGAGCACGAATTTCGCGACCGGCACGCCCTTCGCCGCCACGGGCATCGCGGGCGAACTCGCGCGCAGCGCGCTCGCCACCTGCCAGCCGCCCCAGACAAGCACGAGACCGACGCCGATCGCCCCGGCCAGGCGCACGCCCGACATCGCCAGCCGCACGCGACCCGTGGTCGACATCGCCCGCGGCTTGATCGGCTGCGGGATGTCGCGCCACGAACGGCACGGAGGAGGATTGGGCGAATCGGTGTTCACGAACGGACGACAGCTCCCGCCGCGTGAAAACGCTGCAGCGCAGGCGAAACCAACTCCCTCACCAACGCCGTGAAATCCATCCCCGCGCAGCGCGCGCTCATCGGCAGCAAGCTGGTTTCTTTCATGCCGGGGAGGGTGTTGATTTCCAGCAAATAAAGCTCTCCCGCCTGCGAGAGCATGAAGTCCACGCGCGCGTAGTCGCGGCAGCCGCACGCCGCAAACGCCGTCTCCGCCGCCGCCTGCGCCGCCGCTGTCTGCGCGGGCTCGAGCGGCGCGGGGGCGAAGTATTCCGTCATGCCCTTGGTATATTTACTTGTGTAGTCGTAGACCCCCGACTTCGGCCGGATCTCGACGACGCCCATCGCCTTGCCCCGCAGCACGCCGATGGAAAACTCCCGCCCCACGATCCGTTTCTCGATCAGCCAGCCGCCGCGATCGATCGCCGCCAGTTTCGCGGCCAGCTCGGCTTTCGCCGCGATCAACGCGAGCCCCACGCTGCTGCCCTCGCCGTTCGGCTTCACCACCAGATGCTCGCCGAGTTGCGCGACCACGGCCTCCGCCGTCGGCTTGGCCGCCGCCTCGAAGCGCAGCCCCGGCACCACCGGCACGCCCCGCGCCGCGACCGCGGCCTTGGTGGCCGACTTGTCCATCGTGAGCGCGCTGCTCGCCGCATCGCAGCCGGCGTAGTGGATGCCCGCGGCGTCGAGCAGCCGTTGCATCCCCCCGTCCTCGCCGAAGGTCCCGTGCAGCGTCGAGAATACGACATGCCGCCGCGGATCCACGCCCGCCGGGATCGCCTGCGCGTTGACCTCGAACAGCCGGGTCGGAAACGAACGCGCCAGCGCGATCGCCGACGCCCGACCCGAGCCGAGGGAAACGTCACGCTCGGCGGATGTGCCGCCGGCAAATACCGCGATGATGGGCTGCGAAGTGCTCATGGAAAAAACGGAGCCGTCCGTGACGGCGGCAGGGGAACTTCGGCGGCGAAACGCGCCGGGGAAGCGGGACGCGACCTCACAGCACGTCCTCCCAACGCTGGCCGTAGAGCAGCACCTCCGGGTGCAGGTCGATGCCTTTCACCTCGCGCACGCGGGCGCGCACCTGCCGCACGAGTTCGAGCACGTCGGCCGCCGTGGCGTCGCCGCGGTTGACGATGAAGTTGGCGTGCACCGGCGAGACCTCCGCATCGCCCACCCGCCGGCCTTTCAGGCCGCACTCGTCGATCAGCCGCCCGGCCGAGGTGCCCGGCGGGTTTTTGAAGATGCAGCCCGCACTCGGCTCGCGCGGCTGCGTCTCGTGCCGCTTGCGCCGATAGGTGTCGATCTGCCGCGCGATCGCCTCGCTCTCCGCCGGCCCGGCGGATCCGGCCGCGCGCGGCAGCAGCACCGCGCCGAGCGCGATCGCTTCGTGCAGTTCGGCGCAGTGCCGGTAGTCCACGTGCATCGCGGTCTTCGGCAGCGTCCGCACCTCACCCGCCCGGGTCATGAGCGTCACGCTCTCCACCACGTCGAACATCCATCCGCCCATCGCGCCGGCGTTCATCCGCAGCGCACCGCCGACGTTGCCGGGGATGCCCTCGAGAAACTCGAAGCCCACGAGCCCGGCCTTCGCGGCGAGCCCGCACAGGTTTTTCAAACGCAGTCCCGCGCCGACCCACACGCGCCCATCCGCGCGCGGCGTGAATGCCGACCAAGCCTCGTGCCCGAGCGAGATGACGAGGCCATCCACGCCTGTGTCGGGGACGATGAGATTGGACCCGCGGCCAAGCAGATGCACCGCGATCCCTTCCGCCTGCGCGGCGCGCAGCAGCGCCCGCAAATCCGCCTCCGACACCGGCTCCGCCCACAGCCGCGCGGCCCCGCCCACGCGCATCGTCGTCCGCGCCGCGAGCGGTTCCTCGCGCCGCACGGTCGTGCCGTCGCGCACGACCGCCCGCAGCGTCGCCGCGAGCCGATCCCAGCGGGCCGGACCGCTGTCGCGCTCCGGCGGGGCGGCCGTCGCCGCCCTGTGCACCTCGGTGGATTCCGCGTCGCCGGTCATGCGTTGGCCATCTGCACCGGCTCCGCCGCCGCGGCGTCGCTCCCGGCAATTTCCTCGAGGTCGGCGAGCATCAGATCGAGCGAGTTGGCCCGGTCCATCCGGCGCAGGTTGCCCCGGAATTTCCGGAGCAGCCAATCGTTCCCGATCACCTCCATGACCTCGGCGTAAAGGGTGGAGAGCTGCGTCTGCGGCACCACCAGTCCGCCGCCCTGCCGCTCGAAAAACTCCGCATTGGCCCGCTGGTGGTCGTCCGCCGCCTGCGGATACGGCACGAGCACGGCCGGGGTTTCGCAACGGATCAGCTCCGCGAGCGTGCCGGCGCCGGCGCGCGACACCACGAGGTCCGCGGCCGACATCACATCCGCCATCCGGTCGCTGAACGGCACGAAGATGGAGCGCAGCGGCTCGCCCGTGCGGGTCTTCGCTTCCACCGGTCCCGCCTCGCCCTTGCCGAGGCCGGTGACAACGTAGAGCTGCACGCCTTCGGCGGCGAAGCGTTCGAGGTGGGAGCGCGCCCAGTCGTTGAGCGCCGAGGCGCCCTGGCTGCCGCCGAGCAGGGCGAGCACGCGCCGGTTCGGGTCGAGCCCGAGGGCGGCCCGCGCCTCGGCCTGCGGGCGGCGCCCGATCTCGCGGCGCACGGGCAATCCGACGTGCCGCACCGCGGCGGCGCGCAGACTCGGAATCCGGATCCCCGGCGGCAGGTAAACCCGGCGCGCGAAACGGCCGATCGTGCGGATCGCGAGCCCCGGCACGCGGTTCGACTCGTGCAGCGCCGACGGCACGCCGAGCAGCCAGCCGGCCACGACGGGCGGCGCCGAGGTGAAGCCGCCGAAGCCCACGACCGCATCGGCCTTGGTGCGGCGCAGCAGGCGCAGGCACGCCAGCAGCGCCGCTGCCTGCGACGCGAGACACTTCACGAGCTGCAGCGGCCGCCACGAGAGTCCGGTGCCCGGCATCGCCTCGAAGCGCAGGTGCGGGTATTTTTCGCTCAGACGCGCGTCGACCTTCTTGCGGCTGATCAGCAGCACGGCGTCGTGCCCGCGCGCCTGCAGGCCCTCCGCGAGCGAGATGCCCGGCGAGAGATGTCCGCCGGTGCCACCGCAGCTGATGATGAAGCGACTCATGTTGGGAAAAGAGACCGTGGCGCCCGCGCCGTTACGCGAGCACCTCCTGCATCCGGCGTTCCTCCGCGGGCAGCGCCGCCCGGCCCCAGGTGCGATGGGTGTTCCAGATCACGCCGAGCAGCACGCCCATGAGAAGCAGATTGGAGAGACCCGCGCTGATGAAGGGCAGCGACATGCCCTTGGTGGGAAACACGCCGGTGACCACGCCGATGTTGATCACCGCCTGCACCGTGATCAGCAGGATGCAGCCGCCGACCAGGAGGAAATGAAACAGATTCGGTGCGCGCCGGAGGTGCAGCAGGCCGCAGACGAGGATGACGGTGAAGAGCCCCACCACGCCGAGCGTGAACGCGAGGCCGAGTTCCTCGCCGATGACGGAGAAGATGAAGTCGGTGTGCGCCTCCGGCAGGTAGCTGAGCTGCTGCCGCCCTTGCCCCAGCCCGGTGCCCTCGGTGCCGCCGGCCGCGTAGGCGGCAAGCGCCTGCCGCAGCTGGTAGGATTTCTCCTCGCTGAGAAACTCCATCATGCGGCGCATCCGGTTCGGGTTGTAGATCACCAGCACCGCAAACGCCCCGACCACGGCGGTGACCGTCGGGAGAATGTAGCGCCAACGCGCCCCGGCGAGAAACAGCAGCACCAGACCCACGGCCATGATCAGCGCCGCTGTGCCGAAGTCGGGCTGCCGCACCACGAGCACCGCGAAGCCGCCGGTGATCGCGAGCGGATACAGGAAGCCGCGCTTGAATTCGCCAATGCGCGACTGATTGATCGCGAGATAGTGCGCGAGGCAGAACACGAGGCCGAACTTCGCGAACTCCGAGACCTGCAGCCGCACCGAGCCGAAGCCGAGCCACCGCCGGCTGCCCTTCACCGCGATGCCGATGTGCGGAATCAGGATGAGGATGAGCAGCACGCCGAGGATCGCCGCGATCCACCATGCATAGCGCCGCGCATAATCGAGGTTCACCCGGCTCACCACGAAGCAGACCGCCGCGGCGCCGAGCACGCCGATCACCTGTTTGTTGAGATAGTAATACGGACCCTGTTTGAACCACGCACTCGCGCTGAACAGAATCGTGAGCCCGAGAATCGTGAGCCCCAACGCCGCCACGATGATCAGCGTGGCGGGATTGAGCAGGTGGTTCGGATGTCCCGTTTCCTCGGGTTGGGGCGACATGACGGCGGGAGGGCGTGGTGCGTTGCTCCGTTTACGGGGTGCGCGGCGCGGGCGCCGGGCTGTTGCCGTCGATCCGGATGATGGGAATCATCGGGTTGGTGCCCGGCTGCGCGGGTGGCGGCGCCGGATTGTCGAAGTTGATCGTCGGCGGCGTCGCCGGGACGGCGGGAGCAGCCGCGGCCGGCGCCGGGGCGGACTTCGCCGCACCCGCCTTGCCATTGGCCGCTTTGCCGTTCTTGCCCGCGGGGGCGTCCCAGCCCGGCACGACGAGTTCCATGCCCGGACGGATCTTCGCGGGATCGGAGATGTTGTTGGCGACCGCGAGATCGGCGGACTTCACGCCGTAATTGCGCGCGATGCCGCCGAGCGTTTCGCCGGACTTCACGACGTGACGGAATCCCGCAGCGGCATTCGTCGCCGCGGCCCGGGGCGCGGCGGACTCGCCGGACTTGCCGTTCGTCGCCGGTGCCGCGGGGGCCGCGGCCGGAGCCGCCGGCACGCCACCGCTCGGAATCAGCAGCTTCTGGCCGGGCTTGAGCACGGCATTGGCGGACAGGCCGTTGGCGGCGGTGAGTTGCGCGACCGTGAGTTTGTGTTTCTTCGCGATCGTCCAGAGGCTGTCGCCGGACTTTACCGCGTAGGTGGTGGTCGTGGGCGCGGCCTCCGCCACCGGCTCGGCGGCAGGCACCGGCGCCGCGGCAGCGGGACCGGGCCGGGTCGGGTTGAACCGCACGCCCGGGCTCGCCCCACCGGAAAGCCCGGCCGGCGCCGCGGACGAGGCGACGGCGGGAGCATCGGGATTGAAGACCGGCGGCGGCGTAGCCGGAGCGGCCGCCGGGGCCGGCGAAGTCGCGGCCGGCGGCACGTTCGCGGCCGCCGGGGCGTCGACCGGAGCCGCGGTATCGGCGGCCGTCGGCGGCTTGCTGCTCGAGCTGCAGCCCGGGTTGGCAAAAATGAGCACCAGGGCGAATACGTGGATGCCCACGACAAGGCCGAAAATCTTCAGGATCTTCATGGGAGGATGGATTGGTCTGTTGTGAAAAGAGGATCGGGCGGAGACGGCCGCAAACCCCGCACGGCAGCGGGTGTCAGCGGAATCGTTGCCCGCGCGACAGCGGTTCGAGGGGGATCGGTTTCAGGGCCGCCCATTCGCGCCCGGGCGCGAGTTCGAGCGTCATGGTGTTCGCGCCGGGGCTGCCGGCCAACGCCAGGCGCGGCGGCCGGAGTTGCGGGCGCTCGGCCGAGCCCTGGGAGAGAGGGAAGACGTGATCGGAGGGGGCGATGGGGTGCATGGGGTTAACGAAGTTTCAGCGTCGCCAGGCTCGCCAACGCGCAGCCGAGGGACAGGACCCAGAAGCGGAGGACCACCTTGGTTTCGGGCCAGCCCTTCTTCTGGAAATGGTGATGGATCGGCGCCATGAGGAAGACCCGCCGGCCCTCCCCGAAGCGGCGCTTCGTGTATTTGAAATATCCGACCTGCGTGACCACCGAGAGCAGCTCCATCACGAACACTCCGCCCGCAATCACGAGCGTGAGCGGCTGATGGATCATGAAGGCCATCACGCCCAGCAGCCCGCCGAGCGCCAGCGAGCCGGTGTCGCCCATGAAGACCTCGGCCGGATGCGAGTTGAACCAGAGAAACGCCATGCAGCCGCCGATCAACGCGCCGCAGATGACCGCGAGTTCCCCGGTCTTCGGCACGTGGCTTGTCAGCAGATATTCCGCGAGAAACACGTGATCCGCCACATACGCCATCGCGCCCATCACGAGCGCCACGGTGATGGTGCAGCCCACGGCGAGCCCATCGAGGCCATCGGTCAGATTGATCGCGTTGCTGAAGCCGACGATCCAGAGGTAGATCAGCGTCACGAGCATCCACCACGGCATGTGCGTGATGACCGCGTGCTTCACGAACGGCACCCAGAACTCGCGGATCTTGGTCGAGCTGTCGGGGTGCAGAAGCAGCAGCGCGAGCGCGCCGGCGACGGTCACCGACTGCCAGGCGATCTTCTCCCACGAGGAGATGCCGTTGCGATTCTTGTGCACGACCTTCAGGTAGTCGTCGCGGAAGCCGGGGACCGTCAGCGCCGCATACACGAAGAGACTGGTGAACACCCAGATATTCGGTGCCGCCCAGAGGACCGCGCTGAAGAAGACGGCGATGAAGATGATCAACCCGCCCATCGTCGGCGTGTTCTTTTTGTCGAAGTAGCTCGCGCCGAGCGCGCCGGTGCGGTCGTCGATGTAGCCGTGCCCGAATTTCAGCTGCTTGAACTTCCGGATCAGCAGCGGCCCGAGCACGAAACCGATCACGAGCGACGTCAGCGCCGCGAGGGCCGTCCGCAGCGTGATGTATTTCAACAGCCGCAGCGGTCCGAAGTATTCGGAATAATCTGCGAGGTAGCTCAGCACGGCGGCGACGACTTGGGTTGCAACTCCAGGATCCGCTCCAGCTGGTAGCGGCGGCTGCCTTTCACGAACACCGGGCCCGGCCACTCGGCATAGGTCGCCGCCATCGTCTCGAGGGACGACGCGGTCTGGATCTGATGCGTGAGCTCCCCCTGCTCCAGCACGCCCGCGCAAACGTCGTGCGCGTGCTCGCCGATCACCATCACGTAGTCGTTCGGCCCGACGTCGATCGCCCGGCCGACTTCACGGTGGAAACGCGGCGCCTCGGGCCCGAGTTCGGCCATGCAGCCGAGCAGGTAGAGCCGCGGCTCCCGGTCGCCCGCCAGCGCGGCAAAGGCCCGCAGCGCGTCGATCATCGAGGCGGGATTCGCGTTGTAGCAGTCGAGATAAAGCAGCCGGTCGTGCTCGCGGCGGATCTCGCCGCGCAGTTTGCCGGGCATCCAGCCTTCGAGCCGGCGCTGGATCTGGTCCGCGGGAATGCCGAGCCACAACGCCGCGCAGATCGCGAGCGCCGCATTCTCCGCCTGCCCGTCCGATACGCGCCGGAACGTGAACAACCGCGGCGGCGGCTTCCCGTAGGCCAGGCTCACTGCCGTGCCGTCCGCCCGATGCGCGATGGTGAAATACACCGTGTCGGGCGGCGGCTCCGCCGGCCGCAGCACGTCCGCCCGCTCGACCACCATCGTCTTCACGCCGAGCTCGCGGAAGGGCGCGTGCTCCGCCGTCGCACGCGAGAAAATCGCCACACCGCTCGGCCGCGTCGCCTCCGGGAGCACGCACTTCTCGCGTGCGACCCCGGGGATCCCGCCCAGCGTCTCCGTGTGCGCCGCCGCGATCAGCGTGATGATCGCGACGTCGGGCTCGATCATGCCGGCGAGCACCGCCATCTCGCCCGGCTCGCTGATCCCCGCCTCGATCACGGCAAACGCATGCCGCGCCGGATCGATCCGCGTGAGCGTGAGCGGCACGCCGAGCGTGTTGTTGAGGTTGCCCTCGGTGGCCAGCACGACGCCGCTCGTGGGGCCACCGAGGAGGAGCGCGAGCAGGTCCTTCGTGGACGTCTTGCCCGCACTGCCTGAAATTCCCACCACCTTGCCGCCGAACGCCCGCCGGTGCGCGCGCGCGATCGCCTGCAGCGCGCCGAGCGGATCGGCCACCACGAGCTGCGGCAGCGCCACATCCGCCCGCGGCGCGGACACCAGGGCCGCCCCGGCTCCGGCCGCCGCGGCCGCGCCGAGAAAATCGTGCCCGTCGCGCTTCGCCGCGCGCAGCGCCACAAACACGTCGCCGGCCCGCAGGGTGCGCGTGTCGTTGGCGAAACCCGTGAGCGCGACCGCCGGCGCCGCCGTCCAGCGGCCGCCGGTCACCTCTGCGAGAAACTGGGCCGGAAAGAGAGGCATGCGTCAGCCGTTACGACCTCCATCCCGGGCAAGCAGTTCGCGGGACACCTGCCGGTCGTCGAACGGAATCACCGTATCGGACAACTCCTGGTAACTCTCGTGCCCCTTGCCGGCGATGAGCACGGTGTCGCCGGGCTTCGCGAGCGCCAGTGCGAGACCGATCGCCCGGCGGCGATCCTCGATCCACGTGATCCGCCCCGGCGCGGTCACGCCGCCCTGCATGTCGGCAAAGATCCGCGGGATCGCCTCGTGCCGCGGATTGTCGGCCGTCGCGATGGCGAAGTCCGCGACCTCCTGCACCGCGGCCGTCATCGGCGCGCGGCAGCTGCGGTCGCGATCGCCCGCGCAGCCGAAGACCACCAGCACGCGGCCCGCGGTGAGCGCCCGCAGCGCCCGCAGACCGTGCCGGAGCGCCGCCTCGGTGTGCGCATGGTCGACCAACACATTGAAGGACTGGCCCGCGTCGATCCGCTGCATGCGGCCCGGCACGCCGGCAAACGCCCGCAGCCGCGCGAGCAGCACCCGCGGATCGCGGCCGAGGCCCCACGCGGCGGCGACCGCGGCGAGCAGGTTGCTCACGTTGGCCCGGCCCACGAGCGGCGACTCGAGCTCCATCGTCCCCATCGGCCAGACCAGGCGGAAGCTCGTATGGGTGGCGTGCAGGCGCACGTTTTCCGCCCGCACCAGCGCGGCCGCATCCTCGCCGTAGGTCACGACCTTTGTCGCCGTCACCTCGGCCGCGAGCCGCGCCGCGAGGTCGCGGCCGCAGGGATCGTCGAGGTTGATCGCGGACACCTTCGGCACCGCGCCGTTCTCGCCGGTGAAGAGCCGCGCCTTCACGGCGGCGTAGCTCTCCTGCGAGCCGTGATAATCGAGATGGGCGCCCGTAAGGTTGGTGAAGATCGCGGCGGCAAACTGCAGGCCGCGCACGCGCTGCTGGTCGAGACCGTGCGAACTCACTTCGACCACGGCCTGCCGGCAGCCGGCGTCGCGCATCTGCGCGAGCATGCCGTAGACATCGAGCGCCTCGGGCGTGGTGCGGAACGACGGCACCGTGCGGTTGCCAAGGTCGTAGTTGATCGAGCCGATCAGCCCCACGCGCTGGTCGCCGTTGAGCAGGTGTTGCAGCAGGTGCGCGACCGAGGTCTTGCCGCTCGTCCCGGTGACGCCGATCACCGTCAGGTCACGGTCGGGAAAACGGTAGAAACGCTGCGCGACGCGGGCCAGAGCGGCCCGCGCATCGGCCACGTGGATGAAGGTCACGCGCGCCGGCGGCAGCGCGGGCAGGTGCTGCGCGACGATGGCCACCGCCCCGCGCATGATCGCCTCGTCGATGAACCGCGCGCCATCCGTCTTCCGCCCGGGCAGGGCGAAGAAGACCATGCCCGGCGCCACCCGGCGGCTGTCGATGGCAAGACCGGAGATCGGACGCTCAAGCGTGCCCTTCACCGCGAGGATCTCGTCCTCGTGCACGTAGTCGGTGAGTTTCGGCGCGAGCTTGAAAATACGGTTGGCCGCGAGGGTTTCGCGGCGCGTGCGCCGGGCGGGCTTCGGCTGGGCAAACGCGTGGATGAGCGCGTGGTTGGTCGTCAGGTATCCGATCACGGGCGGGCTCCTTGTCCGGGCTGCGCGGCGTAAAGTCGCGGGCTCGCCGGCTGGTGGTGGGATTTGATCTCCAGCACGGGAATCAGGCGTTCGCCGATCCGCTTGAACGACGGCGCCGCCACGACGCGGCCGTAGGCGACGCCGGACGGCGACTTCACCTTGGCCTCGTCGACGATCACCGAGATCACGACCTGCGGGTTGCCCGCGGGGAAAAACCCGACGAACGAACCCACGTGGTGCTTGTTGGAATAGTAATGCCGCTTCGTGCCGTCGGCGCGGATGTCCGTGAGCAGCTTCTGCGTCGTGCCGGTCTTGCCCGCGACATCGAAGCCCGCGATCGCGGCCTCCTTCGCCGTGCCGCCCTCGCCCACCACGCCCATCAGCATCCGCGCGACCTGCTGCGCCGCCTCCGGCGAGACTGCGCGGTTCAGCTCCTCGCGTGCCGCCCGGTAAACGAGTTCGCCGGTCGGGCTCGTGACTTCGCGGATGATCTGCGGCCGCAGCAGCATGCCTCCCGCGGCGATCACGCTCATGCCCTGGTGCATCTGCAGCACCGTCGAGGAAATCGTGTGGCCCATCGCGACGCGCGTGATGTCGATCGGCACCCACTTTTGCACGGGATTGAGCAGCCCGCGCACCTCGCCCCCGATGGGAAAGCCGAGCGTCCGGCCGAAGCCGAATTTGGTGACGTAGTTGTGGAAACGCTGCTCGCCGAGCAGCACCGCGAGCTGGGCGGCGCCCTTGTTGCTGGAATGGCTGATGATCTCCGAGACGGTGAGCTCGCCCATCCGGTGATCCTCCGAAGGCAGGTCGACCATCCGGCCGCGGTGCGCGATTTTCTCGAGCGCGCAGTTGAAGACGTGGTTCGGCGTCACGAGCCGTTCCTCCAGCGCTCCCGCCGCCGCGACGATCTTGAAGACGGAGCCCGGCTCGTAGACGTCGGCCACCGCCGCGTTCTTCATCCGCGCCTCCTCGTCCTTCGGGACCTTGTTGTATTCGTTGAGATTGAACGACGGGTAGTTCGCCATCCCGAGGATGAAGCCCGTGCGCGGATCGCTCACCACGATGCTCGCCTTCACCGGGGCGAACTTCTCCGCGATCACCGCGAGTTCCTGCTCGATGATGTCCTGCACGATCAGGTCGAGCGTGAGCTTCACGTCGAAGCCGTCGACGCGCGGCACCTCGCGTGTGCGATACTGCGCGAGTTCGCGGCCGCGGCCGTCCTTCTCGCCCACCCGCCAGCCGTTCTGCGCCCGCAGGTAGAAGTCGGCGTAGGCCTCGATGCCGGCCGCCGGCTCCTGCGCCTTGTTCACAAAGCCGATCACGTGCGCGGCGAGCTGGTTGGCCGGATAGGCGCGCCGGTAGGTGAGCTGGCCGTAGACGCCCCTCACCTCGAGCTTCATGATCTCGTCGTAGAGCTCCTCGGTGATCTCGTCCCGCAGCTTGGCCCAGCGGATCGCGCGCCGCCCCTCTGCGTCGGGCGCGCCGTCCCAGTCGATGTCGTCGTTGCCGGACGCCGCCGCGGGCGTCGTCGCCGCCGCGATCGCGATGGCGGGGACGCTGGTCGCGGCGCCGGCGGAGGCCGGGAGATCCGCCGCCGCGCTTTCGGTCGTGGCTGCCGCCAGCCGAAACAGCGGCTCCCGCGCCGTCTCGCCCCCGGCGGCCGGAGCGGCCGGCGGCGGCACGGCGAAGCGGGTCGTGAAAATCCGCCGCAGTTCCGCCTCGGGCATATCGATCAGCTGGGCAAGCCGCCGCCACTTGCGCTCGTCCTGCGGGCGGAGGGCGTGCGGATCCACGCCGAGCACGCGCATCGACCGGCTCGTCGCGAGCGTGACGCCGCGGGCGTCATAGATCGTGCCGCGCTTGGCCGTCTCATCGATCAGCTGGCGGCGGACCCCCTTGATCGTGCCGAGGAGCTCGTCGCGGTTCACGACGTGGAGCCAGACGAGCCGCGCCGCCAGCCCGCCGAAGCACAGGAAGAGCCCGGTGGAGAGGAGGACGATGCGGTAGCTCGAGGCGTAGCCCTTCGACATGGATCAGTTCCGGGCGAGTTTCACCGAGACGACGGGCGGACGCTCCATCAGGTCCTGCGACGCACGGACGACGAGGCCGCGGATGGCCGCGTCGGAAGATTCGTTGAGCACGGGCACATCGCTCATCGGCACGAGGCCGAGCTGGAACTGCGCGTTGGCGTGCCGCAGCAGGTCGGGCCGCTGGGAGCTCGCGATGGCGGCGGTCTTCTCGCTGATCAGGCGATCCGTCTCGGTCTTCTCCGCCGCGAGCCGGCGGATCTGGTTGGCCGTAGTGGAAATCTGGTGACGCATCCAGACGACGCCGAGGCCGACGCCACCGACCGCGCCGATCGAGACGATCAGGCACACGACGATGGAATTAACGAAAGCGGAAGGGGTGCGTTTCATGACGAGGCGGGGAAAGTGGGTTGGGCGGCGAGCTCGGCGGACCGACAGCTCACAGCTTGCGCAACGCCCGCAGCTTCGCGGAGCGGCTGCGCGGATTGGCGGCAAGTTCGTCCTCGGCGGCCGTCACGGGCTTGCGCGTGAGCGGCTCGGCCCGTTTCACGCGCAGGTCCTGCGGCGTGGCGTCGTCGACCGATTCCGGCTGGCCGCACATGCGGCGGAAGAACTGCTTCACCGGCCGGTCCTCGAGGGAGTGGAAACTGATCACCGCGAGCACGCCGCCGGACGCCAGCCGGCCAAACGCCTCGGGCAGCGCGCGCTCGATCGCACCGAGTTCGTCGTTCACCGCGATGCGGATGCCCTGGAAGGAGCGCGTCGCCGGATGGATCTTCGACGCATGACGGTCGCGCGCCGGGATCGCCTCGGCGATCAGCGCGGCCAGCGGAGCCGTGCGCGCCAGCGCTCCCGTGCCGCGGGCCGCGACGATCGCACGCACCACGCGCCGCCAGTGCGCCTCCTCGCCGTAGTCGCGGATCGCACGCGCGAGCATCTCTTCGGTCGCGGTCTCGAGCCAGCGCGCCGCCGGCACGCCGCTCCGCGGATCCATGCGCATATCCGCCGGCGCATCCTGGCGGAACGAAAAGCCCCGCGCGCCCTCGTCGAGCTGGAACGAGGAAACGCCCAGGTCGAACAGGATGCCGTCGAAATTCGTCTCCGTCAGCTCCGCGAGCCGCGCGAAGTCGCGGTCGACGAAGGTGAATCGCGTCGGAAACTCGCCCCGCAGCCGCTCCGCCCGCTCCACCGCCGCCGGATCGCGGTCGAGCGCCACCACGTTGACCTCCGCAGCCGACTCGAGCAGCGCCCGCGTGTGCCCGCCCCCGCCGAACGTGCAGTCGAGATACCGGCCACCCGCCCGCGGCGCGAGGAAGCCCAGCACCTCGCGCAGCAAAACGGGTTGGTGGCCCGGGATCATCGTGGCTGGGGGAGCCTCATCGAGCCGCGCGGCCATCGCTGAGAGCCTCCGTTTTCTCGCCCTTCTGCCGGGCAACCGTGCGCAGCACCAACCCGTCGCGCACGCGCGGGATCGCGGATTTGGCGGGGAACGCGACGCCGCTGTCACCGGCATCGATCCACGCCGGATAGGGACGCCGCGCCGCGGAGTTGGCGCTCACGGCCGCCTTGCGCAGCGGAATTCCGGCGGAGCTGTGCTTGATTTTGACGGCGCGGCGCATGGTCAGATGTCGAGGCGGCGCATGAGGTCGCCGAAGTTCTCGCCCGCCGTGCGCGCTTCCTCCTGCTGCCAGCGAGCGGGGCTGTAGATGTTGAACTTGGTCAGCGAGCCGACGAGGACGGCGTCCTTTTCGATGCCCGCGTGTTTGAGCAGATCGCCCGTGAGGCCGACGCGACCCGCCTTGTCGAAGGAGAAACTCTGCGTCTGCGAGAAGAAGCGCGCCGCAAACGCCTGCGCGTCCGCATCGCTGAGCTTCATCGCCGAGATCTTGGCGTGCAGCCGCTCGACCTCAGCCGGCGGCAAAACCGCGACGTAACCGTCCGGATGCGGGGTGGCCAGAAACGTGTCCTCCTCCGCGTGCCCATGGCGCCACGCCGACGGGATCGTAAGCCGACCCTTGTCGTCCGCGGTATGCCTGAAGAGCCCCGTGTAAACGGGTTTGCCTGCCTGCGCCATCTGGGTGAAGTGAGGGTTTTTGCCCCAATACGCCCCATTTCATCCCCTTTGGCCCCACCACGGTCAAGAAAAAGACCCGCGCAAACCCCTGAAACTTACTCACATTTTCACATTTTTACCCGTTGGGTGCCCCCGGGCAGCCTGCCGCACCCCGCCCGACCGGGCGCTCTTCCCTTACAGGGGAGGCGAGGTCCGATGATCGGAAGCACCCCGGCCGCCCCCCCGTTATCGGATCCGGCCAAAGCTCCGCCCCAGCCGATCCGCCGGCTTCCAGACTGATAACTGCGCCGCGCTGCGCGCGGTGTTGCCGGCTCCGCTTAGAACCCGGTCTGCAGCGAAATCGTGCCCTTGTGGGCGACCCGCTCGGAACTCCGGATGTCGGCCGTATAGCCGACTGAGGCGCCCCAGTTCTTGGCGAAGAACAACGTCGCCGCCCCACCCAGCTCGAACCCGTCGCCGTCGCCGTCCTCCACGGCCAACGTCGTCGGCCGCGTGAAATTCCCCGCCAGGCGGCCCGCGACGTTCCGCGTGCCCGAGCCCAGCTCCCCGTGCCAGGCCGCCCGGAAATCCAGCCGGGCCGTCGCGGCGCTGAGGCGCGACATCAGCGACATGTCGACGCCGACCGCCCCGCTCGAACTGCGCGCCTCCTGCTCGGAGTAATCCATCGCGAGCGCCGCCACGTCGCGCTCGCGGTAGCCATCAAGCGTCACGCGCTCCGTGCGCAGTCCAAACCACGGCCGCACGCTCGCGGCTCCGAGTTCGGCGCCCCACTGGGCCTTCACGCCCGCGCCCCAATGCGTGCCGCTGGTCTTCCCGCTGGTCGCCAGGCCGCCAAACGCGGTGCTCCGCCGGATATCATTCAACCGCAGCACGCCGTAACCGCCGTCGAGCAGCAGGCTCACCGGACCACCGCGCCACACGCCGTAAACCCGGCCGCCGCCGTCGCTCACCTCGAAGCTGCCCCGACGGGCGGTCGCGCTGAGACGTCCGCCCTGCGCCGCAATGCCGGCAAACATCCCCTCGGTCACCCGCCAGTCGATGCCCGCCGTCGTCACGAAGCCATCGTAGGCCATCCGCTCCCGCCGGCCTTCCTGCCCGCGCACGCCGTCCGCGTAGTTGAAAGTCACATACACATCGCCGCGCCGCACCGCCCGGTTCGAGAACGGCAG
>JACCEB012144882.1_pt1 | contig 34486 bp, 28 predicted proteins | sample 7454761 | NCBI WGS metagenome assembly JACCEB01 (sample SAMN15323454, study PRJNA562643) | freshwater metagenome | isolation source: river surface water | place: USA:Blue River Watershed | collected 2017-08-18
AGACGAATAGCATGCATGAGAGCGGTGTAGCCATTATTGTCTTGGAGATTGATATTTTTTGCTTTATCAATAAAAAGATCGATGATTTCTACATTATTCGTTAGACAAATAGCGTGCATGAGAATGGTTTTATGATTCATATCTTGAAAGTTCGGATTGGCATCTTTGCTCAGAAGAAAAGGGATGATTTCTAATCCGTTTTTGGCAGTGGTAGCGTGCATAAGAGCGGTTTTTTGATTGATATCCTGAAGGTTTGGATTGGCATCTTTGCTCAGAAGAAGCTGTACTATTTGCGGGTCTTTTTCGAGATAAATAGCATGCATGAGAGCCGTTTTTCCGTTTCGATCTTGCAGGTTGAGATCTGCTTGCTCTTCAATAAGACGCTGGATTATTTTCATGTCTTTTTCCTGACGAATAGCATGCATGAGAGCGGTGTAGCCATTATTGTCTTGGAGATTGATATTTTTTGCTTTATCAATAAAAAGATCGATGATTTCTACATTATTCGTTAGACAAATAGCATGCATGAGAGCTGTTTGTCCATCGCTATGAACGTAATTGATTGTACTTGGGCAGCATTGTATTAAAGTTTTTAAAGCATCGATTGATGCATCTTTGATCATCGATCTTATCAAAGATGCTAGGAACTTTGTCTGATCCTCTGGTAGTGTTAATATGATTTCAATCAGCACTTCCATGCAATTCGTATGATTATGAATGATAGCTGTCTTAAGAGCTGCATAACATAATTCAAAAGGCGTCTGCATTGTGGAATAAAATCTGTTCTCTGACAGAGTGAACTGTTGTGTCGTTTCGATTTTGATTATTTGGTGAAGCCTTATGCGGTTTCTTTTATCGGCTTCAGCTTTAATCAGTTGCTTGATTATTTCAATATATCCATGCTTCGCAGCTACCATAAGAGCTGTGTTTGTGCATTGTTTGTGATAAAGATGCAAATGAATATCAGCGTGAATTAAAATATCTAGGACGCGCTGTTGATTCTTTTGGGCGAAATAGCAAAAAATATCATTTGCTGCAGTCGGTCTTATTTTTTGGTTAAACATGCTTGTAAAGAGCTCAGTCGTATTGAGATAGCCTTGTGACAATACAAGAATAAAATAGCTCATGATGTCATCATAAGAGACCTGTATCCGATGTGTCCTCATGTATTGTTTTAAGTGATTCAAGATAATCATTTTACAATTTTGTGCTGCATAAAGACAAAGATCTTTATAATCTTTATGCTTAAAGATGAACCGCTCGAGAATTTTTTCTAAAGCTGTGGCATAGCCATGATATATCACAGCTTTGATTAAGATCCTTAATTGCTCATTATTAATTTTAGATAGAAGCCTTTCCAGCTGCTCGCATAGTACAATTTCTGAGCAATTTATTTTTTTTAAATTTTCTTCATTCGCATTCAGGTTTGTTATTACATATGATTGCAATAAAAATAAATCATTATGTGGAAAAGACCAGTAATTGAGTTCGAGTGATACGGTATCAAATTGTTCTTTCATCTTTATAATTGCATCAGGATCTAAGCATGAATCAATCTGATATGGCTCATTACGACCGAATCTTGCACTCAGATCTGCCAATCCTTCCGTAATTACAGCTAAAATTAACTCCCCATGATTATGATCAAAACACAAACCTTTTTTGACCAAGAAAGCAATAAAATCTTCTTCCGTGATAACAGGTTGAACGTTTTTTTTGCTGTCGGGATATGGCAGAGTATTGAGTATGTTCTTCTCTGGATCTTGATGCAATTGATCGTGTATTGCTGCATTACTAGGTACGTTGTTGCGAGAAATGTGGTTCACTTGCTTAGGAACTAATTGTGTATCATTGAGATCTGCTGATTTCTGTATCCTTTTCGAAGAATGCACAAAGGAATGACATTTCTGATTTTTTTGTGTTAAAACGTATTGAAGAGTATTCCTGTATTCAGAAGAGGCTTCGCAGTAATGCCTATATAGAGCATCAGAAGCATGGATAACACCATTTTTTTCGAAAATATAAGGCTTTATAATGTCTAATGCAGATTTTTCTATAGGCTGTATAGGCTGATCTGTGGATATAATCATTTCATCCACATCAGCATAGTATTCGCTCTGAAATTGATAATTTTGTTGGCGCAGTCGATATATTAAACACTTGAATTGTGCTCTCTGATCTGTAGAAATTGGACAATAATTTTGATACAAATATTGGCTCAAAGGATCGAATTTTAAAAATTGCCTCAAGCAATCGAGATCTTGTTGAGAGAGCTGAAGAGAACGATTTTTTTGTTGTTCTTTCAAAGAAACAAGAAATGATGAATACGATTGACCATCTGAATGCATAGACTCTTTTTACGCGTAGTAGAGCATTGTTCTTGATTATAGTCCATAGAAAAAAATAAAAATCTGAGTTTGATAGATTGTTGCGATGATGATATTGATATTGTTTTTATAAAATAGCTCATCAATAAGAGCTGTCATTTTAGACAGCTCTATGCTAAACATCAGTTCTATAGGAAGCTGAGCCACTGATCTTCTAGAGATTTTTTTGTATCATTTAATTGAATGAGTTGCTCTGAAAGATCTTTGATTTGCGAATCGCTGTAGTGCAACTTTAGTATTTTTGTTTGAATTGCTTCAATTTTTTTCTCTATGTCTGTTATTTTTTTCTCTATTTCTTGGCTAGACATGTGAGATGCGACTGTCGCACTGAGCTGGGGTTTTTGATTTTCAGAGCGTTTTTTATCAGCAGCATGTTTCGATTCTAAGGATAAAGCTTTTTTTCTTTCAGCGATAATCCATTGAGCATAATCATCTAAACTGCCCTCATATGGGGCGACTTTTTGATTATGCACCAGAAAAAACCGATCTGTAACAGCATTTAAAAGATCTCTATCGTGCGATACAACAATGACTGCACCTTCAAACGATTGCAATGCAAGAGCTAATGATTCGCGCATTTCAAGATCTAAATGGTTTGTCGGCTCATCAAGTAGTAAAAGATGCGGTTTTTGCCAAGCCAATAAACATAAAACTAATCGAGATTTTTCTCCTCCGGAAAACTGTTCCGTTGTTTCAAAGACTTTATCACCATGAAATCCAAATTGACCTAAAAAAGATCGCAAAATTTGCTGATCAGATCCAGGTGCAATTTGTCTTAAGTGCCAAAAAGGTGTTTGATCAAAACGTAAAATATCAACCTGATGTTGTGAAAAATACCCAACTTTTAGTTTTGGGCTTGTGTACTGAGTCCCCTTGAGTGGATTTAAAATACCACATAATGCTTTGATAAGAGTTGATTTTCCTGCACCATTTCCACCCAAAAGACCAATACGATCTTGTGGTGAAATGTGAAATTGAACGTTTTTCAAAATGATTGTGTCATGATATCCCAGATCTGCATCTTTTAGCTGCACTAATGGGTTGGGGCAATTCTCTGAGGCAACCATTTCAAATCTAAAATCCTCAGCAAGGTGAACAGCTGCTAAGATTTCCATTTTATCCAGGCTTTTCATGCGAGATTGAGCTTGTTTGGCTTTCGAAGCCTTCGCTTTAAATCTGCGAATAAAAGATTGCAGGTGAGCTATTTTAGCCTGTTGCTGTTCAAAAGCTTTTTGTTGCTGTTGAAGTTGTATTGCTTTCCAGTTTATAAAATCAGAATATGTCCCTTTGTGAACATGCATTTTTTGATGTTCTATTCTAATCACTTTGTTAACGACATTGTCAAGAAAAACACTGTCATGTGCAATCACGATAAGTGTGCCTTCAAATTTATTTAACCATTTTTCCAGCCAATAAACAGCGTCTAAATCCAAATGGTTTGTTGGTTCATCTAAAAGCAGGAGATCGCATGGCTGCATTAAGGCTCTGGCAAGATTCAGTCGCATTTGCCAGCCACCAGAAAACTCTTTAATCGCTTTTTTTTGAGCAGATGCTGAAAAACCTAACCCGTATAGCAATTCTGCGGCACGTGTAGGAGCTGTATAGCCATCGATTTGTTCTAGATACTCATAACACTCAACTAAGCGTTCCATATTGCTTTCAGATTCAGCTTGACGAATGGCTTGAGTAATCTCTGCATACCTACGATCGCCCTCTAAAACATAATCAAGAGCGGAGAGTTCGGTTTGTGCAACTTCTTGTTCTACAAAAGAAATGCGCAACTGAGACGGCATGTTAAAAACGCCGCCATCTTCAACAAATTCCTTTTTTATCAATCCGAATAAAGAAGACTTGCCACTACCATTAGCACCGATCAGGCCGACTTTTTCACCAGAAAAAATTTTCCCTGAGGCTTTATCAAGAAGCGATAAAGATCCTCTGCTGAGAGAGATCTCATTAAACTCAATCACTGTGCAGATTCTCCGTTTTTTGAACCAGCAAGCGCTTCATAGCTTTGAATAGCGGCTTTAAGGGCAGCGTGAAAATCCTGTAGTTTTAAACGATCTTTTTCTAAGACTTTTTGTGGAGCGTTCTTTAAAAAAGATTGATCGTTCAATCTGATTTCTAATGGTTCGATTTGATTTTTAATTCTTTTGATTTCTAAAGAAAGACGCTCTTTTTGTTCTTCTAAGTCTTTTTTGGGAACGGATAAAAAGTAAGAAAATGATCCATCTACACCTTCTAGTAAAGCCATATCAGGATGATGGTCATCCTGTTCTGCATAAATTTCCAAGTCAATTTTCGCCATATGTTTCAAAATTGAACGATATTGCGAAAAATTTAAAAAGGTCTCCTTGGTAGTCAGGCATCTATATGATTCTTTTGGGGATAAATTCATTTTTGAACGCAGAGTTCTTAAAGAGCTGAGAAATTTGAAGAAGCTACTCATTACCGAAGAGAGGTGCTCATCGGATTCTGTTAAAGATGGAACTGCATGAAAGATGCAAGGCATTTTTTGTCTTGCAAGAACAGAATACGTATCGTTTGGTGAGAGTGTTTGGTGAATAATCCAGCTTAATTCTTCAGTGATAAAAGGAATCACTGGGTGCAGTAAAAATACCAGTCCTTTAATAACCTGACAAAGAACCACTGCGCTTTCAGTTTCAAAATCAGGATCTTTAATCAGCACCTTAATTGTTTCAATATAATGATCGCATATTTGATCCCACATTGTTTCAACAAGTGTTTTGATGTAAAGATCGAAACGGTATTCTTCAAGATGTTTGTCAGATAATTTTTTGCAATTGTTCAGCACCTGCATAGCCCATTGATTTACTGGATGTTTAGGTGATGCGATTACAGGAGCATCTTGCATATACGGAAGTGCAAATTTCACGAGATTCCATAATTTATGGCAAGTTTGTTGTTCTATTTTGATTGCATCAATATCAAATCGCAGAAATCTTCCAGGAGATGCTTGGCGAGCAAATGTCATGCGTAAGGCATCTACACCAAAAGACGGAAAACCGTCGGGGTAATCTTTTTGAGTTTGCTTGGCAATTTGCACAGCTTTTTCCGGTTGCATCAATCCTGATGTGCGTTTTCCTATTAAATCTTCAAGGGATATGCCATCAATAAGGTCAATAGGATCGATCACATTTCCTTTTGATTTGGACATTTTCTGACCTTGCGCATCTTGAATAATACCATGTAGATAAACGTGGTGAAATGGCACTTTCTTTGTAAAGTACAAAGAAAACATAATCATGCGCGCCACCCAAAAGAAAATAATATCAAATCCACTCACAAGTGTATTGTTCGGGAAAAAGGGATGCTTTTCCGGATCGAATGTTTGTGATGGCCAACCTAGAGTGGCGAATGGCCAGAGAGCTGAAGAAAACCAAGTATCTAAAACATCAGGATCTTGTTTTAACTCAGTGAAACTATCTATGTTGTAAAAGTCTCTGACTTCAGATTCACTGCTTCCACAGTATAAATTTCCTTGTTGATCGCTCCAAACAGGAATGCGATGTCCCCATATGAGTTGCCTCGATATACACCAATCTTGAATGTCACTCAGCCATTGTTCGTATTGTATTCCCCATGATTCAGGGACAAAAACAAATTCTTTATTATAAAATGCTTGAAGAGCTCTTTGGGCTAATGGTTTCATAGAAATGTACCATTGATCTGTGAGATAAGGCTCTATTCTTTCACCTGTTCTAGAACAGTAAGGGAGAGAGGAAAGATGTTTTGTTATTCCTTTGAAATGTCCGCCTTCTGTGAGTGCGTCTACTACATGTTGTCGTGCTGCGATACGATCCAGACCACTGAAATGATAGGCTTGCTCGTTTAATGTTCCATCCGAATTGAGAATATTAATCAGTTCTAATCCGTGAGATTGAGCAATTTCAAAATCAAAAAAATCATGTGCCGGCGTGATTTTTACTGCTCCTGATCCAAAAGACGTATCGATTCTTGGATCTGCAATCAGCGGAATTTCCCGATTTAAGATGCTCAGAGTGAATGATTTTCCTATAAGGTGCTGGTATCGATGATCGTCTGGGTGAACCGCAATCGCGACATCTCCAAAAACTGTTTCTGGGCGAGTTGTTTGTACTTCGATAGAAATACTGGGGTTTTCGCTATTTTTATATTCTATAGAATAGAGAAAGCCTTCTTTTTCGATATGGTCCACTTCTAAATCTGAAACAGCTGATTGAAGTTTGCAATCCCAATTGACAAGTCGTTTTTTCTTATAAATTAATCCATCTCTATATAAAGTGACAAAAGCATGAGTTACCGCTTGAGTATACTCTGTATCAAGTGTAAATCGCTCTTTTGACCAATCCATAAAAGTCCCAAGTCTTTTGAGTTGAGAAAGAATTTTTCCGCCAGATTCTTCTTTCCACTGCCATATTGCATCGAGCCTTTGTTCGCGAGACAAGTGGTTTAGGTCTGCTCCTTGAGATTCTAAAAGTCTATCAACAACCATTTGAGTTGCAATACCTGCATGATCTGTTCCAACTTGCCATAATACCCGATACTCATTCTGTGCTTTCGAACGGACTAAAATATCCATCAAAGTATCTTGAAAGGCATGTCCCATATGAAGAGAGCCAGTGACATTAGGAGGAGGAAGCATAAGACAAAAAGTATATTCTTTAGACCCAAGTTCAGAAGAGAAAACATTATTTTTTTGCCAATATTGATACCAAAATTCTTCTCGTGACCGGTGTTCAAATGATTTTTCCATGTTGTTTTTTAAGGCGGATAATAAAGATATGTCTATATCTTATCACAGAGTCGAAACTTTTTAGCACACAGGCTCGGAATATATTCTATTTTTATATTCCGGCCTATATATTTTATGTGCATTTCCGATCTTGCGCGATGATAAATGAGTTATATCTGATTTATCAAGACTCAAAGTGGGTTATATGTAAATGACAAAATCTTTAAGTTTTTTTCTACTTTTTGATTTTTTTTGCATCAAATCATTCTGATCTCTTTGACCAAGTGCAATTAACAAGGATGTTCGATATTTTTTTTGTTCTGGAACTGTCAAAAGAGCATCTATTCCATCAGGTTGAAACCCCTCCATAGGACAGGTATCGATATGATCAATCGCTGCATGCAAAAGCATAGCTCCTGAAGCAAGGTAGAGTTGTTTTTGAGCCCACGATAAATGATCATCCATCATACTGAGTGCTCCTTTGATCATTTTTTCAAATTCTATAAAATGATCTCTAGGTTCCTCTCTATCACGTGCAATCTGTGAGATGTATTGTTCAATATCAGTGTCTTCAATGTTGATAAGAGATTGGCCTATCAGCAAAACAGAGCAATCCTTAATTTGCGGCTGATTGTAACAAACCGGACTGAGCTGTTCTTTAACCCTTTGATCTGTGACTGCAATAAATCTGTATGGTTGTAAGCCATAAGAAGACGGCATCAAACGAGCGGTCTCCAGTAACTGCTCGAGTTGCTCGGTATCTATACGAGCGGTTTTTGAAAATTTTTTTGTGGCGTAGCGGAATTTTAAAGCATTTTCTATGAGCTGCATAAAGAATTACCAGACGGTTCTTAAGTTTTTATACTAAACTACTTTTTCTGAAAGTATGGTATTTAGCATCAATTATGAACATCTCGACAATTTTTAGTTTGGGATATTTTATCCCTCTATTACAGATAGGCGCTTCAACAAGCGCATAGAATGAAAGGGATTATCAAATTTTCTCTAAGCTTAAAATGAGTTCTTGAATATCTTGTGGGACAGGGCATTCAAAGGATAAGAGCTCATCAGGCTTTTCGGGGTTGTTAAAAGCTAATTTTTGTGCGTGTAAAGACTGTCGAGAAAAAAGTTTTTTTGCGACAGGATGCTGAGAATACAGTTGTTCGCCGATCAGGGGATGGCCAATAGATTCCAAGTGCACGCGAATCTGATGAGTTCGTCCAGTATGCAAACGACAGACAATTTCGGTGCAATTTTTGAAATAAGAGAGAATTTCGATATCCGTAATCGCTTTTTTAGAACCTATCGTTTCTATAGGAGAGGATCGCTTTTTAAGGAAATTTTTTTTGTCACGAGATAAGAAGCTTTCAATTCGTTGGTTTTTTGCAACGCGTCCCCAAACAATAGCTCTGTATTCTCTTTTAATTGATCGAGCGAGCATCAATTGTGACAAAAAATGATAACCATTTTGTGTCAGTGCAATCACCATTAATCCCGAGGTGTCTTTGTCCAACCTATGAATAAGGCCCCAGTTTGGTAAAGTCATGCATTGGGGGTGGCTATGTGCCAAAGCATGAACAATCGTATTGGCATATACACCATTGCCTGGATGCACAACCCAGCCGGGGGTTTTATTTATCACAATAAAATCCTTTCCTTGAAAGACGATTGGCAGGGGCTTATTTTCTGGAATAATTTCTTCTGAAAAGAGAGTATTCTTATCGTGCTCCAGAAGTTCCTCTTCTTTAATCGTAATTTTATCAGTTTCTTTGAGACGATACTTCGGAGGGATTTGCATTCCATTGACCACAATAAAACCAAGTTCAATTTGTGTGCACCAGTAAGAGCGAGAGCGTTCAGTTAAGATGGAGGCGAGATAAGCGTCAATTCGCTTTCCGACGGCTTCAGGTGTCAAATTTAAAAATTTCATCGAATTCTTCTTTTTCTTCTTTTGTGTGTGATAAGGATGATTGTTCTTCTGGCGTGCAAAAAGACAGAGCCTGTAGTGATCTAAAATCAAAAAGATTTTTGTCCATGAGGTGTCTGGCAGAAATATTGCTCAGTGCATGGAGGATATTACTGGGAATTTTGGGATTATGTTTTGCTAGGTTGTGAATCAAGTTTTTAATAGACTGCCGTTCAAGGTTGGATTGAGAGCCGCAGAGTGAACAAGGAATAATAGGAAACTCTTGCTCTTGAGCAAATAGCTTGAGATCATCTTCTTGAACATAACAAAGAGGGCGGAGTAAGATGACGTCTCCTTTTTCATTAAGCAGCTTGGGCGGCATGGAAGAGATTGAGCCCTTGTAAAAAACAGACATGAGTAAAGATGTGATTAAATCATCCCTATGGTGTCCAAGGGCAATTTTATTGAAACCATTCGAGCGAGCGTATTCATACAGAATGCCGCGTCTTAGACGTGAGCAAAGAGAACAATAAGTTTGATTTTCAGGAATCTTGTCTTGAACAATTTTGTAAGTATTGCGATATAAAATTTCAAAAGATATTCCCATCGCTGTCAATCGTTGTTCTAGGGCGGAAGAATTAAATCCTGGTTGTCCCTGATCGAGCGTGAGCACATGGATGGAGATATCGATGATGCGCATCTTTCGCATGCGATCTAAGGCCCATACTAATCCCCATGAATCTTTTCCGCCTGAAAGGCAAACGAGAATACGATCGTTTTTTTCAAACAAATGAAAGTGACGATTTGCTTGCTTGATATAGTGAATGATTTTTTCACCTAATCTACTTTTACTAAGAGACACTGGATATGGATTCAAAAAAAACATATTATATCATGCTCTTCATTTATGAAAAAGCTCAAAACGTAAATCAGAGCTCATTTGAAATCATTATCACTTTGTTAACACGAGTCTCTGTATATGTGTATCGACTGAGAAATCAATATGATTCTTTTGATTCACGATATATTTGCGTTTTTGATGCGCATGTGTTTTTTTAATGGACTCTATTGAAGCGTATAAATTGATCGGTATAAAGATTGAATGCATTGAGAGTGCTTCAGCTGCCTAGTAGGTCATTTGAAGCATGACATGAAGGATACAGAGCTTGATTGCGTTTCGTGTAGAATTTCATTGTAACGCTATCAATATGTGTGACAGTTGAGATGTGTAAGGCAATCTTTTTATACGGTTATATGTTAGAGCATAAGATCTTTTAAATCTTTCTTATGATTATGGCGAGCTGATCATGAATACAGCTGACTTATCCGTTGATATCATTTAGGGATGTGCCAAACGATATAAAAGTAGCTTTCAGTTAGAAGTGACGAAATATCTTTCCATGTATTAAAAGATAGATACGGGAGGGGGGGTGATTCTCTTTTACTTTTTCGAGAGCATCCATATGAGAAATACGCTCTCGATGACGTTATTGCTAAGACGCCCAGCTAGTTCTGCATAGAAATGTAGGCTTGTCAATCTGGTGTCTGCATGACCTGAAACAATGAATGTTATTATTTGAGATGATTTTAAACTGTGGCAAAAAGAATCTTGTATCGAGCATGCAACATACTTTAAATAAAAGATCTCATATGCTCATTGAGTTGGATATTCGGGACACAGTTGACTGGCTCATTTGGGACGTTATACAAGTCCAGAATATCTCACCTGGCCAATACCAAAAGATTGTAAAAAACAGAATCTTTAATATTGTGTGTGCGAAAAGTTGACGAACAACTATGAGCACTTTGTCATCAAAACAGATTCTGTCTAGTTCTATGAATTGACCTGTACAATTACTCCTTTCAGATAGCGCATTTCTAGGCAAAAAGGATCGATAGGGTGATCAGATCCCAGGCCAAGTGTTTTAATGATGCGTAATTTTCGCTGTGATTTAAACGCAGCCTGTTGCAATAATCCATCAATTTCCGATAGTGATAAAAGAAACGAGCATGAAGTAAAGCATAGTAGCCCACCATTTTTTATTGCTTGCAAAGAGAGAACCAAAGCTTTCAGATACCCTGCCAATCCGCTTTGGAGGCTTTTTTTCCCTTTAATAAACGCAGGTGGATCCAGGACAATACAATCAATCGAATAGGGCAACTGTGCATTTAAAAAATCAAAAAGATCGCTTTTAACCCATTGGATTTTATGAGATAACCCATTAAGAGCAGCATTTTTTTGAGCTATTTCTAAAGCGGAATAAGAAATATCTACGGCAACGACTTCCTTAGCTCCGTAAGCAGCCATGTATAAGGCAAAACTTCCAGTATGTGTACAAAGATCGAGGCATTTCATATCAGGTGTGATGAGTTGGGCGATTGTTTGTCTATTATCTCTTTGATCATAAAACCAACCGGTTTTTTGTCCATGAAGAAAGTTGGCATAAAAAGAGATCGGGCCCTCTTGGCATAAGCTTAAATCCTCAAGAGGTTTACCAACAATTTCAGGCTCGTTCTGAGAAATATTTTCTAGCACTCTGGAACCTGAATCTCTTCTTATAACCCATGTTTGAATTTCAGGAAAGCCTTTTTTGAATGCCTCTATCCATATCGGATACAGAAGATCCATCCCAGCTGAATTGATTTCAACCACTGCAACAGATAAATATCGATCTATTACAAGACCAGGTAGCTCATCTGACTCTCCGTAAATCCATCGATAATAGCCGCCTGGATAATATCTTTCTCTGTGCTCTAGTGCTATAACAGCTTTTTCATAAAACCATTCCTGTGAAATAGGTGTTTCTATATCGCGTGTTAAAACTCTTAGTGAAATGAGGGCATTTTTGTTATACGTCGCAAATCCTTTTATTTTTCGATCTGTTGTTTGATAAATCACTATGGCCTTCTGCGACTCGAGATTATCGGGTTTTTCTAAGATTTCATTTGAATAGATCCAAGGACTACCCTGTGCGAGGCGAGGTGATTTTTTAACTGTAATAACAGGAATATGCGACATGATTCAATTGATGCGGATAAAAACTAGGCTAGTTTACCATAGTTTTTTGATAAATACAGAATTGTTAACCATCCTGTGAGATATGCGAATAAGACTGAATTGATTGATATAGAGACGGAAAGGAGAGGAAAGACTTTTAGAGTCCAATATAAAAAAAGACCTTGTAAAAATCTAAGAAAAAGGTTTTTTTGAGATGATTTTTTCTTGGCGCTCATTGGTAAATTTTGTCGATCACTTTCTATAAAGAACCAACATGAAAAAAATGAGCTCATAAAACACAGATCTCTCATGCAAGAAGCGATAAGTTTTTTTTGATCGCTAGGTGCAAAATGATGTCTTAGATAATATATTTTTTCATCTAAGCTCATATTATCTACACCAGCTGCTGCAGCTTGCGTATATTCTTTCCAAATCTCGATCACTTTTTGATAGGATTCCTGCGGAATCGTTTCGAAAGTTGACAGATTTATCAGATGCACTTGTGAGCCATTTTCGTGTAATACAGTGTTTGGGTCTAGTAAAAATAAATGATTCGCATTTGAGTCTTTCAAAAAAGAGGTTTTTTGAGCCTTTTCTGTTTTTAAATTTCGCACCAGAGGCTTGATGGCATACTGAGTCATTAAAGAAACAGATAAAGACATAATCCCACAAATCATAGCAAAACGTACCCAACGACGCTGAGTCATGCCATCTAAAAGTGCCCTTAGAAAATACCCTTGTTGTTTCCAGCGATCGTGCACTAAACACCCTGAAACAAAAATAATGAGCGGAATAATATCAAGCACATTACTGACAGAATCGATAAAATTGAATAACACACAATCAAAATGAGTATAGAATTGATTTGTATATTTAATATCCCGTACCCACTGAAAAAAAAACTGCAAACCTCCTAAAAGAATCACATTTTCTAGCAACCTGGAGGAGTGCTCTTTTAGCCAAAGCTGTTCAATATGTGTCATAAAGTATCCTAAAAAACAAATCGTTTTGCCATAAAAAATAACCCGATTAAGTACAAAAGAAATAACAAAGAATATTGTGATATTTCATTTTTATGCACCAATGTTATCTTGGGTGTGTATTCCAACTTTCTGATAGGTAATAGAAAAAAAAACCATGGTTGCAACATAAGGCCTAATCGCCATAAAATTTGCCCTCTTTCTCTTCTATTAAAATGGCTAAATATATCTAACAGGCTCCATGAGTCTGATTCATAAGATTTTTCTTTTTGATCAAGCAGACTCAATTTTAAGCTATCAAAACGTAAAAGATTGTTTGAGTCTTGTTCTTTTATTTCAGTGTTCTTTAAAAACAAAAAATTATTCGCAACTGTGGCATTTGCAGCGTTAATCATTCTCCAACCGTGTTCATCATAAGAGAGAATATGCAGATTGTGAAAATTATTTTTTTCACCAAAAGGTTCAAATCGAATAGCTGTAGTTTGGTTTGTACAAAAAGATATGGGGTCCTGGTATCGCACTCTGGAGACAAAATGTAATGGAGAATCTGTCAAGGATGGACCCAGATCGCGGATGTACACATTAAAAACAAACAAAAAAAGAATATTGATTGATGTTAACCATGATAGGCTACTACGTAAAATGCGTGATGTATTCGATTCATCCCACAGGTTAATAAGCAAGGGGAGAGATTCTTTTTTATCTTGCAATTCCCTTTTCATTAAGATCCAAGAAAGCAAAAAAGACAAGTTGAATATAATCGGCAAAGACGAGGCGCCTTCTTTTATCATTAAAAGAAACAGATCCTTAAAACCAATTACAGGTGTCTCGATATTGTGTAAAATGGATACAATAGATTCGGTCAATATCCCTGCCGTAAATAGCAGGGATATTGAAAAAGCGCGATTTCTGAGTTTTTTTGCAAGATATGAATGAAGAATCATTCAGCCTCCCGATCAAGAGCTAAGAGAAAATCTGTGAGTAATGGAAGGGGCCTGCCAGTGGAGCCTCTCTTGTGACCCTGAAATATACACGCAGTTCCAGCTACATCCAGATGTGCCCATCGAAAATTTTTTGCAAATCTTTTCAAAAAACACCCCGCAGTGATTGCACCGGAATATTGTCCGCCAATATTCGCCATATCTGCAACAGGAGATCTGAGCTCTTCATCATACTCATCCCATAAAGGTAAAGGCCAGACTTTATCAGAAGAGCGTTCAGAAGCATCTAAAAGCAAATCCATCAATTCTTTATCATTACCCATAAGTCCTGATGCAACAGTCCCAAATGTTGCAACGCACGATCCAGTTAAGGTTGCAATATCAATCACAAATTTAGGATTAAACCGTTCAGCGTAAGTCATCGCATCGCAAAGAATTAATCTCCCTTCTGCATCCGTATTGAGAATCTCGATGCTTTGCCCAGACATTGAAATCACAATATCATCAGGCTTGTTGGCATCTCCTCCAGGAATGTTTTCACAGGTTGGAATTAATCCTATGATTGGATGTGATAGCTTTGCCTCTGCTACAAACTGCATCAAACCCAAGACTGAAGCTGCACCAGACATATCAAATTTCATTCCCATCATGCTCGATGCAGGTTTCAGAGAGTGTCCACCTGTATCATAAGTAATACCCTTCCCTATAAATATAATAGGATCTACTCCTTTTTTTGTACCTGCATATCGAATAGAAATAAATTTAGGCTCTTGTGCCGATCCCTTCGAAACAGATAAGAAAGAATTCATTTTTAGAGCTTTGATTTCTTTTAACCCTAGAACAGAAACTTCTAAATTTGAATTTATCTTGCCAAGTTCAATCGCTTCTTTTGCTAAAAACGATGGGGTACAAATATTAGGCGGTGTTTCAGCCAATGTTCTCGTGATATGTATGGCGTTTGAAATATACTCGCCAATTTGAATATATCTAGCCAATAAACGATCATGACCAAATATCATGATTTCTTTCAAATGTCGTTTTTTAGGATCTGAAAGAAAATCTTCGTAACGAAATAAGGCATTTCTTATATGAATGACAAAAGATGTAGCTTTTTCCGACATCCCATGATAAATCCATAATGTTTTAGATATTTTTTTGTTTTCAAGAAACTCTAGAATAGCTTGAATTTTTTTGTGGTAATCATGACGCTCACTCGAAAAGTTTTCAAGCACAATGCATAGTCCGCTTTCAAGACACTCAATCGGATTCCAAGAGTTCTGATCTGGAAGATGCTGATCTTTTATTTTTTTTAATAAAGGGATTTTTTCCTTCCATAAAGCCATTTCAGTGCTTTTTATGACAATAGCCTGGTATTTTAAATCTTTTAGAGAATCTATTGCTTTTATTTTCATCGTTTTCATATCCTTTTAGCCAAAACTCTGAGTTGTTCGAGTTATTATAAAATAAAAGATTTATATAAAATTTTATAGCTCATTTCAAAACTGGCTTTTTGTTTCAATATCTTCTAATATGGTAGAGTCATTTTTGTAATTTGATTTTTGTAGGCATCTCAAAGCAGACCTCTTTTATTCATTTTATACTGTGATACGCCAAGTTGTTTAAACCACAACTTTCATTTTAGGTCATTTATTTTTCAGGTAATTTTCATGACAAAACCACAGTTTAAGGTTCATATCGGAAACATTTCTTATAGAACCACCAAAGAAACTCTTGAACAAGCATTTATTGATTGTGGCATCATTCTTGATGTCTCTTTCCCTTTAGATAAACAAACAGGAAAGCCAAGAGGTTTTGCTTTTATCAATTTTGAAGATGCTTCTGCATTAAAATTAGCTTTACAAAAAGATGGATACAAGCTTGACGGCCGTCCTTTAAGAATTAGTGAAGCCCGTCCTTTTGAGCCAAGACAGCCATCTTCATATTCTGGAAGCCGTTCTTTTGATCGCTCTTCTGTCGCTGAAGAAGAAGAAATCTAATTAAAAACATTATTTTTTGTTTTTAATGAACATCGAGACCGCTGTTTTTATAAAACAGCGGTCTTTTTTATTCTTTTAAAGTCAGGCTATTCTGCCTCGCAAGAGGTACATATGGTTTTATTGTAGAGTGATCTGCATATGTATCAACGCTAATATTCGCATTTTTTCTCTGAATATTGTCAACGATATCTCGTTCAAAAGGTTTTGAATTAAAAAAACACATAATCTTTCTGACAAAATATGAAAGTTGAGATAAGAAAAATGTCATAACAATATTACGGTCTTAATAATGGCGATGCGGTTTGAAACCGCCGCTATCTAAAGGTACATTTTGCGCATTAATGCTATTGAACAGCTCGATTGCTGTGCGGCGAGTTCTTCGTCGCCAACTAATATCGTTGTTTTTTTGTATGTTTTCCTTTAGTGAATCTGGATTTTTGGGGGCTACCTCTAACGCTTCTGATGAAAAAAACATATGCGCTCTCCTTAATTATGAAAAAACATCGAATATCACTTTTTTAACTGAATAAAAAATCGCTCAAATTTATAAGCTATTTTTAAACTCAGCCAAATCAAGCATTGCTTGCCATATTTGAAACTTATACCAAATTATCGCCCGTTTATTAAATTTCTTTAGAGCAGCGTTTCTGTTATCTGTTTTTTTTGTGACTCCAGAGGCTGCGTATAATCTCTATCTATATTATTTTTGTTTCTCAAAAAAATTAAATTTAATGCATATCTGAGCGTTCTCCCCCCAGCAACACCGCTAATAAAATAAAAAAAATGAAATCGTGTTAGGCCGCATGTCCACGTAATGACCTTTAGAGGGAAAGGTGTGAAGCTTCCAAGAAACGGAAGAAAAAACCCATAATGTAAAAGATGGGTTTTTCCTTGAGCGTAGAGTGAAAGTATGAATTCGCCACTATATGTTAAGAGAATCTGACCTGCAAAATATGCCGTGCTGTAAGCAAAAATAGCCCCAAGTGTATTAGCTACTAGTGCTAATACAATAATTTTTAAGGCCCGATCTTTTTGCGCTAAAATGATCGGCGTTAAAATGAGTTCTGGAATCATAGGTAAAAAAATAGGTTCAATAAAACAAATCATCATCATCAACCCAATAGCTTTTTTGGTTTTTGCTATGAGACTCATTCGTGTCTTGATGTGATGAAACCAGCTATAATCAGCCATAAATGCGTTGCTCTCTATTTTTGTTATACATAAAGGACATATGTAATTATATCACCTAAGGAAAGATCATGAAAGAATGGGTTATTTTTCAATCAAGAAGAGGAATGAAAGAACTTGATTTAATTTTAGAATGGTTTGCACATAGAGTGTATGAACGCCTGGAAAAGAAATCACAGATCTTATATCATGACTTTTTACAAGAAAGTGATGGCGATATATGGGACTGGTTTTTTCAGTTACGGCCAGCACCTGAAAAGTATCGCATTTTTTTGCATATTCTGCGGGAACATTTTTGCCCTCAGCACAAGTCTATTTTGGAGTTCTTTGATGATAAAATATAATACAGCTTCGGCATTTATCTGCTCGATCGTCCTAGCTCTTTTTTTGCGTATCTTAGCACCTATGAGTATTGAGATTATTATTCCTTATTGCTCTTTTTTCGGGCAAGTGTTTTTACAATCTTTAATGATGGTGGTGGCGCCACTAGTGTTGGTATCGATTTTTTTGGGTGCTTTAAGAATTACATTACGCCCTGATGCCACAACATTTGCACCCAAAATGCTCGGTGTCTTTTTTTTCAATTCATTTTTTAGCGCTCTTATTGGTGCTATTTCTTTTGTCATTTATTTACCTTTTCTCATATCTCAAGAAAGCAGTTTTGCTGTAACAAGCCCTTCCAATCCTATTTTCACGCTTTTTCTTAGGCTGTTCCCTAAAAATATTTTTAAAGCTTTGGCTGATCTAGATATGATTGGTTTAATCGTTTTTTTCTCTTTTTTGGGTATTTGCACTGCCTTAACTTTGAAAAAAGAATTTTTCGATCTCCAAGATCGAGTGATACAGGGGGCAGAATTTTTATCAACTGTTTTATTTAAAATGGTGCGTGTATTAATTTTGGCGTTACCGTTAGGTGTTTTTTTCATTGTTCTCGAAACATTTTTAAAATTCAATGTCGATTCTATGAAAAAAATAACTCTTTTTCTCTCTATGTTCGGTACTGGTGTCGTTATATATATCACTGCTGCATTAGCAGTCATCACTATCGTCTTAAAACAAAACCCTTTCTCTTTTTTGAAAAAAAGTATGGAACCATTGCTTTTAGCATTCTCCTCAAGCTCCTCTGCTGTAACTTTACCTGTAGCGATTGATACTTTAGATAAAAAATTTGGTATTGAACCCTCTCTCATACGCTTTGTAATGCCCATGGGAATCACAATGAATATGGCAGGCACAACTCTTTTTGTTACAATCGCATCGTTGTACATACTCTCTTTATGTACAGCATGTTTTGATTTTTCTCTTTCTATTGCTGCTGTCATATTATCTTGGATGGTTTGTCTGGGTACAGCTGGGGTGCCTTCTGGGTGTCTGGTGGCTTTAATGGTCGTATTATCGTCACTCGGTGTGAGTACAGACGAGGTTGCGCTTCTTGTTGGTATTGATAGATTTTTAGACATGATCAGAACGACGTTAAATATTTTTGGCAATCTGATTGCCACTCAAGCCATTTATCAATTTTCTAAAAAATAGTGATCAAAAAATATGCCATAATAGAAAAAAAACAGCCTAAGAATACAATTGATTTTATTTTCCTCTCGAATAGAGCTTTCTTTCTGGGTGGCTCTTTTTTGTTATGGTGTGCATATATGTGCTTTTAATTGGTGGGATGATTTCTTTGACACACTAAATCATACAGATCAATCGTATGTCATGTCTCAAATTTGGGTTCAAAATCCTCAAAATTCTGAGCCTTGGTTAAACTGTATCGGTGGAAAAAAAGACATTTTTTTAAAATGGAAAATTTTTATTGAAAGGTGGTTATACGAAACACGGAGACATGTCAAATCACCTGTTAAGTTCATTTTAATAGGTGATGCCCAAACATTTGCTTATCACAACGATTTATTTAAAGTATGGACACAGAGGTATCCCAACGCTTTCGAGTTTGTTTTTTACACAGACGTCATTAAAAATATTACCGCTGATGTATATTCGTTGGTTCAAGAGCAATGCACACACGGAATACCTGCTGCATGCAGTGATTTTATTCGGATCGCATCTATAGATCATTTTAATAGCGATTTTTTAGTTTATATGGACATCGACACCTTTGTGCACCGACTAGAAAATGCAAAAAACATTTATCTTCCTCGTTCCCCTCTCTCAGAAAATAGCGCTATTTCAATGGGTGTGGGAGCAGTAACCCGTCCGGGAATTTATCACGGTGTTTTATATGAAAAAGGCTCAGGTATCGATGGCAATAGTCTTCGCATGAATAATGATTTCTTGATTTCTGCGAAAAGTGATGCTGCTTTAAAAGCAGCCATTATGAGAATGGCAGAATCAAGATTAGCTGATTCTGCTGATTTGGTACATCTGATATCGATGAGAAGTTCAATTCATTCTGTGCAGCAATATATTTTTTATCAGAATCAAAGATTAGATCTTGCTAAAAAAAATATAAATCAAAACTTCCTTTATGTGCCTTTTATTATTTTCTCTACTGGGCCTGGGTTTTGGAAAGATTTATATATGAGCGGGTGGTCAAAAGCTTATCCCTCAATAGATATTTATTCTACAGGGGAATGGATGGATAAAGGAACAGTCTCTCAACAAGCATCCATAAAAGAATTTCTATCTTGTGGGATTGATGAAAACCGCGTTGATATCATCACCAATGTCATGATCTTAATAGATGATTATTTTTATTATATTTCAAAAAATGCGATTGTTGCCAGATATATTGAAGAATCGCTTCGAGAATCTTTTTCTGCACTCAACCATAAAGAAAAAGAATATTTAGATCATTTTTTCCATTTTCATTTTTCGAAAATCCAAGAGATTTGCCATGTATAGAAAATCCCATAAACAAATACAGATTTTTTTGCTTAAATTCTCTTTATTTATTGTTACAACCCTCTTACTAAAATCAATATTATCGAAAGAGCATAAAAAAACCCAGAGGAACGATATCGTTATTACAGTCCTGCTCCCACCACACGAAAAACTCAATAAAGACATCATAGAAATCCTCAATTCATTACCCTATCAGTGGATAGAAAAAGAGGAATTAGATAATTCAGGTTTGTATCAAACAGCTCTCAATTCACACATTTATACCGGTTGTTATAAATGTGTCGCTATCATAAAGAATCAGTGGTTTCATCAAGCATTAAATTGCACTCAAAAAGATCGCCCTGCAGCACTCAATGATATAAAGATCTTTTTAACCGAGCTTGGCTACTTGTCGGATAGCATGTATTTTCTTGGAAACATGAGTTCTGGGTTTTTAGAGGTTTCTTCGGATCTTGTAATCTCTATTAATGCTTCTAAAGAGATGCAAAACCTGTACTCTATTTTCGAAGATAATTTAAATTTTAGAGAGACTATTGTTGAGAAAGATTTATTCGTAAAAATTAAGAAGAATGTTGGAAAGTTTTCGCCGGAAATTTTGGGTTTTTATAAAAAATACAGCGATATTCCTTTATTACGCGACCAATTGCAGTCTTATTTGTTCGGAGAACTTCTTTTGCAAAAGGTGCTCTGGGAAGGAAAAGCTAAATTTATTCATGTTCCTTGGTCTTTAAATAGCATCTTTGATAAAAGCCATATGAATGAACATCTCTCTCTTCAGCGGCTTTCTTTTTTCTTTCCGCATGATTATGATTTGGAAAAAATCTGTACTTTTTGTTTTTACGCAGATCTTTATCAGTGTCAAAAGGAAAATAACTATTTAAAACAACAGGCTATGTTTTTCTTACACCAGCTAAATCATGAGCAACAACGAATTTTGATTGAATATTTTCCTAGAAGCATATCTTATCTTTATCAAGATTTAATGGATTAAATTTTTGGATTGGCATGGTTTTTGTATTTTGAAAGAGCATGCTGTCTTAAAAATGCTTTTTCCATATGAATACATATTCCATTCTTTCATCAGATTATCTTCATCATATTCAAAAAGGTGCTTCTTTAGTAAAAAAAATATCACATAATATGATTTCTAAAATGCCTAGGCATGTATCTATTGATGATATTATGCAATCGGGCTATATAGGTCTTTTAGAAGCTGCTTCGCAATATTCTTTTGAAAAAGGGGCCTCGTTTGCAACGTACGCTTCTATTAGAATAAAGGGAGCAATTATTGATGAAATTAGAAAAGGAGATTGGACCCCAAGAGCCGTACATCGTCAATCCAGGCTTCTGATGCAAAGTATAGCAGCATTAGAGAAAAAAAATCACAGTTCTCGGTTCTCTTTGCAAGAACTGGCGCAGGAAATGCAGATTTCGTATGATGAGGTTGCGCAGATGATTCATGATTATGAAGCTAAATATATAGTCTCTTACGATGCACCATCAGCTTGCGATGCAATTTCTTTGCATGAAATCATTCCTGCTAAATCAAACCCAATTGATGATGTAATCAAGCAAGAAGAACAATGGTTATTGCAAAGCGCTTTAGAAAGCCTGAAAGAGCGAGAAAGAATAGTCATTGTTTTATATTATCAAAATAACTACAATCTGAAGCAAATCGGCGATTTGCTTCAGATTGGTGAATCTAGGGTGTCTCAAATGCTTCAATTGAGCTTAAAAAAAATCCGCATTTTTATTGCTAAAATGTCGCAATCCAATCAGTGATATTCCAATAAGCTAACAGGGATATATCCAAATAATAGGGGTGCTTGGCTACAAAAACACCACTTAATAAACCAAACAGATGGCTCTCCCAAGAAGTCCCATCTGTTGTTGGAATCACACCAAGAATAATGGTTCCAAAATACAAAAGAATAAAAAACACTATAAAAAATGAAAAAATAGAAGGGTCATGAAAGGCCCAATAGACGATCCATGAAAAAAGACCGCTAATCATAGAAGATGCCCCGATGTGAAAAGCCTTTCTACCAAAACACCACGTGAGAATGCCACTCAAAAAGCATAATAACATCGAAAGAGCTATGGCTTTTTCCGGACCTAAAAGAAAAATAATGATCATTTCCATGCAAAAAAATGCCATGGCATTGCTCATATAATGAGTCAATGATCCATGTAAAAAAGGAGCAAAAAAAATACCAATTAATCCAAAAAAGCTTCTCGGATAAATCCCCAAAAAATTCAAAATATTTCTAAAAAATATCCAATTTGCGATATTGCAGCCAAGAACTATAGCTAAAAACAAAAACAAAAAATTTGTATAGTTATCAGCCTGTTCAAAGAAATATATAAAATCGTTCACAATGGTAATATGCGTGTTAAAAAATAAAGAGTCATTAATGTACTCATGATTCTTGCAAGCTTTACGTGAGGAGAAATAAAATATGTCACTTCAGGCTGAAAATCCCAATAAATCTGTAAAGATAGTACTGCTGTTAAAATATAAGATGCACCCTTGTAATCTTTTAAAAATGCAACATACATTGCCCAAAGAGTGAGGCAACTAAATGCTGCTGTCACATAAACAGTTTTTCTTTCTAAGCTTTGCATCGAAAGATTCCAGTGATACCCACAAATCCAATTAATCACATTCGCAATATAGCAAATTGTTAAAAATTTTACAGTGTCACTCAAAACAACACCGAAAAAAGATAAAAGCACCCCTATGAGAAAAGGAATGTTCGCACAATAAATCATGAATAGATGCATATTTTTAAATTGTTGAAATAATCTATTTTAATTTTATATTAAAAAGATTTATTATTGCAGCTAAATTGTACATGCAAATGCACGCTTTGTTAAAATTTGCTCAATGTTTTTGATCATGTTTTTAAATTGTTACCTTTGAACCCCGAGAAATCCATTTTTTTTACAGGCAAAGAAAATGAAACCCCTAATCTAATAAAAAGATTAGATCAGCCGAATCTCCAATCACCTGCTAAAACAATACACAATTTCATCTTCAGCAGCACTCCCACTCCTCAAAAAAGACCATTAGCCCCTAAAAATGCTGCAGCGAATGTCTTAGACAATGATTTTTTACAAAATTGCATCAGTAATATGCAGTCTCCAATTAAAGAGAGCTCTAATTCCATCTTCAGCAGCACTCCCACTTCTCAAAAAAGACCATTAGCTCCTAAAAATGCTGCAACGAATGTCTTAGACAATGATTTTTTACAAAATTGCATCAGTAATATGCAGTCTCCAATTAAAGAGAGCTCTAATTCCATCTTCAGCAGCACTCCCACTCCTCAAAAAAGAAGTCGATCAGGATCTGTCGGTAGCGCTTTAAATAATACTGTTTTTGGTCGAATAAATCCCAAAAAAGAAGACTCACCTGGCAGTTTTCCTAACGAAATTGCAAGTCCAGTCAGTGATAATACGAAAAGAATTTCTATTGTATATCAAGGAGAAATGATTCCGATTCACACATCTCCTGGCGATTTATTAAATGATGATAGTGCAAAAAACATTGAAGAACATAGGAAAAGATCGAGAACTCTTGGGCCTGTGCAAGTCTTTTCTAAAACAACTGATAGTTATACGTGCCATATTCCATCTAATCAATCACTCATGCATCAAAGCGCCGATAACTGTGTAAGAGGTTTTTTGAAAACACTACCCAGAGATGATCATTATAGAAACCAGCCTTTATTTAAAAATTTTGAAGAGACCGGGAGAACTGAATCTCTCTCGGGTTGCAGAAAGAATTCATTTGAGTGGGGGCACCTAATAGCAGCATCTTTTATCAAGAGAATGCCTCAGAATTATGATTTTGTACATGATGCATCGAATTTAGTGGCCGTACCAAAAGTGATTAATAGTGAAATGTTAATTTATGAGCTTTTTGCACTAATAGTGGCTGACTTTTACCCTTCTTTAGTTGTTAAGACGCAATGTGTTGTTTATTGTCCAGTAGAAAATAAATCTATTGCAACCGACTTGGTCTATACGGTCATTATTTCTGATCCACAGAGCAATATAGATCTTCAATTCGAAAAGAAATTTAGTTTGTTGTCTATGTCATGGAGTAGCACAGCGAAGCCGGCATTGTCGTTATTACATTCGATTTTCAAGCGTTTTGAAAAAATACTTTTTGCATCTCAAATGGTCTGCAATGTTCTTCATGATACAGAAGACTTTTCTTGTGACGACAATTTGAAAAAAAACCTTCAAAATAAAAGCTTGCTTTTTACTACGCAATATAAACCCAAACCCCAAGAAAAAGATAATGTTGCGCATGTTATGTCTTTTTTGTACAATAAGATACGTGGTATCATTGTTGCTAATGAAGATATTGCCGCTGAAATAGAATTGGAACCAATAGTTTCTACAAAAATACAACCGAGGTGACATGTATTATGCTGTTTTTTGATTTTATTGCCTTTTCGGACATAGTGGGCTTCGTTGGCGTTTCTTTGCTAATTGGCGCATATGCCTCTTTAACATTTAATTTTTCTACACCATCTGATTTATCTTATCCGCTCATGAATTTCATAGCTTCGATTTGTTTAACATACAGTCTAGTGTTTAATTTCAATTTATCCTCCCTGTTGATAGAGATATTTTGGGGATCGATATCGTTATTCGGAATATGGAAAAACCATATAAAAAAGAAAAGTTGATATCGCTAAGATTTTGTAATAAAATCATCACATTATCTCACTTTATGGTGTAAATGTGTTTTCATATATTATTAATTTCATCTTCGATACAGCGAATTATTTGTACTCTGCTGTGCATCAGATAACTAGACGAATGTCTGCGCTTTATTATTATGAATCAATCGTCAATATTGTACCTGCGATTACAGGAGCAATGAGTTTTTTGAATCCTGCGCAGCATAAAGATGTTTTTGATGCGGGAACCATTGCATCCCAACAATCTTTGGGCTATGTAGGCTCCAATCTTTCAGTACAATTTGCATATGGAATGGGTGACTATTATAAAAAAACCTCTAAATATTTTTTCTGGTTCTGTGTGTTTTTTTTGTGGAATTTCGCATTAATAGCTTTGCGCGGTGTGCATCCTCAGATAGGGCCGCTTTATTATTTAGCAGTCGTATTACAATGGATTCCTCAAGTCTATGTCATCATTACTGAATATTTTGCTCCAAGCGCATCTCCGCGAGATTTCTATACTGATGAAAATGTTTTCTTAGAGTGTGTCTACACAATTGTATCTGATCTTTTCTTGCTTTTCCCTTGTGCTATAGGGACGTGGAATTATAGTCTGCTTTTTTTAATGTTAGGGCAATACTCTTTTCCTGCAATTACAGCGATTGTGGTATCAATCACACTGCTTAATCGTCTTTGCTTTTTTACAGTAAATCATTATATTGACTCTTATGGCATCCCCTACAAAACAAATTTATTTTGTCCGCATTTATATGGCCAGCGGAATTTAAATGATTTAGAAAAAACCGCTCATGATCGCTATTCCGGCCTTTTCGGATTTAAAATTGAGAAATGGTATTTTTTTCTTGTTGATGCTAAGTTCGCATACCTTCTTATCTCTACTCCGGTTTTTGTTGCAAATTTCTCTTATTTTTTATTCAGCTCTGAACACAGATATCACTTTCTGCGTTTCTTATCTTGTCAAAATACAGACAAAAGTGATGTAGGTTCTGTTCAATACAATATAAAACGGTATGTAAGCAATATAACGGTTCCTGTTCAGTCAGCCTTTGTCTTTTCAAAGGAATGTATTTTTTCGATCATATGGCCTCAGGGTACGGTATCTGGGCGCGATGAAGTGAACAGGAAAATACAACCTAAGGCCAAAACAGCATATAGATAAAAAAGATCCGTGCCCGTTTTATGCATTTAAAAAAACAGGCACGAATTCTTTGAAATATAGATATTGGCTTGTTCCCAAATCAAACAGCGCTACGCCAACAGTGCGCTTTTTTAATTCAATATCACTTCCCTGAAATCTTTCCACTGCTCTTTGGGTGCGGTTTCGTTTTTATCAGGGATTTCTTTTTTTTACATGCGTGCCTTGTAGGTGCCAATCGAATCTTTTTCAAGATTTTTTACATGCTGCATATCCACCGCGGCTACTTCAAATGTTTTTTTATTTAATTTAATATTGGCCAAACAATCGTAATATCGATGTGTAATATATACATAAATACACCGTAATACATATTATAATACATATATATAGATCTGTACTGCAGATAATGACCATTATCAGAAGTTACAATTGATAGAGATCTAGAGTTGCCGCGACAAATTTTAAAAGAGTTATGCTCACGCAAATAGTAGAATTGTATTTTTACAAGGAGGTGGCACTGTCTCTTTGAGACATGAGAAACAAGAGTGCAATAAATATATAGGAAGCGGTGTGTTTTTTAATACACGACCTCTGCTTTTGAAACCGGCAATTCATATAATTGATTTTTTGCATGAGAGAGACTACCGACACTAGTCTACACGCTTGGGGCAATATTTTGTGCACTACACCCCGATCCTCATTGATTTATATCAATGAGTTGTTTTGAAAAAAGAATACGATATATTTATTTGAGCCTAGAGGTTCCAAACATTTTGTACATTATCGTCTGCCAATTTTGCAAAATAAAACTAATTATTTGATCATTAACAAGTCTCATGCTTTGAAGACTTGTCGATCTCTGTGATTTGATTCATGTTGCACTTTTAATATCGATGATCGCTGTATATGATCTCTGTACAGAAAGATTAAATGCATCATAAACCATATAGATACATGAAGCATTTAATAATTCTCTGCTCATCAAAGCGTAATATTAATTTTGGTTGCGATTTTATCATTTTCAATATCTGTACTATTGTTTTCATCTGTTTTATAGAAATCACTAATATTGTCGACATGATGAATGATGTTTTCGTTTGCTATGGTTACAATTTTCTTTCTTTTTGAAAAATCCGAGAATAAAACAGTTTTTTTATTTGAAGAACATGGATCATCCAGTACACATTCAGATAATTGTTTTTTTTCAAAGAAACCCGCAATACGCGCATGGATCATGTTTAAAGTCTTATCTAAAACACATTCTTTTTTCAGATAAGACTCATAGTGTTTTATGAATTGATTATGATGATCCATGATATGTTTGCAGATCTCATCTTGAATATTATCAAAAGTTTTAAGTGCAAGATCGAGCATAAACCAACGTCTGTTAGCTAAAACTGGTAAAAAGGGCAGCTCAAAAATATTCTTTTCAGGAATCCTGTGTTCACATATTGATAATGTGTCATCATCTTCGCAGAGTAACAGAGGAGAATCCTGTTCACATAAAAGATAATATTGCAAAGCGGGTACTGCCTCATTAGTATTGATACAATCAAGATAGACAGGAACATTAATCTCATATGTTTTTGTCAAAATTTGCAATATCCATGAGGAGTTTTGTTCTAAGAAAATATTTTTATCTGTAGTAAGAGCATTTAAGCAAGACGACATTTCAAGATATAAGTTTTTTATTTTATCCCTGAAAACCCATTCTGAGGAGATCACAAACAGCATGCTGAGATATAAATTCAAAACAAAGAAAATTTTTTCAAGGTAGTCTTGCGTATCTTGGGTACTTGAAAAATTTTTGTTTACAGATACACGGCATAAATTGAGAAATCTTTTTTCCAGAAAGCGCACACTTGCTTTACTCTTTAAAAAAAGATTTGTAACCCCACCCAATGTGACAGGGTCATTTGTATAAAAGAAATGGCGCTCTAACAAAGAAAAGAAATTTTCAAATTGTTGAGTCTCTTGACTTAAAACCATGCTACAAGACTTCGTTTTTGACATGTCCTTCAAAACTTTGTTTATGAATTTTTGATCATATTTATGAAAACATGATATTTCCGTCATAATAATCAGCATGCCAATTTGGAATCGTTTAAATAGCCAGGAATCCCGCTCAGATTTCTTTTTTGCAAATTCGATGTTTGGCTGATTATTCTCGATAGATTGAATCAGATCGTTAAGATTTTTCACTTCTTCGACATCGGCCTCTTCCCAGATTTTTAATATCTTAGGATACAAGAGCTCTTTAAATATGCTCCAGCTTGTCATGCCTCGATGATGTGCGATATCTGATATAATATCTACCCAAGTACTGATATTGATTTTTTGAATAATAGCGATCGAAGTGCGAGTCAGTGTTTCTATCGTACTTTTGGACTCATTATAAAGAAACATTTTAATAAAATAGGGAAGTGTATTCCAGGATTCATGCTCTGCAACAGATCTAAATGTATCAAGATAATTATTAAAAAGAGATGGGTAAATCAAAAACAATTCAGTCAGCCATTCTTGATGTAAGAAATTCGGTTTATCTAAAAAACCATATTCTAAAACAAGATATTTACAAACCGCATAACGAGAATGCTTGATAGAGTCTTTAAAGATGCGCTGCAAGTATGTTATGTGCATATCGCATGAAAATTTTTGTTGCTTAAACCAAATTATCGTTGCTTGTTCCGAGCTTGATACAGCGCAAAGACTATCCGCAATTGAGAACTGAGATATCCTATCGAATACTTTTGTATTCTCTCTCATCCATGTTTCTATTTTTTGATTTTGTTTCGAATACCTTAAATCTGCTTTACACTGGATATATAGTCTTTGCAGATGCGCCCATCCACCACAAATAGACTGGTATAAATCGATCGCTGAAATTAAATGGATATCGATTTTCTCCATAATCTTTATAAAATCTTCTAATTTTGATGGATCAAGTGATGGATCTTGATAAACATACTGTAAAAACAAAAATGCATTTTCTGATAAAGTATATCGTTTTTTTTCATCATCATATTCGTAGGCAAACACAAATGAAAGAAATTGACTTTGAGACTGCTCTAGAAAAAACAGACTAGTGTCATCACTGCGATTGATCTCTTCAAATACCGAAACAAAGATCTTAAAAACCATTTTCAACAGTATTCGCACATCTGCAGACAGATCACATGTCTGATTTCTAATGGAATTTTCATGTTTTTTCAAACAGTTTTTTTCTTCTTGCGTGCATATATCATTCGAATATTCATAAAAATTCAAAAAAAACAAACATTCAGATAAAGATATATGCGATTGAGACTGCATGTATAACCCATTACTTAAAACATCTGTAAGACGAAATTCGGGTTCTTTTTTTAACTTACAGTGCTGTTTTAAAAAAGCAAGAATCGAGGGAAGTGTGCCTGTTACAAACGATTGATGATCGGTTAATATATTTTCTAATATCTTAAGCAGCACTATCTCGATTTTCTGCAAAATACAGTCAGAATCGTGATGTTTGAGCCATGACCAAAAAAGTCGATCGCTGATCATGGATTTTAAAAAAACCTGAAATGGAGCTAGTGGTATTTCTTGAGTATCTTGATTATATGAAGATAAAAATAAATCTATCCGTTCCCCGGGATAAAGAAAAGGCATACGAGTAGAGCCTTATAAAGTTTTGAAATTGTTTTGTATAATATCTGATTTTTGCATAGAAAAGAATATTGCTCTTTAAATATAATCAGTTAGAATGTTCATCATCTGATTGGGTATGCTGATACATACATTTTAAATATGATTGAGTTTTGCGCTCCCAACCCAATCATACACTGCTATTTTTTTGGTAACAACTCAGTAATCGTACCGATTCCAATCTCACAAGCATTTGCAATAGTTTCTGAAGTTGAAGGATGTGGATGAATACTTAAAGCTAAATCTTCTAGAAAAGCTCCCATCTCTACTGCTAAAATCAGTTCTCCAATCAAATCACCACCATGCGCACCACAGATGCCCCCTGCCAGAATGCGATGATTATCAGGTCGATAAATCACTTTAGTCAAACCCTCACTTTCAGAAGTTGCGATAGCTCGACCGTTGGCCTTCCATGGAAAAACAGCCGTTTTATAAGGAGTATTATTATGATTTAATTCTTCTTCTGTTGGTCCTATCCAGGCAACTTCAGGATCTGTATAAATAACCGAAACAATGCTTTTAGGTTCAAATTTCACCTTCAGACCACAAGCATGTTCAGCAGCAATTTTACCTTGTGCGATCGCTTTGTGTGCTAAAAGTGGTCCTCCAGATACATCGCCAATAGCATAAATATTTTCACAGGACGTTTGCATGGTATCGGTATTTATTTTGATAAAACCTGTTTTTTCAATGTGAATTCCAGCATGATCTAAGCCAAGATCACCTAAAGCCGCAGCACGTCCTACAGACTCTAGCAATATATCTCCTTCAATGGAAAGAAGAGCACCATCCTTCTTATATTCAAGCACCAGCTTGGTATCAATTTCTGTAATGTTTTGAATCTGAACACCTGAAACAATTGTAATGTGTTTAGATTTAAGATTTTTAATTAATATATTAGCTAGGTCTTTATCTACACCCTTTAAAACATGTTCCGAAGACTCCAAAATCACAATCGCAGATCCTAAAGCATGATAAATTTGCGCCATTTCGAAACCAATTACACCACCTCCGATAATAATTAATTTTTCTGGGATATGATTAAGTTCAAGTGCTTTTTTAGCATCCCATACCTTAGGATTTTTATTTAAAAATCCTAAGGTTCTCGGTTGCGATCCTGTAGCTATTATGGCTTTCAAGAAAGTAATAGTATGCGCCTGATCTGTTTCTGAAAAGATTTTAATTTCTTTTTGAGATACAAAAGATCCAAATCCAGTGATGCGATCTATGTTTCTAAGAACTGATAGCGTACTTAAACCAGATGCAAGTGTTTTAATAGACTCTAATTGATATTTTCTCAATTTTTCTAAATCCCATGATTGCAATCCGGAAGATGGAAGAGCATATCCAGCTTTTTCTAAAAGCTGGATATGCTCTTTTAGGTAAGCTAAATGCAGAAGTGATTTAGAAGGTATACAACCTTCATGTAAACACACACCACCTAGATCGGGGTTTTTCTCAATCAGAGCGATTTTAGGATTTTTTTTATCGCATCCTAAAATATCAGCTGCTCGAAAAGCAGCAGTATAGCCTGCTGGTCCGCCTCCTAGAATAACGATATCGTATTCTTTGTGCATTGTGTTATTTGATTATTGAATATGTTTTAGATTAGAGCATCTGAGACAAGATGCAAAAATTAAGATGAGAATGAATGGATAATCAGAAAACCATGATTATCCATTTCTACATTCATTCTGTAGCTATCGGCTGTATGACGACCTGATCTTCATCACTAATGTCTGCTTTTAGCATGATCTGAGCATTCTGATTAGGGCGATTTTCTTCATGCTGACTAAGTAGATAAATTGATAAAGGATTTTCTATATATTTAGCAATAGCTCTTTTCAAGGGTCGAGCACCGTATTCTGCATCGAAGCCTTTTTCAGCAAGCAGGGCATATACTGCAGGTGCGCAAATGAGATTATACCCTAATTTATTTAAATGCTCTGTAAGTTTTTTCATATGTTGAATAACAATTTTTTCAACATCAGATCTATCTAAAGGATTAAAAATTGCGATTTCATCTATCCGATTAATCAGTTCCGGCTTAAGATGTGACAACAAAAGCTGATGCATTTTCCGATAAATTTCTGGATTAATTTTTTGTTGATATGGAATTATTTCGGAACCGATATTGGACGTCATAACGATTAAGCATTGCTCAAAAGAAACCGTTCGACCTTGAGAATCTGTTAATCGCCCTGCATCTAAAACTTGCAACAAAATACTCAGTACATCTGGATGCGCTTTTTCTATTTCATCGAATAAAATAACGCTATATGGAGATCTACGAACTTTCTCTGTCAAAAATCCACCTTCTTCATATCCAATATACCCAGGAGGAGCGCCTATTAATCGAGAAACAGAATGTTTTTCCATAAACTCTGACATATCAAAACGAATCATACAGTCACTGCTTGCAAAGAGAAATTTTGCTAGTTCTTTAGACAATTCTGTTTTTCCGACACCTGTTTTGCCTAAAAACAAAAAACTCGCCAAAGGTCTAGATTCTCTATGTAGCCCTGCTTTAGATCGTAAAATGGTTTGTGAGACTCTTGTAATAACGTCATCCTGTCCGGAAATGTTTTCTTTCAATGTCTGCTCTAAAGACAGCAATCTTTTCTTTTCTTCTAGCATCATTTTAGCGAGAGGAATCCCCGTGGATTTCGAGATCACTTTCGCAATATCCTCAGCATTGACCTCTTCTTTTAACAAACGAAATTTTCTGTTTTCAGTGACAGCGATCTTTTGCATCATTTTTTCCAAATCAGGAATATCTCCATATTGGATTTTAGACATGAGTCCGAGATTTCCTTCCCTTTTAGCTTTTTCAAATTGTTCTTTCAATTCTTCCATTTTCTTTTTAAAACGCGCCTGTCCAAAAAGAGCATTTTTTTCTTCTTGCCAAATAGCATGTAGGTCACTGTATTCTTGATGTAAATTCAAAAGCGTTTGTTCTATATCTTCTAGACGATCTTTGTAAGTTCCAGCTTCCATTAATAACGCTTGTTTCTCAACTTGCAAATGTAAAATCTGAGAATGCATTTTTTCTAAAGCTTCTGGCATTGAGTCAATAGACATGCGCAAAGAGGCTGCTGCCTCATCAAGTAAATCGATTGCTTTATCAGGCAAATTGCGATCTGATATATATCGACTCGAAAGCTCTGCTGACGCGCTCAATGCTTCATCAAGAATTTTTACTCCATGATGCACTTCATATTTTGACTTTAAACCTCTAAGTATCGCTAATGTTTCAGAAATTGATGGCTCTGTAATGATAATTTTTTCAAATCTACGCTCCAAGGCCATATCTTTTTCAATATAATATTTATATTCTTTTAAAGTAGTTGCACCAATACATCTCAATATACCTCTCGCCAGCATTGGTTTGAGTAAATTTGCTGCATCCATGGCACCATCAGACTTTCCTGCTCCTACCAGGGTGTGCATTTCATCAATAAAAACAATGTATTGATCAGGATGCTCCTCAATTTCATTCAGCAGGTTCTTGAGCCGCTCTTCAAATTCTCCGCGATATTTTGCACCAGCAACCAATGCACCCATATCTAAGACAAGAATTTCTTTTTCTATCAAGCTATCAGGTACCTCTTTATTGATAATTTTTTGCGCTAAACCTTCAACGATTGCTGTTTTTCCTACACCTGGTTCACCTATAAGGACTGGGTTGTTTTTTCGTCTTCTTTGCAGAATATGTATCGTTCTGCGAATTTCTTCATCGCGACCAATAACAGGATCGAGTTTTCCGTCTCTGGCCTGTTGACTGAGATTTTGAGTATATAGGTGTAGAGCACTATCTTCTGAAACCCCGTTGGCATCTGATAGAATTTTTTGTAGATCTGAATCTTTAACATTTAATAAAGAAAGAATTTTTTTGCTTTCTAAACCACCATCTTGCGAAATAGCTAAAAGAAAAATTTCTTCTCCTACGTGTTTTTTATTAAATTTTTTAGCTAAATTCTTTGAAAATGCAATAATTCTTTGTAATCCTGGGGATATTTGAGGCTGATGATTTTCATGTCCTTCAGTCATTTTTGGTAAATCTTTTAGAATACGATCCAATTCGTTTTTGGCTCGCAGCAAATCATTTGGCGAAATAGACAATTTTTTTAAACAATTTTTTTGCTCTAATAACACACCCAATACATGTGCAATTTCAACTTGCAAAGATTTTTCTATTAACGCCACTTCATAAGCTTGCTGCATAGCATTTTTCATGCTTTGATTTAAAAAATCCATCCTTCGATCCTTATTCTGCATAACAGGATATATATTTTTTATATGTGTTGTTTTAGAAATAATACAAGATATTTTTTAATAAAAATTTCAAAATATCTGTGGAACATCCGCGATTTTTTAAAAAACAAATAAAATGCAATTTTTCATTTCAATTGTAAAACAAGACAAAATATAGTCACAAAGCGATCAAAGTTAATCACACCTAACGCATTGAACAATCAATACTACCCCCTACGATTGTGAGTAAATGTATAATCAGCACGGTGAAAGACCCGAACTGGAGGATAGCGCTTTCCTCCAAGATCGGGGTAGAACAATATTGAACTGGATATTAAAACAGCTGGACCAAACTCAATCCGACTTGAGATTGCTGAAGACTATCGCCGTTATGTTTCATTTCAAGATGGCCGACTAAGGATAAGCCATCTTGGAAGCCAAAAACCTGATCGACACCGAGATAAAAATTTCCATACGAAGGCTGAGACAAAGGCATGATAACAGAACTATCATAGTCTTTAAATCCAAATTCTGCGGTCAACTGTTGAGCATTATGGTAGTCATAGCCAAGTTGCACCATTGTCATAAACCATTGTTGTTTATCTTGATAGTGATATTGAGCTTGGATTTTTGGGCCAAAAAGTGAGCTATAACGCTTTTGAGAAGCCACTTTGAGGTTCAAGTCATCCGCACCATGTTCTGTGTAG
>JACCEB011599723.1_pt1 | contig 34459 bp, 34 predicted proteins | sample 7454761 | NCBI WGS metagenome assembly JACCEB01 (sample SAMN15323454, study PRJNA562643) | freshwater metagenome | isolation source: river surface water | place: USA:Blue River Watershed | collected 2017-08-18
AATGGCTGTATAAGTGTTCCAATCTTATCAATTAAAGAAATTGAACCAGAAATGGTATATGACTTTACAACAAGAAGCGATAATCATTCATTTGTTGCATCATCGTTTGTTACACATAATTGTCCAGCAGAAACTCCGGAAGGTCAGTCGATTGGTGTAGTCAAAAATATTAGTTATATGGGTCATATTACAATTCCTACGAATAGTTCATCATTATATGAATATGTTCAACCGTATATTGAGCCGGTGAATACATCTTCACCGGATGTATTGTATAATAAGGTGAAGGTATTTATAAATGGATGCTGGGTGGGCGTATGTGAAAATGCAAGTGAATTATACAATGAAATGAAAAATAAAAAATACAAGGGAATTATTAATATTTACACGTCAATTATATTCGATTATAAATTGATGGAAATACGTATATGCAATGATGGCGGTAGATTAACTCGACCAGTATTACGTGTTAGAGATAACAAGGCATTGTTGTCACATGAAATTATTGATAAATTGAAAAACAAAGAAATTGGTTGGAATGACCTGTTAACTTCATGTAAAATAAATGAATCAGTCATTGAATATATTGACCCGGAAGAACAAAATCATTCTCTTATTGCAATGAAGGCAAAGAATTCCTATTTACAAGATAATATGAAAATTAACTATACACATTGTGAAATACATCCTAGCACTATATTCGGGGTATTAGCGTCATGTATTCCATTTCCGGAACACAACCAAGCGCCTCGTAACACCTACCAATGTTTACATCCAGACGAATTTGTATGGATGGCAGATGGAACAAAAAAATGTATAAAAGATGTTAAGATTGGAGAAATGGTATTAACATTTAATCCAGAAACGTTAGATATAACAGAAACTTCCGTGATAAATCAATTTGTTCGCCCAAATGAATTTCCTATTTATAAATTAACGACACAAAGCGGACGAGAAATAACTGCTACCAGCGACCATAAATTTATGACAAATAAAGGATGGAAAACAGTTGATGAAATTATAATTGATAATAATAATAAAATATTGATTTATAGTAACGATTTGACTGGAAAACATTTTGAAAATGTTGTTCGATTTGAATTACAACCAGATGGATTAATATCTGATATAGAAGTTGAGAGTGAAAATCATTCATTTATTGCAGGTAATGGTTTTGCATCGAAAAATTGTGCGATGGCCAAACAAGCCATTGGTGTATATTCAACCAATTATGACCATCGTATGGATAAAACCGCCTATGTATTATCTTATCCATCGAGACCATTAGTCGAAACACGCGTCATGAATTTCATACATTTAAATCAAATTCCATCCGGATGTCAAATTCACGTCGCAATTATGACCCATACGGGTTATAATCAGGAAGATAGTGTATTGGTTAATAAAGGGTCCATTGACCGCGGTTTATTTATGGCAACTATATATCATACTGAAAAGGATGAAGACAAAAATATTATTCGTGATGAAATTATTCGTTGTAAACCAGATAAAACGAAGACCAAAGGTATCAAATTTGGAAATTACGATAAATTGAACAATCACGGATTCATTCCAGAAAATAGTTTGGTCGAAAATCGCGATGTAATTATTGCCAAAATCATTCCAATCAAGGAAAATCGCAATGACCCTACTAAAACGATTAAATATGAAGACCAAAGTAAAACATTCCGCACAACAGAAGAAACCTATATAGATAAAAATTATACAGGTAGAAACGGTGACGGATATAATTTCGCGAAAGTTCGTGTTCGTATTTTAAGAAAACCAACCTACGGTGATAAATTCTCAAGTAGACACGGGCAGAAAGGCACTTGTGGTAACATTATTCCCGAATGTGATATGCCATTTACCAAGGAAGGATTGAGGCCAGATATCATTATCAATCCACATGCAATTCCATCCCGTATGACAATTGCTCAATTAAAAGAAACGCTATTAGGTAAAGTATTATTAGAATTGGGTATGTTTGGCGATGGAACCAGTTTTGGAAATTTGGATGTAAAAACAATCATAAACGAATTACAAAAATTGGGATATGAGAGTTATGGAAATGAAGTGATGTATAATGGATTAACCGGTGAACAGTTAGAAACGAGTATATTTATTGGTCCAGTATTTTATCAAAGATTGAAACACATGGTAAGTGATAAACAACACAGTCGTTCGATTGGACCAATGGTGAATTTGACCCGTCAACCGGCCGAAGGCCGTAGTAGAGATGGTGGTTTCCGTATTGGTGAAATGGAACGTGATGTCATGATTGCACATGGTATGTCGAAATTTTGCAGAGAACGTTTATATGACGTATCGGATAAATACAGTGTATATGTATGTAAAAAATGTGGTATGATGGCATCGTATAATGATGGTAATAAAAATAGTAAATACGCGGCATCGGCGGCTGATTTCAGTATTCACAAATGCAATACTTGTCAAAACATGACGGATTTTGCCAAAGTCGATATTCCATATGCATATAAATTATTATCTCAAGAATTGCAGACAATCAATATCGTGCCAAGAATTATTACCGAATAAAAATACGAATTAGTCCAAAGACCTTCTATTCTACATTTATCGAACACTTATCATAATTATAATTATATACCATGCATTTATCAAAGGTATAAGATTCGAGCAAAGTTTCTTCATTTCGTAAATTCGTTCCATAATACAAATCGACGGTATCGAACGGAGCGGGTTTATAGGATGCAAAGCTTGAATTATCAAATGTAGCAAACATTTTAGATATATATGTTTCGACGTCTTTTATTTTATATTTGAAAAAATCATTAGTTCCATTTATTTTTTTCCCCGAGTATTTATTGCAACTATCGTAAGCGATTGATATTACCATTACTAATTTTTCATGTTTATTTTGTAAAATTCGATTGAAATATTCGTTAAGGTAGTATGTCTGTACTGTATTTACGATTTTATCGGCAATCGTAATATATGGACTACGTAAATTAGTGTAATCTGGGAACAGATGATTGGTAAATATTAATAAACATACTAAACGGTAGAACATATTTGTGATTCTTGTATAAACTATATTGTTATAATATGTATTTGTTATAATATATATTATATTGACGGATGCAGTCGAATCAATTTTATAATTGTGGAATAGTTGCATATTGTGCGTGATATGGTGAACGATACCCATCTAAATTATGCACCCCACCATCTTTACTTTCATCAATTTTTCTCAAAAAAAACTGGCGAATGTCCTCGCGATAAATACCTCTATATATTTGAAAATAATATCCACCATAACCATTGAAATGAACGAAGCAAGGTTTTACTTTTAACACATTATTATATAAGCGTCCATTTACAAATTCAATACCTTCAAATTGAATCTTATACATACTTTGAAATATGCGTTGATACATATCTATTTTCACTCTATGTTCGGGTATTGCGGCGTGGTGAAGATAATATTGTGTAAAATAATTTTGGTCTCCGCCTAAACTACTAATTTCATGTATTTCATCAATCGGTTTCCAATCATATATTTTTTGAATCGCATGTTTATAGCCGATATACCCGCCCGAATTTACATATTTGAAATTTGTCATATTTTCAATGTTTAATTGACGATATAAATCAGCATAAGTATGTATATTTTCACCGGGATAACAATTGAGTTCAGCACTTAACAATAAATCACAATCATACTCTCTAAATTTTTCTAAAATTTCGTTTTCATCGGTGAATAATAATACATCATATGCATCAATGAAACACACAATATCATTATCCGGAATATCGCGAATAGCATTATTCATATGAATAATTTTATCGACATATCCGTTCCATTTATCGAAAACTAAAACATTAATATTTACATTTTGTTTTGCTGCAGAACGTTTTAAGCATTCAATTTCGTTTTCATTATTTCCTAAAGTAAAAATATGAAGCATTGTATACTATAAAATTATAATATTTTTTATATACTTATAAATATAAATATAAATTTTCCAATATACAAATATACAAATGTATAATTTATCGGTTGGCGCAATATTCAAAAATGAATCCCATTCAATTCGAGAATGGCTTGAACATTATATCTATCGGGACGTAGAACATTTTTATTTGATTGATGATTCAAGCACTGATAATACAGTAGAAATAATAAAACCGTATATAGAACGTGGTATAATAACCCTATTTTCAGGAAATAATTGGCCATATTATTTAGGACGGCAACGAGATATGTATAATCATTTTATTTTACCCAATTTACCGGAAACGGAATGGTTATTGATGGTAGACCTAGATGAATACGTGTGGTCTCCTCAATCAAATTCACTTTTTTGGATGTTAAAATTTTATAGACATCTTGGACAAATACAAGTGAATCATACAATATTTGGTTCAAATGGTCATACTGACCAACCACCGTCATTGGTAGAAGGATTTACAAAACGCTCATTGATAAAACCGACTGAGTTAGATGGATGCGGTAATCGAAAATATTTTGTCAACTCGTCGTTTAAATTTACTAGTTTGAATGTACATGATGCTACATTTTTAGATAAAAATGACGAAATAAATAATTTCAAATTATTAGATATACCATATTTTGCGATGAATCATTATAATTGTCAATCATTCAATCATTGGATAAATGTAAAATGCAGTCGAGGTGATTGTGATAATTATCGTGTTAGAACGATAGAGGATTTCAAAATATACGATTTGAATGATGTTGAAGACAAAGAGCTATATGAACAAAACAAAGAGATTATTGAAAAAATGAAAAATTCGTAAATATTTCGATATAAATACTCTTCGTATGGTATAAAGGTATTTATGAGTGAAATTAATGATATTCGAACTCCAAATAATTTCAAGGGATTTTCATTTTCGAATTATAAAAATTCAGAGGTAAAAAAATCGTTCAAAGAAGCAATGTTAAAGGGTAAAATAGAACCGGCGTGTTATTGGTGTGCTGAATTGATATGTGCAGGGCATTTTATGGATGCATGGGAATGTATATTGAATTATTCCGGAAAATATATTCATTTAGGAAATCCAAAATTAATGATATATTTAGAAATGAGATATGATATATTTCGCGATATTATGTCAAAAGGTCAATATTTGAATGATTTGTATTATCGTAATAATTTAAAATTGCGAAAATTATTTGCAGAGATGATTAGTATATTAACTCTTTCCAATAAGAAGCATAGTTTTGAAGCGATTAAAATAAATCGGGTAGAAGAATATGATATTACACAAATGACTGAGAGGTTGAAAGCGCCATCTACCCAATATGTAGAAAACGTATTTTTACCAAAAGACCCCAAAGAATTATTCATAGCAGTAAATGAATTTGCATATGGTCTCTCAAAAGAACGGCGTAATATGACAACTGCATGTTATTGGTATGAATGGGTAATCGAATTTGACAATATATGTAAAAAAAGAAAGGAACCGTGTTTTGCAGAGAGACGAACGAAGCTACCGGTTGAAAATAAATACCAAAATGATATTGTTTGGATATTGTGGGACGCGATTCAATATTATTGTGACGAAATGAATAATTCATATATTCGTAAAATAATGGATGCCGTTCTCTCACTCTTTTGTATTAAATACACAACAGCCAGTTGCAAAAAACGCCGATATTTGTTTTATTTTGCAATTGCATTAATTACTGAACCGGTGCCGACCAATATAGATTTAGTAAGTGACAAGGAAATTGTGAAATCAGTGATTGATAATATAGATGAAGTATATAAACAAATAAAGAAAAACGAAGTCAGTCCAAATACTGATTATTTATTCGCTAATTTAGAGAAACAAAATAATTTCGAAAAATCAATGAAAAAAATGGAATTATTGGAGAGTATTTCGAATGTGCCTCCAAAAAATATATAGATATAATGTAAATATGGTAAATATATTTGATGTAGACAACAAACCAAATAAAGAAAAAGATAAAATAAAAGTCATTGGTGAAGGTGCATATGGTTGTGTTCATAAACCTAGTTTGAAATGTAGTAAAACAAAGGATAAAATACAATACAGAAACAAAATATCGAAAATATTATCCAAAGATGACGCAATAGAAGAAATGAATGAATATAATATAATTGCGAATATAGATAAAAACAACGGATTTTTTTTAGGAAAACCCGTCATGTGTTCTGTAAAACATACGAATGAGAACATGAACGCGATAAGTAAATGTGAAAAGGGCTATGAATTTTTAAAAAAAATAGATGACATACAATTGCTAATAATGGATTATGGAGGAGATAATTTAGACGCGCTTTCACAAGAATTTAGTATAATGAAAAAGACAAAAACAAATGTCAATAAGGTGAAACAATTTTTAAGTAAAGCTCATCGTTTGTTGTTAGGTATAAAATTTTTGAACGATAACAATATTATACATCATGACATGAAGCCACAAAACATTGTATATAATAAAAAAGATAATCATGTAAATTTTATAGATTTTGGATTTACCACATATAAAAGTGATTTGAAGGAATCTTCGGTAAAATCAAAAAATACATTAGCAAATTGTCATTGGTCATATCCACTAGATATATATTATATTAACCATGATAAATTTATGAGTTTTGCGAAAATGTCGCCGAATGAAAAAAATAATAATTTCAATAGAATGATACATAATTTGAAGATTGGTGAAAATGATAAATGCACAATGGCAATTAGTATAATAATGACTTATATATGTGAAGAAAATTTGAATTCATCGAAAAAAAATAAGATTTTAGAATTGTATATGAATGATTATAAAAATATGTTATTGAAAGAGATTGTTCCAGATAATTACGAAAAATTTTTGAATAAGTCGTTAGAGACGATGGACTTGTATGGATTAGGTATTGCATTTTTTTTAGTAGTGAATGCATGTAAACATTTATTACCGAAAGAACTTATATATGATTTAAAAAATTTGTGTTATTATATGACATGTTTTGATTTGAACAAAAGATACGATACTGAGACAGCAATATATAAATATGAGGAAATATTGAATAAATACAAAATACCCATATATGTTGATACAAAAATAGATACGATATAATATTACAACATGAAATAATATAGAAAAAAGAAATGTTGTAATATTATAATGAAAAAAATAGCATATTACACATGTTATTTTGGAAAATTGTATAATTATTCAAGATTGGTTCCTCCAATACCATCTCAAAGACACGATTGTTATTATTTTACGAATGATTTAGAAATATACAATTCATTAGAAAATACGCCATGGAAAAGAATATTTTGTAGTGATGTGCCTGCGCATGATTGTAATATTGCAAATACAATGGAAACAAAAATATTACGAACATGTCCACATAAATTTGAGATATTAAATGATTATGAATATTTATGTTGGTTTGACTCAAAACTTCAAGTATTTGAACATAAAGTTGAAGAATTAATGGAGCAATTAGCAAATAACGAGGATAAAATAATGGTTTTAACGAAGCATCCTTATAGTAATCGATTTACGAGTGTATGGGACGAATTTAATTTGGCAATGGGATATGATAGATATGCGCTTCAAAAAGAACAAAATATTAAATACATAAATAAACAAATCGAAAACGGATATTCGGAAAAAATAAATATACATTTTTCAGGAGGATGGAATTTGAAAAAAAAATGTAAAAAAGTAGAAGAGTTTGGTGAGTTATGGTATTCGCACATATTAGAATGTGGTATAGAAGACCAAATCAGTTTACAATTTGTTCAACAAAAATATATAGATAATATAATCGCGGTTGAGGATAAATATACTTGGAAATATTTTTACGAATAAAATGACATAACAAAATAGATTATGTGATTTTAACAGTTATACGTTTGGAAAGAATTTGAATTATCACTAAACCCATCGCGTTGTATTCCAATTCTTTCATCAAAACAGAACCATTTAGATTCTGGTTGTAGTTTTTTCCATACTTGGTCATTCGCGTATATCCAGTGTTTTCCCGTAGTATCTAACAATGGCATAGCCCATTCATATAATTCAATAAGTTTATCATAGAATTGTTCATTTACAATGTAAGCAGATGCCGTTTGTGCATCTTTCACAATTTTCAAAAAAGGATGTTTTTCGCAATCTTCAGATTTATTTACTAAATATCCTAACATACATACATCAAAATCGACCTTTTCAATAAAAAGTTTTTCTAACAAAGTGTATAATTCATCTTTTGAAATGATAAATGTAAAATCATCTTCAAATATTAATACGTTTTTATATCCGCGTTCTTTTGCTATTTTATAGACAGATAAATGAGACATACCGCAACCTAAAATACCTCTACCTGGAGTAGCGATTGCTGGAAATCGTTCAAATGGTAAACTCATACGATTTAATTCAAATTCGATTTCATCTCGTCGGTCAGTTCGTTTATCTAGGTTAATGTAAAAAATACCATCAATATATTTTTTTATATTGTAATCACCAGTATATGGTTCAATCGTATTCATATAATGATTGTTTTCTTGTAATTTTTTAGTGAATTCGTCAAAATCACTTAGTAACATATTACGGCAAGCGATTATCTTGTTAATTTTAACATTATCTCCGCAACATGTAAACCCATGGTAATATTTATGGTTTTTACCTATATGATTACAACCGACAAATCCGTTATTTTTGATAACTAGTGCATTTATTTCATATTCGGGTAGTTGTAAATAATATGCAAAAAGAACTACCCACGCCTCAATCAACCAATCATTATTCGTTTCTTTACATATTTTTTTCCAATCAACAAATATTGTTTCTAACCGATTCAATAAAATATCGAAACATCCTTTTGATATAATAATTCCGGCAGCATCGTGAAAATATATACGTTTTTCTCCTAATTCTCTAAAGTTACCATGACCACCAAAATACAATTTATTCGTAGGGTCGTAGCTATCTAAATAACGAATCAATTTAGGAATATTAATATAACTATCATTTGAACATATCAATATATAATCTGGGGTTTCTCTTTCGTAAACAGTTTTCAATCCGTGATACATCATTGGTATTTTATCTCCATTTTCATCGACGATTTCTTGAACATACACATATTTTGAATCTAATAATTCTGGATGAGGTTCATTTATAATAAATGATATATTGACCCCATTTTCTTTACATAACACATCATTTCCCCACGTTTCATTTATTTTATGAATATCTTGTAAGTTATTGGTATTTGCAATAACGCAAATTGAAATTTTCATAATAGTAATAATAAATATAAATATAAATTCTATTTATTATTGTTTTTTATTTTATTATTTTATTATTTTCGTTTGTTTCTGTTTTTTTATATTTTAGTTTATTATTTTTTTCGATTTCGTTTTGTTTTCCTTCCATATTTACAATATTGTTTTTGGGAGAAACCGCGTGGTCGATTGCAATTTATACTTCGTTTGTATTTTATCGACCACCTATGTTTTTTCTGGGTATTGGAAGCCATTATATATTATACAATATATAATATAAAATCATGATATAATCTAAAATGCAGAGCCAAATGCTCCTCCTAAAACACCATTTGCTGGCATAGGACCCATCATGGAAGCATAATCTTGGGATGGAGTACTCATACCAGAACCATGCATCATATTATCGTAATTTTCGGCAACACGTGGTCTAGCAGTAGCGATTGGTGCTGGTGGAAAAACGCCAGTTTGAACATGTGAATTGTCTAAATAATCCGCTTGGCTTGATGAATGTTGTGATACTGAATTATTCACTCTTACATTTTTTTTAACATTTGCTTTAGCATCGCCGTCGGATGGTCCATTCCATAATTCATTTACACGGTCGACTAAAATATTTACTTTAATACCTAGTTTTGTTTGAATACTTAATACAATAATCAAGAATGCTAGAATGACATTTGTTAATACAAGGTTATCATAAATAAATCCACTGTAAGTTGGAATAAATGTGATGATACGATGAATTACAATAACTCCACAAAACATGATGATTAGTTGTAAAAATATTTCGACTAAAATCTCTAAACTGGATTTTTCAGTATCCGCTTCTGGAATAAATCGTTGAATTAATTTATTCAAAATAACAATAGGAATTACGCCTAAAGATGAATATTGAACCGCGTTAAATATTTCGGCTTTTCCTTCTTCTGTAGTTGAAAATACATGGTTGAAGAAAGTTTTTTTAGAAGAATCTCCACCCATTTCAGTTAATCCTTGAACATCCATTATTCTATATAGCAATCATTAGAAATTAGTTGTTTGAAAACGAATTGAAAAAAATGAATATGCTAAATAAATATTTATTTACTCACAAATTCCATAATCATTGGAAAAATAGGTTCTATGGCTAAAGCACACGCGTGAGCAACATCTCTATGTTCTTTTTGCGTTCCTGCTTCGGTTCGTAATTGAATATAATGGACCCATGAACGAAGAGTGCCATTCATATACATTCGCGATACAGTCATTCCTTCCGGTAAAACGGCTCTCGCTTGTTCTTTGGCAATACCATTATTGATGGCCCATGTATATGCTGTTTGTGCAGCGACAGTAACGTCTTCTTGTTGTTTTTTCCATTCTTCTTGTAATTGAATATTGTCTGTTTCTAAACTATTTTGTCGGTTTTTTTGGTCTTGTAAACGAGCTTCTTTTGGTTCAAATCCTAAATCGGCAATAGCATATCTTTGCGAAAATTCTTGGAATGAAAAAGAACGATGTCTCAGGATTTGCCTTGCAATATCACGAGTCGTTTCAATTTCCAAACATATACTTACCATTTCTAAAGGGGACCAATGTTTGTGCTTGATTAAGTATCGTATTAATCGTTCATTTGTTTCTGTGTTATGTTGATTCGCGGGGTTTGATACTCTAGCACAATACGCGACTACATCTTGAAGTGTTTGTTCATTATTTTCGGGTTTAGAGTAACTGATTAGTTGGGCCTTCATTTTATATACATTAACATTGAAGACGCTTTAATAGGTTTTTATTTATTCTAATTATAATTATTTTATGCAACAGCAATTGCCAATAATAATTGAAGTTTAGTGATATGAGGTTGAGCATTTAATACATCGCCTATATCAATATATGTATCTTCGACACATGATGCATATTTTTGGTCCAATATATATTTTACACAAAATTCGGCAGTTAAAGTTTGAGTGTATAATAGGGTCTTTAGAGATAAATTGTTTATGTTTTTTTCTAATGTATGAATATCAAATTTATGATTACGTAACATATGGTCATTAATTTTTTCATAAATATACGTATCATCATTTCGCCCTAATTTTTTTTTCATTCTTTCGATGTTTTTTTCATGCAATTGTTGACTCATGTTTTCCACCATCTTTTTTGTCACTTTGTTTGTTTTTTGTTGTTTATCCATTTTGATTATTAGTTGTTGTTATTTGTTATTGTATATTTCATATAATTTTAAAATAGTGTTTCAATTTTTTATATGTATATAGTAGTATGACAAGTAATAAAAGAAGTATTAAGACAAATTCGTTTATACATTTTGGTTGTTGGAACAATGGGTTATGTGACAAGAATGAAGGAACCAATAGTGTATCAAAAGTAATGAATAAATTAAATAAATATGCAAGAAAAAATATAAATTTTATCTCGATTGCAGGAGATAATTATTATCCTGAAAAAATAAAAAAGGAAAAGAGTGAAAAAAAAGAAAAAGGAGAAAAGAGTGAAAAAAGCAAAAAAAGTGAAAAAAAAGAAGGAGATAAAATAAAGATGATTCATACAAATGAATTAGTATCTGGATTCAACTGTTTACCGAATAATGTAGAAATAAATATGATATTAGGTAATCATGATTTAGAAACGAACACTAGAAATAAACAACAATTGTATGTAGATGATATAACCAAAATGGAAGATATGAATAATTGTTTTATATTGAATAGTGAAATAAAAGAAGCCGTAAATAAAAACATAAATTTTGTATTACAAAAAATATATGAGTTGTCTAAAAATACCCTTATAATAATGATAGATACGAGCATGTATGAAGATGATGCAATCAATTATATACCATGTTATAATGAGTATTTTCAAAAAAATGGAGTAATTGATGTACCTATAACAAATATAATTGAATTACAAAAGCTACAACGAGAGAATATATTACATAAGTTAGAGGAATTAAATAAAACATATAGTAATATAATCATTATTGGGCATCATCCAATTACTGGATGGAAAGAAAAAAATGATAATAATATATTGATAAATCCATCCATTGAATTTATAGAATTATTAATGGATATTTATGAAAACCACCAATCAAGTAAGTATTATTATTTGTGTGCTGATTTACATTTATATCAACAAGGGACTATAAAAATAGATGACAAAATGGTAATTGAACAACATATAGTTGGAACAGGTGGTGCCGAATTAGATACTGCGATACGCGTAGAACCAGGTAAAACTATAAATCCAGATATGAATATACTGACTTATGAAATGAAACAAAATATCAGCACAAATGGGTTTTTACATTGTATCGAAAATGGAAAACAGTTATGTTTCAAGTTTATTGACATAATGAATGATACAATCATTAAAAATAATTGTAATTCAAATTCATTCGATAGATATTCAAGAAAAAGTAAATCAAGTAAAAATAGTAAATTACCAAAAACAATAGGTGGTAAAATACGGAAAACAATAAAAAACAAATAACACAAAAACTATTTAGAAAAATATTGAATAGTAAAATATATAATTCATTCAAAATGAGTCAAGGAGTAGCCGCCGCAAGAAAAAGAAGAGCACCTGCATCATTGCAACCACCAACCCCGCCACAAATTTCAACCCAACCACAATCACAACAATCGCAACTACAACCAGGACAGGGTGTTGGACTCACCTTACCGCAAGTCATTGCCCTCGTCGATAAACGTTTAACAATTGTGGAAAGTTTTATGACTGAATCAAAAACAACTGGACTGTCAAACAACGTAGTTGTAAATTCATCAAACGATTCTATGATGGAAGAGTTAAATGCACGATGTGACATGTTAGCAGAAGAAATCATTAATCTTAAAAATATTGTCTTAAATTTACAATCATATACAATGGAGGTGAATAAAACATTAATGGAAGAACGTGTGAGAATTTTATCAGACGTAGTAGTAGAAAACGAAATAGCCGAGTCATCGTAAAAATAAATAATAAAAATAAATATATAAATATAATCGTCTTATATTTATATAAAAATGTCATCGAATGATAATTTGTTGAATAAATTAGAAAATTTCAAGAAACAATATTACAGTGAAAATACAAAAAATACCTTTTTCAAAAAACAACAAAAAATGGATTTTGCCCAAAATGTAAAACAACAATTTCCTTTAGAAGAATTAATTGCCAAAACAATGTATATTTTACCAAATACCAATATGATATATATTGATTATCCTGTATTTAAAATGTATGGACATCCAGAGGTATACAGTCATGTGATTGATTATATACAACTATTGATTGATAATTGTATTCAAAAATATGGTTCATATAGCGTTCATGTAAATTTGGATTCATTTACGATTTCTGCTGCAGAAAGATATAGAGCCATCGTAGATATGTTTTATGCTAAAACGGTAGATAAATACACATTATATTTCAATACAATCCAATATATAACTATTTATTATACACCCAATAGTATCAGTGAAATTATTAAAATATTTTTACCAAATGAAATACTACCAAAGGTGAAATTAAATAACAAAACTGAATCCCCTGTAAAAATAAATGAATTATTTGCTAGTATTCAAGCAAGTAAATAACCATTTGACTACCATTTTTACGAAAATTATTTTTAGTGTAAAATGATTCTAATGATTTGTTGCAATCAAGAATTACTTTGTGACATTTACGTTTTTTTGCTTCATTGACTAAATGTTCTACTAACAATTTACCTATACCATGTTTTCGATATTTTTCTTCTACATATATATCTTCAATATGAGCATATAGAGATATATTATGAATGAATTTTGTTTCATATAATATAGTACCAGTTCCAATGATTTCATTTTCATTGACTACTATCCATATATCACTATTTTGTTGTATGTTATTCAATGTAGTTACATATTCAGCGCGTGTAAAATCGGTTTCTCTAAAACCATTTATCAAAACCTTGTATTTTTCATAATCGGTTTCTAATAATTTTCGAATAAAAAAATTCATAATATTTATCTATATATTATGAATCATTGTGTTTTTATTTTGTTTTTTGTTTTTTATCTAAAATAATTATTGTTTTTTATTTTTATTTATAGAACTGGATAAGAACCTTGTAATAACATTCCACATTGTCCATCACCATCGTTGTATTTACTTCCTCTACCTAACATAATATATCCATCTTGACCCCACGAAGATGCCCATGAATTTTTAACTAAATAATAATCTTCGCCATCTAATGTTCCATATCCAACAGCTAAAACACCGTGGTCTAAATCGGTTCCACAAGTTCCAGTAAATACACCAGATTTATATAATTGAAATTCTCTTTGGTCGGCTTCAATTGCAATAGATACGGGTTGTTTGGATAATGCAGTCATCATCGCTTCATCACTTGAAGCAGCAACATCTACAAAACTAGCAATTTTACTTTTTGAATTGACTGAACATGAAGTTTTACATGTTGGATTCGAACCGTCTCCGGAGACATATGGATAATCACTTTCACCACATAATCCACCATTTTTATTAATCCATGAAAACGCGTTATCCATTAAACCACCATTACATCCATGGTCATGGCCACGGTTATCGGAGTTTTGTAAATTGTCACAAGAAACCAATTGTTGTTCCGAGAAACTTTGCAAATTATCGTATTTGATGGCATATGCACCTTCTAGAGCACCGGTAGTTGAAAAACTCCAACAGGAACCACATTGACCTTGGTCTTTCACATCAGTGACTGCCCCTGCGGTTACCCAATTTACTGAACTAGGTAATGATGATAATCTGCGAAAATTATAATTGACTTCTTCGCCCTGTAATTGGTCACGTGTATTATATCCAACGGTCATATATCCCAAATATTTACGGAAATCGGCTAAATCCATTCCCGAAAATTGGTTATGTCCTAAAGTATAGGTTAAATTTCTAGAATTTGTTTCTTCTATAAATTTGTGATTAGAAACCCATTTTTCAAATATTTCAACGTATTCACCATGTGAATTAAATGCATATTTGAAATCTTTGGCCCATTTTTCAAATAAATCGTGTAATACTTGGCCACTAGTTGCTGTAGCTAAAATTGTAAGTAATAATAATCGAAAAGAATTCATATTATCTTATAAGTTATAATGAGAAAATCTTTATATTTGTTGTTATTATTGTTTTTACTCCATAGTATTTTCAATTTTTTACAAATTATCCAAAAAAAATATGCAGAAAAATGTGTAAAAAATTGATAATATATAACGAAACAAAGAATATAAAACAACCGTCTATAAATATAATACTGAAAATGAACATTTGCATTCAACAGATACAAAAGGCCGAAATATTTGCTGGACTTTTTCAACACATAAAATCATTCACCGAGGATGTCAACATAATGTTTGAAAAAGATCGAATGTATATTCAGACCATGGATAGTTCACGTGTTTCAATTATCGAAATGTCATTACCCGCCGGTTGGTTTGATGTATATGAAAATAAAACGCCATCCACGATTACGATTGGGTTGAAATCAACTATATTATTCAAAATATTGAATTCAAGAGAAAAAACACAAAGTATTCGTATCGAATATAATGAACAAGATACGGATAGATTATTTATATATTTCAGTAGTGATAATAAACTAGAATTTGACAAAAGGTTTGAATTTCCACTTATGGAGATTGATAATGAAATTATGGGTATTCCTGAAATAGAGCATCAGGCCGAATTCACTGTGTGTTCTCAACACTTTTCTTCAATTGTAAATCAATTGCAAATGTTTGGAGATTCGATGAATATAGAATGCAGTGAAGAAAAAATATTATTATCATCAAACAGTCAGGACCAAGGTAAAATGATGGTAGAAATTAAAATAGAGGATTTGACATCATTTATTATTGATGAAAATGAAACACTTAATTTATCGTTTAGTTTGAACTATTTACATAATATTTGTTTATACAACAAAATTGCCAAGGAAGTAGAAATAAAATTGACACCAAATTATCCGTTACAAGTTATATATGATTTGGGAACAATTGAAGGAGGCGAAAAGGCGGAGATGAAATTTTATTTAGCACCAAAAATAGATGATTCTAATGAGTAAAGAAAAAATATCCACAAAAATCAAAATAAAAACGATTAGACATATTATGTATATTTTATGATATACATAATAACCATATGTTCATTTTTTATATTTTCGAATGCATTATCCATTCGCGCGCCCCCTATACAAATGACGAAACTAGGTAATTTCAGGTTTACGCCATCTGAATCATCTTCCCCTATCAAAAATTATTCAAGATTATTCCGTACAAATAATATTTTTTCAGTAACTGTATTATCCTTTACAGGTGGTTTGATAACTAATCCACATATAAAAATTTTACAAACTCCTTCATTTTTAACGAGTGTTATAAATACAAATTTAATTATGATGGCTAGTATGGCATTGAATGATTTATACGATTATGAAACTGATAAGATAAATAATCCTACGCGACCACTCGTTACCGGTGAAATATCGCGAAAGGGCGCAATATTAGCAGTATCTGTATTATTATTTATTACAGAAGTATTGACATTCAAAATTTTACCTGTAAATTTACAAATATTTATGCAAATAGCAATTGTTACAATATTACTATACACGCCAATTTTCAAACGTATACCATTGATTAAAAATATATCATGTGCAAGTTTGGTGGCATTTTCTTTATATTTTAATGGATTAGCGACCAATACTGTTTCAATATCTAAAGAAGCATACAATAGATTGGCAATCGCATCTAGAATTGTATTTTTTGGTTCATTGGTAAATGAAATATTGTTAGATATACGCGACTCTATTGGAGACAAAGCCAATGGTATATATACTATACCTGTAATATATGGTAAACATAAAGCATGGATAATAGCATATTCATTTTTAACAATAAATATGATATGGAATATATTCGCGATGCACAATATATATGGGCCATTAAAAACGGCGGGTGCATTATTATCATTTTTGCCATTATATATGAAAATTCATAATATATGTAACGAATATTATTCAAACGAGAGTATCATAAACTATACAATTCAATCAACACATTCTATGTTCATTATTTTAGCATTGATATGGAAAAAATAATTATTTACATTTTACCAAGCAATCCATATAAATTTCCATTAGATGTTTGAATCTATCATAATCCATTACATCTGTATTATTCTGTGTTTTTCCTAAAAAGTGAGAACGAAATAAACTTTCACATGCTTTCATGCATCGTTTATAATCTCCATGATTATGACTAGCTTGTGCATAATATTCAACTGGTCCCCAATATGATTCATATATGTCTACATAATTGGTAATCATTTGATAATATTCGCCATAAAATAGTTCAAATAAATGCGGGTTTTCATAATATACTGGACACATTAATTGTTCATCTGCATGACCAAATCCTTGCTCTAAATATTCTAAAAATTTATTTTCAATTAAATCACATACCTTGTACATATATTCGTAATTTCCGGTAAAAAATCCACTACATAAACTGGGTCTCCCCCATTCAAAATATACAGGTGTATTTTTAACTATATCTTCTTCTATATGGTCCATATAAACCGTCGAAAAACGGTTTCTTTTAATAGAAAGTGCGTGGTCTAATCTAAGTAAATTAGTATATCCCATTCGTTCAATGCAAAAATTAATCCATGAAAAATGGGTGCTTCCAAATGGATTTTTATCAATGACATCTTTCAACATAAGATATCTAGACACACAAAATAAATAATAACTAGCAGTGTTGCGTTCATCAAATAAATATGGGTTTTTTTTACGATTTTCAATAACAATTTCTCTATACTCTTTAAATGTTTTATCAAGATATTTTCCATTTTTCTTAAATGAAAAATCATCGAAATCACAAACAATATATTCGGTTTTTGAACTTAAATATTCCGGACGGATCTGTTGTATTTTAGGTAAACTATCTGTATCACAATAGATAACCATATTGTACGGTAATGATAGACATCCATATGAATGATTTAAATAATATTCTTGGTCTCTCTCTTTTATTTCTTTACTTGCGTCTGGACATTTCGTTAAATTGAAATAAGCAGTTACCATAGTCCAGCATGAATTATCATATTTAGGGAATTGAATTTCATTATCAAATGTGAAAATTCCGGTTCCAGACAAATGACCAAAATCGCTCAAATCATATCTATATTCATACGGTATTTTATACCAAAAGTTGTTACGCATTTCTTTAACATACCAAATATCATTATATATTACAAACCCTCGGTAATTTATTTTTTTCAAATAATTATAAAATTCAAATTCTAGAGTTCCATTATGAGGTTCCGACTCGAGAAATATGAATGGTGAATTTTTGATAGTTGTTTCCCATTTATATTGGGCAGATTCTTCAAATATATTTTCTATATGGAATTGTATGTTTTTCTTGTTTTTGATTTCTTCATTTATTACTTTACCTAGAATATCAAATGAAATAATTGTATTGGTAGGATTATAAGATAAAGCGAGAGCAGATAATCCTTTGTATGAACAAATATCAATTATGGTAGTATTATTGAATAATGTTGAAATATAAGATAATAATCGATAATGTTGTTTTCCTGTTTTTTCAAAAAATTCATAAGGTATAATATAATTTTTATACGTAGTATCAAAATGAGTAGAGTTTACTTCTTCTAGAGTAAGTTCTTTTAATTTTTTCAAAACAGGTTTTGAATATTCTTTATGCATTTATTTATGTTATTATAACAAATCCAAATCTTTATATTTATAATATATCAATAAATATAAAAAAATCATACTATATTATATTATCAAATGTCTCTTCTTACAAAATTATTTCATTATGTATTGCTCGCGTCCGCTAAATACAATATAGACGAATCTCATGGATTAAGTCACAGTATGGATGTATTAAATTTTGCCCATAATATATATATTAATGAATTACCTGATTGTCCATTTTTAAAAGAGCAAGAGAAGGTTATATATACCGCTGCTATTTTGCATGATATGTGTGATAAGAAATATGTAAATGAAGACGAAGGTATTCGCCAAATTGAAGATTTTTTACAAGAATCAATGGACCCGGCGGAAATCGATATGACAAAACAAATTATATCTACCATGTCATATTCTACAGTAAAAAAGAAAGGATATCCATTATTGGGGACATATCAATATGCTTATCATATTGTTAGGGAAGCCGATTTATTGAGTGCATATAATTTTGACCGTTGTATGATTTATCATATGCAAAAAAATCAAAAATGCACGTTAGAAGAATCGTTTCAAAATGCAAATGAACTTTTTGAAAATAGAGTGCTTAAACATATTGACGACCAATTGATTGGAACAAAATATGGTATAAAACAGTCATTGATATTACATAATCGGGCCAAACAACGAATTCGCACATGGAAATCAATCATACGTAACTAATACATACTAGGCCTTTATACATTTAACGAATCGGTTATCTATCCAAATGATAAATTAGAAATCCTTTTTGCGAATTAATAAAAAAATTGTTTAATTCGTACATCCTTTTTGTATTCCAACTAAATCCATAGTTAATATCTATCAATTTATTCAAGATATCAATATCGGTAGTATAAAGATTTTCTAACGACCATTTTAGATTTGTAATAGGCGTAGTATTTATAATTTCAAACCCGTGATACAATATCAAATAACATTGATAAATAATATAATCGAAATGTTCCCATACAATATTTTCGTAATTAATCATATTAAAAAATGGGATTATATCGATTGTCCTATATACCGGCAAATCACTCCACCAAAAATACATTGTAAAATTGTTTGTTATATTTTTAAGTAGTTCAATGTTATTAGGAAAGATATTTGCCGACGATTCTGTAATTTGCATGAGTCCAACGTGTTCTACATCGCCTGCATATATTTTCTTATTATTAAATATATTTTGGATTTTATTATTAATGACTTCATTTGTAAAATTATCAGATATAATATCTATTTCACTATCGCAGCAAATTATGTAATCGTATTTAGAATTGGCTAAATGTTTTAGTCCAAAAAATTTTTTATATGTAACAATTGAGTTTGTATTTAAGACATCACATATTATTGGTTGAATTTCATTCTTCATATTAAATCTATCATAATCTATCTTATTTGAAAATACTAAAAAAATATCAATTTCAATATCGTTACTTTTACATTTATTAAGTAGATTATAAATAAAATGGTAATGAGGCGGGTGAATAGGAATTAGAAACGCAATATTAACAATTTTCATATATTAAAAATATATATATATACATATTTTATTTATGAAAATGCAACTAAATTTGCGGTTTTACATCTTCAGTAGTGTAAATGACAAATGGTGTAAAACACTACAACAAGTGTTTTTGCATGACAATATACAAATTTGTACCTATAATGAATAAAGTGCCAACTATTTTACGTATGTTAATAGTATCGTTATTTAAAAATACACCATAAATATACGACATTACTATTCCAAAATAGGATAGGGGCGCGTAAATTGCAGCATCTAATCTAGAAATTGCAAAGAAACGTAAATAATAACCAACTAATCCAATAAAGGCGTTTACAAGTAGTGTCAAAGAAAGACCGCTATAAGCAGTGATTGAAATTACATCTTTCCATAAATAGAGGGTTAGTCCAATGGCTCCAAAGAAATAAGATAAAAATAAATGGTTCCAATTGTTCATCGTTTTTATATTTTTCACCATAAAAAATAAGAATGCTTCGGTTAATGCTGCAATGAACGCTGATATGATTCCTTCGTTCCAATAAAACTCCTTCATTGTTGTTTTTTCTTTCATTATATTTTCATATGGTTCGGTCGGCTCACTTGCCAATAAATATACACCTAGAAAAGCGAATAATAATACTGGTGATAATTCTGCGCCCGAAAATAATAAAATCAATAAAGGATATATGTAAAATAATGTAGTAGCAACGCCGCTATCTAATAGTTGAAAACTACGATACGAAGCATATACATGTATCATAGTGATGAATGAAATCAAAAGTCCATTTCTAGATAATACATTTTTGTAAACAAAATTAAAATCAATAAAAAGATATGAAATCAATACATAAGTAAAAAAACGACTCCATACTTGTAGAATGAGAGGAACATTTATTTTTTTTACAAAAATCGAATAAAAACTGAGTAAAGATTCTGCGACTAATTTACTCAAAATTTCCAAATACATTTTTTATAAATAGAATAATATATATTATATTTATAAAATTATTTCCAAATTATCGGCGAGATATACGAATACGTCTACATAGTTCTGCATTTGAATCTTTGTTTTGCTCTTAATTTACATACTTCTTTATTTGATATACCATTAAAGTATTGTAATTCTACTTTGCCAGTAGATGCAATAATAGCCGACCATGCTAATCCAATGATTGTGCCAATTGCAAACGCGCCGAACAAACTACTATGTGAATTACAGTTAAATAACCTATGCCAATACCAATCACCCAATATTACTGAAGTAAAGAATAGAATAGTGATAATGTTTTGGTTTGCTAATTTATATTTTCCAATAATGTAAACCAAATAAAAGAATGTAAATGAATATACTGTCATACTTAATGGTAATTTTGATATAGGGCCATCTTCGCCAAGTGTAAGAGAATTACATATTAAATTAAAATCAGTACTTTCTGGAGCACTAGCAGTAGAAGCAGCAGTAGCAGCAGTAGCAGCAGCAGTAGTCGCACCTGTAGATGTTTTTTCGAAAAATTTAGGAAATGAAGAACCTACTATAGTTGAAACAAAACATGCAATCAATAAACCGGCTAAATAAATAATACCTTTAATATCTTGATTCAGTAGCGACGATAATGTAAAAAAACTAACTAATATGAATGGGAATAAACGATATGCAGTATATAAAATTTTTGTTAAATTCAACATTATTAATATATTATACTGATAGAAATAAACTATTCGAAAACATAATTCATTGTTTCTTGAATTGTTGATATTTCAATAAAACGTATATTTGATACTATCTCTTTTGAAGAGAATTTTTCCATAAATTCTTTAAATTCACGATTGTTTGCCTTTGGATATAAAAAGGTATCTACACCTGCGCGAATTCCTCCTAAAATTTTTGATTCTAGTCCTCCAATTGCGGTAATTTGTCCTTGTAAATTTATTTCTCCCGTAATTGCAATATTGTTTTTTATTTTCTTTGAATTAAATAAGCTATATATTGCAATTGTAATCGCGGTTCCGGCAGAGGGTCCATCTTTGGAAACAGCACCTTGTGGACAATGTATATGTAATCCTTGGCATTTTGTATCATTAAATACTTTAAGTAAGAATGTTTTTTGTGAATTGGGAGTCAATGACCATGCTAAACTTTTGGCGACATTCATACTTTCTTTCATCACATCTCCTTGTAATCCAGTTAATTTCAAATCCAAAAAATTAGTGGTTGGGAAAAAAATGGTTTCAATAGGTATAATACCCCCTTTTCCTAAAGAATTTGCCCACAAACCATTGATAATACCTACCTTGTTTTCCTCGTGTATTTTGGTTTCTTCTATTTTGTAGTATTTTTTAAGATATTTATTATCTAAATCTTCAATCGTGATGACAAAAGGTATTTCAATATTTTCATAATCATTACATTTCAACATTTCAATATTGATTTCACCATATAAATCAAACAATACTTCTTTCAATTTGCGAACACCGGGTTCCATGGTATAGGTCTCAATAATATATTCAATCACTTCATCGCTTAATATTACCGTATCACAGAATCCCATTTTCTCATTGATTTCGGGTAATATATATTTTGACACAATCGTTTTTTTATCGTCAATGGTTAAATTATCAAAACGAATACGGTGTATACGGTCGAGTAATATACGGTCAATTTGTTCCGGGTCATTATAAGAAAAGATAAACAGGACTTTTGAAAGGTCTAAATTAATTCCACTGAAATATTTGTCTTGAAAACTATCATTTTGAGTAGTATCGATTAAATGTGTTAAAATACCGATGATTTCTTTACCGTGTTCGGTTTTACTGACTTTGTCTAATTCATCAATATAAATAATAGGGTTCATACATTTTGTTTCCATAAGTATGTCTACAATACGACCCCAGGTAGAATTCACATACGTATAACTATGTCCTTCTAAGGTAGAACCATTCGATGAACCACCGAGAGCAATGAATGAAAATGGACGTGGAATTGCCGAATCATCGGTCAAACAACTTGCTAATCCCTTTTTTGCGAGTGACGTTTTACCTACACCTGGAGAACCTTCGAATCCAAAACAATAACCACTCTGTTCACCGTTCATCCATTGTGCAACTATTTTAAGTATTTGATTTTTGGCATGTTCATGACCATATATAGATGCATCTAATGTATCCCCAATTTTGTGTAAATATTTTTCAACAGATGAAGTTTTTGTTTTCAATTTGTCAATTTGTTGATGAATATTCGTATAAGATATTGATTTACGTGTGTCATTTAATTTAAGTAGATTATATACGTCATTTATTTGATTGTTATATTTCTCAATAAAATCAGCCACATAAGAGATACGTGATTCTTTTGTTTTTAAAATCATTTCACAAGTAACATTATGTGCTTTATAGTATTTTTGTATATATTTATAAACCTCTATAAATTGTTTTGAGTTTTGTTCACGAATCATCACATTGATTTCATTCAACAATTTATTGTGAATAGTGTTTTCAATGGAATGCGTATATTTCATTATTTCGACAGTTGAATATTTAGTTTTTTTAGGAATTGTTATCGTAGTATTATCATTTGTTGCGGATAATAGTTCAATAAATTTAGTGTTGTTCTCTTTAATGACTTTTAATATTGGTTCTTCACGATAAATACCAAAAGGTATTTTCAATAATGCATCCAAATATTGTTTTGCTTTGTTAGATGAATCATCTGTTTTTCCTTTGATTTCTTTTAATTTGACCATGGCTTTTTCTTTGATATATTCCGGAACTTTCATCAAATAAATTTGTTGTTCAAACGATACGCGATTCATATCATATTTGTTAATCATGTCTTGTGTATATTTAATAGTGAATTTCATGATGTCTTTGAAATACATTTTGATTTTCCAGGGTAAACTATCGTATATAATAAGCTGTTCGGGAGAATCACATACCGAATGTTTATTGCTAGTAATTAAATCATACAATAAATAACTTATATATTGTATTTCGTCATCCATATTGTATAAAAAAAGATTAATTAACATACTACGTTGTGAATATATATCCATATCTAGAAACAATTTAATGGTAATATTTATTTTGTTTTGTTTGATAACGTGTATTTCAGACAATATGCTATTATATTTTTTATAAATGTCTTCATTACTATATAAAAGGATATCTTTGAGTGTTAGACAATCAATGAGACGTACTAATAAGTCCTGCATAACTGTATATTTTTTAGAAATATATTCGAATATGTCTTTTTTTCGATAATCAATGTATTTATTTGAAAAGCAATCTAATACAATATCATCAATAATACCACTAATTACATATGTTTTTTGCGTTTTTTCATTATGTATAACGACGCGAATTCCATTTGTCTTTTGTAGAAACGATTTTGTATTTGGAATATCTACATCGAAACATTCGAAATTATGTGCATTTTCGATAATATTTATTTCGTCGTTTATTTTGTTCGAACACAATTCATTATGATACAATAATGTATTATACTGAATGTTTTTTTTCCATGTATTCAATTTGTAACCAGTTGGATGTATATATTTATAAATAATATCGATTTTGTCTTTCAATAATTCATTTGTTATTTTTAAATCTTTGTAATGAGAGCCATACGATATATTCAATAAATCAGTGAAATGATACGTGCCAAAACTACATAATATTAAGGATAATTTTTCCATCGTATCTTGTAATTTATCTAATAACGAATCGCTATTTGCATTATCATTGATGTTTTTGTTAATTTCAATAATATTTTTATACAATTCAGTCAATGTAAATATACAATTATTTAGTTCACTGTTACCAAACAATGCATTTTTTTTATTGTGTTGAATTGAAAATATAGTATTGCGAATAACCTCATTTAAATAAGTGCTTTTGGTTTTGATAAAATGATAAATTTCATTTGTGGGGTCATTATATAATATATTTTTTTTTATAATTATTTCATTAGAAATATTCATATTTTGCATAATTAGTATATTTTATAGTTATAGATTAAATTTATTATAAAATCAATATAAACATATAATGATATATTTATTTATCAACAGACAAAATGGGAATACCTAGCTATTTTTCGTATATTATTAAAAATCATTCTAATATTATACGTAATTTACATTATCATCAAAATATAAATAAAACATCATTTCAACATTTATATATTGATGCAAATTCAATTATATACGATGCGGTTCGAATGATTGAAAAAGAAACCGAAAATTTAAATACAATGGATAAAACGGAAATTGAACAGATGATAATTAAACAAGTGATTGTAAATATAAAAAAATATATAGTATTTATAAAACCAACTACAACCATTTTTATAGGATTTGATGGGGTAGCACCTTTTGCCAAAATGGAACAGCAACGAACCCGTAGATACAAATCAGATTTTATGTCTGGCGTATCATTCCAAAAAAATGCGGATTCACAAATTCCTAAATCATCATGGAATACGACGGCAATTACACCTGGAACAAATTTTATGAATACATTATCAGAACAAATAAAATACGAATTCCAACACAATGAAAGCACCTATGGTGTAAAACAAATGATTGTCACTCCTTCAACTGACCCAGGTGAAGGCGAACATAAATTGTATGAGCATATACGTAATCATATTTCGTCGAATGATACAGTTGCGGTATATGGATTAGATTCAGATTTAATAATGTTGTCGATATTCCATTTGAAATATAGTAAAAATATTTTTATTTTTAGAGAGGCACCTGAATTTGCAAACAGTATTATAAAATTAGATAATACTTCTGTAAAATTACCATTGTTTTTGAATATAGATTTATTGGTAAAATCGATTGCCGAAGAAATGGATTGCAGATGTCCCGACCCAGCAAGAGCGAATGATTATGTATTTCTTTGTTTCTTTTTAGGGAATGATTTTTTACCACATTTTCCGGCATTAAATATACGAACGAATGGTATTCAAATATTATTAGATACATATCGAATGTGTATAGGAAATCGAAATGACCGTTTTCTAATATCACAAAATCAACGTATTCAATGGAAAAATGTTCGTATATTATTGAGTGAAATTGCAAAATACGAAAAGGATTATATCACCACCGAATATTCTTTACGTGATAAGTTAGAATACAAAAAATATGAACAAACCACTGAAAAAGAAAAAGAAAATTATTTTAACAATGTGCCGATTGTATTTCGGGCAGAAGAAAAATATATTGCACCGAACGAACAAAATTGGGAAGACCGTTATTATAAAATATTATTGCACGAATCTCGAGAAAAGAACGCGATAAAAACGGTGTGTAACAATTATTTAGAAGGATTAGAATGGGTGTTTAAATATTATACATCAGGATGTCCACATTGGAAATGGAAATATAATTATCATTATCCACCTTTGCTAGTTGATTTGATTGATTACATACCACATTATGAAACCGATTTTATACAAAAAAATGATAGTAAACCATTTTCACCATATACTCAATTATCATATGTATTGCCAAAATCTCAATTTAGTTTATTACCAAATACCATATCAAAATATTTACTAGATAAATTTCCTCATTTGTATTCATCCCAACTGGAGTTTCAATGGGCATTTTGTAGATATTTTTGGGAATGTCATATACGTAATACACCTATACCCTTGACGATATTGGAAAACTGGGATAAAAGTTTTGCGAATATTTAGTTACATGCTTCCAAATGTTTGAATAATATTTCGTAAAATTTGTCATAGGTAATTGTATGTTGTAATTTATTGTCATATGCATATGATACATTGTATTTTGTAATACCGTTTCTTATACCCACGCGGAGGCAATCTTCAATATAACTATTATTGGTAAGTGATACATATAATTGTAAAGATATCTTCGATAAAGGTAATCCAAAGATTGGCAGAGTTGTTATAATATATTTAAGTTCACTTGGTTTGATTATACCGACATTATCACTTAAACATATTTCATCTATATCATAATTTTTATTATATTCTAATATTTCTTTTAAAATATAATCATTATCTATTTTACCCGTAAGAGGACAATAATCAATACATGATATATATAATTTTTTTGTATATTCATTATAATGCGATTGTTTTTGCAATATTTCCATAGATTTATCCAATAAATGTTTTGTTTCATGCATTGTTTTACCATTTTGATACATGTTATATTTAGGTGAGACGGATGTATAAAAAGATAGCTGTTTACATTCGTATTGAATTGCACTTTGCAATGATTGAATCGAATTCACACCTACAAATAGATTTTTTGTGGAAAAATTTGGATTATTTTTTAGAATATTTGAAGCATGCGTATGTAGTGTATATGTGGTTTGGTCTTCAATATGACCAACTTCAATTGAATGTGGAGATTGACTTTGTAATATATGATATAATGGTTTTAATTTAGATACAAAATCATTTTGCCCGGAATGAATATTATGCATGCTTACATCACATATCGAAGGTAATGCCTTATTGTATATTTTTGTATATGTAGTATGATTTGATTGAATTATTTTTTTAAATTTGGAAAAAAACATAATATAATTAGAGGAAATATTATTATTTACAAAAATTACTGTATTGTTTTTCTAAATTACAAATTCATTATTTGTAATTTAGTATTTTTCTATATCGAGTTCCATATGTTCTTTTGTTATTTTGGGAACGACAATAACTTCAATATTTTCGGGAATAACTGAACGGTCAAGTAAATGTGCAACGTCTTCGGCAATATGTAATTTGAATTTACATGTGCGATTATCAATGGTGCATTGTTTTGTCCATCTTTCTAAAGGCAAAATTTCGTTCAATGATTTTATTCTACCATTTACGCCTCTAAACCTCGGTTCTCTTTCGCCGGGTTTACCAGATGGATGTTTTATACGCCATTCACATGATAGTGCATTGACGTGATTTTCAAATCCGGATAAAAGAGCATATATTTCCCATGATTGTTCTTTTCCATGAGTAGCTTTTGCGCCACCAACGATTTCTTCATTATGTTGGCGTAACCGACGAATAGGATTATTGGTAGAGCCATTATAGGTAAGATTTGGGTATTTTGGATTCGTATTTCGTAAAATATAGCAGAACCACATAAATACGATAAACCTACCTATTTATATTATATTCATATAATAATGAAATTTGATAATAAATTTTACAATTATAATTATGATGGAATTATAGAAAATAATTTAGATAGTAGTTTGAATTTCTATAATCATAATGATTCTTCATATAATTTTGTTATAAATGGGAATATTCAATATGATGAACATGATAAATATATAATAAATATGGAAAATCCGTATACATTTATGGAGAATTTAACTCGTGATGCAATAGATATTTCCAATAATAAAATATCATGTGGATTCAAAAATAAAATGGAATTGACATCTGATTTCATAAAAAAAGAAGTGTCTTATTTAACACATTTTAGCACATTTTCCGAAATTATAAATGAGACATATATCGGCGTAAAGGCAAATAATTCATTGACTCTAGATTTGATTTCACTTTATTTGAAGGGTCAAAAAATATTGTATGTAGAATCGAAAACATATTGTGAATTATGTCTGTATTTTATCATGTTGCCTGCAATTTTTATATCTACCGTATGCACTGTCTTGAGTATTTCGTTGAAAACATATGAAAACGGTCCAGTTATTGTTTCAGGATTAACTGCACTAAATTCATTTTTGTTAGCGATTATAACATATTTGAAATTAGATGCAAAGGCCGAGGCACATAAAACATCTGCATATCAATTTGATAAAATGCAGACCACGTGTGAATTTTTATCAGGAAAAGTGTTATTGATAAACGACAATGAAATGGTCCAAAAGGTAAATAAATTTGTAGACGAAGTGGAGAAAAAGGTAGAAGAAATAAAGGATACGAATCAGTTTATTATACCAGAAATCATACGAATAAGATATATGAATATATATAGTATCAATGTGTTTTCTGTTGTAAAGGCATTCCGGACGAGGTTTATATTAGATAAAAATCGTTTATTTTTGACATTTAGTGAAATCGAAAAACAAGCACCGAATGTGGACCCACGATTGATAGCAATAAAAAATAAATTGTTAGAAGAAATTATCAAAGTGCGTGATATATCCATAGACATAAACAATAAAATATATTCAGATGTCGAAAAATACAATGCTCATCGTAATATCAAATATAGTATATTTATGTGGTTGAAAACATAATTACAATTGTCTTCTCTTATAGCTTTTGTTTTTATTTTCTCTTTTTTTGCTGTTTCTGCTTTTACGAGTTCTACGTGATATCGTTTTATGACGATTTCCACCAAGATATTTTCTAATTTCCTCTCCAAGATTTCTAAAAACTTTATTACGTGCATTCACTAAATCAACAGAATCTTTTGGTAATTTATCATTTAGTTGGTTTACTGTTGTTACTTGACGAGGCATTTCAGGGGTTATCGTCAATAATGCATTTATATTTTCTTCGAGTTGTATTTTGGCATTCCTTACATAAAATTCAATTCTGTTACCAAAATGTTTAATAATAGGTATCCATTTTTTATTATACTTGATAATATCAATATTTTTTTTAGAATCAACTACTCGTATTATGAAGGATTTATTAGGAGAGTTATTATCTAAGATGGGTTCGAATAAATGTGGTTGGTCAAAAGATACCTTAATATAAATTATATTTTCAGGTAGTTTTGGTAATTTTTCGAGTGGATTATTTGCACATTCTAAATATTGTAATTTTTTTGGTAATTCTGGTATAGAACTCACTTCATTATTATCACAATAGAAACTTGTTAAATTTTTTGGTAATTTTGGTATAGAAGTGAGTTGGTTATTCATACAATCTAATTCTACTAAATTTTTTGGTAATTCTGGTAAAGACGTGAGCTGGTTATTTTCACAATCTAAAGATGTTAATTTTTCTGGTAATTTTGGTAAAGAAATGAGACGGTTATTTGCACACATCAATACTTTCAAGGTATCCGGTAATTTTGGCATAGAAGTCAGTTTATTGTTATTACAATATAATTCTTTCAAATTTTCTGGTAGTTTTGGTAAAGAAGTTAGTTCACTATCATTCAAATCTAATTCTTCTAAATCAGCTTGTATATTGATTTCTGCCATTATATAATATATTACTAAAATTATACCGATAAACATTTACGTATTTACAGAAAGCAACAAAAATAATGCTCAACATTATATACAATTATTCTTATTTAGACCGTGGTGTTTTGTTTTGTTTTTTACTCGTATTATTTTTACGAATTTTACGTGATTTCAATTTACGACCATTTCCTCCAATATAACTAAGAATTTTTGTATCAAGATTCGCCGCAACCTTTTCTATTGGTGGAATTGGTGAATTGTTGTCTGTTGATTTTTTATCAAGATTCGCCTCATCCATGTCTATTGGTGGAACTGGTAATTTTTCATCAAGATTCGCCGCATCCATGTATATTGGTGGAACTGGTGGAACTGGTGATATTTTTGTGTCGAATTTTTATGTGCTGATAGGTAAATTTGGTAATTCTTTGAGTTTATTATTCTTACATTCCAACAACATTACATAACCTGGTATATCTGGTAATATTTCTAATCCTTTATTATTATACACTGCCGCCATTATAGTATATATAATATATATAATATAAGATAAAATACAAAATTGAAAAACCAATATAATAAAATATATTTACAATACTCGAACTACTAAATATATAATGGAAAAAATAACTGCACAAATTTTAATCGAAAATCGTGAATATACAAAATGGTCATTTGTAAATCCGGAAACCGGTATTGAAATTGAAAATAATATGATACCGCCTACACAATTTGAACCCAGTGAATTAAAATTATTTACGAAAGATGTTATAGATATCACTGTCCAAACTCCGCCTAAAATTGATATATTAATGTCGCCTATTCGTAATCTTAAATATATTGCCGGCGTCTTAATACTGGATGGAAATAAGACATATGGACGGACTGAAAATAAAAAACGTTTATTATACAAATGTATACCCGATGATAAACATCTACCCGCGTTTTTAGTGCCATATGATATAAAATTGGGGTTTTTCAAATCGAATGAGAATAAATATGTAATTTTCAAATATGAAAATTGGAATGACAAACATCCACGAGGAATCATATTAGAAACATTGGGCGATGTAAGTGTATTGAACGTCTTTTATGAATATCAATTGTATTGCAAATCATTGCATGCATCTTTGGCCGATTTTACGAAAAAAACGCGAGAAACCTTGAATAAAACATCTATGGACGAATATATTCAACGAATATTGAAGAATCCAAATTATAAAATAGAAGACCGTAAACACGAATATATATTTACCATTGACCCGGCAAACAGTCAAGATTTTGATGATGGTTTTGGTATAGTTGAATTGCCGGATGGACGATGTAAAGTAAGCATATATATTGCCCAAGTATATTTCTGGTTAGATACATTAGATTTATGGGATTCATTTAGTAAACGAGTTTCGACGATTTATTTGCCGGACCAACGTCGACCAATGTTGCCTACGATTTTATCAGATAATTTGTGTAGTTTACAAAAAGGAGAACCGCGGTTTGCAGTAGTATTAGATATAATGATAGATGAAAATGGAAATATAATAGAAGATGAAACAAAATATAAAAATGTCTTTATAAAAGTGAAGAAGAATTATGTATATGAAAAATTAATGGATAACAAATATTATAATAAATTATTTGATATTACCACGAAATTAGACGAAACGGTGAAAGACAGTCATGATGTAGTTGCATATTGGATGATAAAAATGAACGAAATATGTGGAAAAATATTCAAAGACAAACAAATGGGTATATTTAGAAGTTCGAAATATCAGCAAACTGAACAAAAATATGTAAATCAAACGATGAGTGACAATGTTCGAAGGGTAATCAATCATTGGAATAACGTTTCGGGAAAATACGTATTGTATCATGAAGGTTGTAATACTGAACATGAAGTAATGAATATATCATCATACATTCATATAACGAGTCCCATTCGTAGAATCGTAGATTTATTGAATCAAATGATGATGATACATAAATTAGGGTTGATTCAAAATATATCTAAACGAGGTGAAGAGTTTTTGAATGATTGGTTGAAACAAATTGATTATATAAATGTTTCGATGAAGTCGATTCGAAAAATACAAACCGATTGTAATGTATTGCACCGTTGTTATACCGATGAAAATATAATGGAAAAAACATATAATGGTGTTGTATTTGATAAAACGGAGAAGATGTCGGGAATGAATATGTATATGGTATATTTAGAAGAATTGAATTTATTATCCAGAATTACTACAATAAACAATATAGATAATTATAGTAAAATATCGTGTAGATTATACTTGTTTGAAGATGAAGACAAAATAAAAAAGAAAATACGATTACAAATGACAGAAAATTGAATTTAACTTTCATAAATAAATTATATAAAAATAAAACAAAAATGTCTAATCATATTATACACGTAATGACCGCATTATTATTTATAAATATATTAATATTAGCATCCTCGTATGTATATGTAAGTGGTGTATACAAAATGTCATTTCTAAAAATTTCACAATTTTACAAGGATTTTAAATTACCAATAAATTTTGCAAAAGAGAAGAAAAAAATAATATTAGAAATACCGGTACCAAATAAAGAAGAATTAGAAGATTGGGAATCAGGTGAAATACCATGGGAATTAGATAAAAATGTTACGCAAAGTCGAAAAATCCCAGAAAAAAATTATGAAAATACAGATGCATATCGTTTGGGAATGCTTTTCATATAAACGCCAAATAATACTAATGATTCATTTCTAAAAAATGTCTTACATTTTTTTGTTGTTCTCTATTTTTCATTGGATGAAATATTTGATGTTTATTCATTTCGGTAATGTCCCACTCTTTTCTCCAATGTATTTGACTAAATTCATCAACCAATACATAATTTAAATCATAATAATGGGCTATGCTGGGGAGCAATGCTTCAATAAAAGCCAATTTTTTGTTTTTTTGAATATATTCATTTAGTTTATCTAAAAAAATATGTGACAAACGAACTGCACAAATTGGCGAATGAAAATAAGGTTCTGGAAAATGAATATGAACCGCTGGCCAAAACCAATCCCATTCCCCTGGTTTTGGTTGGGGATTTTTGTCTTTGCATAAAATATCGGCTGTTTCTGGATATTTTGAATCAATTGAAATCAATGTTTGTTCGTTATAAAAAAACACATCATCTTCAAAAAACCAGACATGTTTAAAATCTTTATTGATATTCGTAAAATAACACAAAGCTCTATCCCATGCAATGATTTCATTAAATACAAGGGATGAATAAGGCATATAACTAGAATGTATATAACCAAACTGTCTACATTCTTCATCTGTAACTTTTATCAAGTGAACATTTGGATAAGGATTTTGATAATCACTTCTTAAATCATCTACTACAATAAAAACATCATAGTTGTTAAAACGACTCAAAAAATCAAGCATTATTGGGTCAGGACGGATAGTAAGAAAACAAATAGCAGTTTTAGACATTTTTCCAATATAATAACACAAATATGAACCTTTAAATTTTTTACATCTTTGAATATAATTGTAACGGTTACCAACAAATAAATTGTATTTTATTTCCAATACTCATAAATTGGAAATAAAAATATATGAGAGAAAGATTCGCCATCGCGGTCGGTGTCGGTAGCGAAGAAGATGTGAATGAAGTGATAGAAGCGTGTAGCGAATATAGCGAAAGGTTTAGTATAGAAGTGAATAAAGAAAGAAGAAGAGATG
>JACCEB011982257.1_pt1 | contig 34451 bp, 58 predicted proteins | sample 7454761 | NCBI WGS metagenome assembly JACCEB01 (sample SAMN15323454, study PRJNA562643) | freshwater metagenome | isolation source: river surface water | place: USA:Blue River Watershed | collected 2017-08-18
ACTTCATGAACACCTCATGAGCAGTCAGCTTTTTTGACTCTGTAGGGATTACCCATACACCACCACCTGGCATGGCCTCATTCACCATAAACAAGGCAGGTTCTGGCTTGTAGCCACCGGCGTCATACACCAGCCAATGCCAGGTGCTATGCTTGAGGTCTACGCTCAGGCCTTTCAGCGGAAATCCTTTGGTGTTCATATGTTCTCTCCTGCCTCCTTGATCTGCGTAACAGATGCACAACCCAACAACAGAGCCAGTATTTTGTCAGATCGCTCAAGTTGCGTTGGCGTCATCTTAGATCTCAGTTCTTGCTGTTCTCGCTCAAACTTCGCGCGCCATGCGACTTCTTCCGCCTTAATTTCAGCTTCAGTTGGCTCACGAAAGACGTATGTGCTCTTGTCCATCTCAACTCTCTCCTCAGTAGAAGGACTCTACTACCTCAGCCCGGGCAAGATCAACTATCTGATACCAATCATGCTCATGAGCATCTCGGGCTGCTTGGGCAGCTTCTAAGGAGGGGAACACGCCCACGAGGTCTTCCCAGCCACCAGCGGGATAGTAGTTTTCACCTGCGAATAAAGCGAACATCTCGTCTGCTCCGTTGTTTATAATTGTATAATAGCACCAGCGCCCAAAATGTCAACCATTTTTTTTAGAAAAATTTCCCAATGATTTCAAAGGGTTAGCCCTGCTGCTAAGTCATTGATCTTGCAGAGAAAAAAATACCCGGACAGCGAGGGCACACTGTCCGGGCGCAAAGAGCAGAGCGTGAGGGCACACGATGTTCTGCTCTTTAGGGCTCAGCATGGACGAGGGCATGTCCGTAGGGCGCTGAGCCCCAACACTGTGAGCGGGAGGGCTTACCGCTTCATCACAGTGTTCTCCGCCATAGCTTCCCACTTGCCGGGGAATGCCTTGGCTAGATCGGCGACCTTGAGTACCGTGCGCAATGAAAGCTCACGCAGTCGCTTCTTATTAATATCGATAAAGTCCACAATCTCGTCTTGTACTTCTTCACTCAGGCCATACTCAGCGAGCATGCCGTCCTTGGTGATCTGCTTGATGCGGAGCATCTTCTCGCGCTCTGTATCAATGGTCAGGTCAATGTAGTGGCAGCGTGACTCAAGGGCTTCCAAGTGATCACGCAGCTTCTTGCTCTTAACGTTGTCGAACTTGATGTTGGTAATAAAGATAGCGGAGCCCTTGAACTCGAAGCTGTCCGGCACACCTTCGTTGCGCAGCTTGTAGCTGTCGGTGTTCCAGTGGATGCGTCGCGACTTCTTAGAGTCCAGAGCAGCCTTCAGAATGTTCAAGCTCAGGTCATCCAGCAGTACACTATCACAGTCGTCGAACACGATAACGTTATCCTTGTCCGCATACTGGAACAGCTTGCAGTAGAGTCCAATGGCGCTCATAGCACCCTTGACAACCTCGTACTTCTTGAACTTAGAATCGTTAGCGATGTCAGCCAGCAGGTCATGCTTGCCCAGCACCTTCTCAACACCGTGGCTCTTACCAACACCCGGAGGACCCGATACGATCATAGCTCGCACATCGCCCTTCTTACAGGCCTTGGTCATCTCCTCCAGCATGTTGAAACGATCACGCAGACGCTCAATGATCTGCTCGTCAGTCTCTACGCGGCTCTTGGCCTGGGCGGTGGCTACCTTCGAGTCAACTACTTCATACGACTCGGCACCTTCGCAACGGATCTTGATGTTGCGATCCGGGAAGCCAGCCACAGCACTACCATCCACTGTGACGTAGCCACCGCCCGTACCCATCTTAAATTCCTCTACCAGAGGAAACACAATGCCAGCAACGGAAGTGTCGTTGCCGCGAATCTTGTACGTGCCCTCTACAAAACGAATCATCTTGCTCATGCCCAAAGCCCTTTCTGTTAATGTTTCACTATTATACACGATCTAGCTCTGTTGTCAACCACTACATGCCTTGACCATGACCACCAAAACTGTCATGCTAAGGATGATGGCCCCGTAGTAGACACACATCGCGAGGATCTGCCTAACGTATCCAATGTCCACGGTGCAGTGAGGGCAGCGTGAAGCAAGGATGCTCTTCTCCTCCATGCACTCAGGACAGATAGCCATTACGCGGCCTCCTCTGCGTTCTCACGCTCAATTGCTTCAGTGAGCAAGCCGTCAAACTCACCGTAGAACTCAACGTACCAATTGCCGTCGCGGCGCAGGATATAATTGTATTCCTCACGCTGGGCATTCTTACGGTAGTCCTGGAAGTCCTTGAACGAGTTCTTGACCAAGTCCTCGCCACGATCGCGAGCATAAGCCAAAGTCCAATCCTCGTTCTGCGTTTCGCGATTGTCAAAGTCCTGCTTCTCGCCAATCTCAGGACGCAGCGAACTGATAGCGCCTAGGTCAATGAGATCGCGCAGCTTGAACGGATTGGAATAGTGACGGAGCAGGATTTGTCCGTTGTTGGAAAGGTAGCCGTCCCAGTGGCAGTAGACCTGCTGGACAGTACCGTCTGCGAATTCAAGCGCGATAGTTGAACGTGTTGCCATTTGAGTTTGCCCTCTCGTTTGCTGTTACAGTTTAAATTATATGCTCAGGCCGCAGCCTTGTCAACCTCTTTTTGCAGCTTCGCAGCCTGCTGACGGAACACGGCCCGCAGCTCTTCTCGCTGGGCACGAGGCAGCGCCATGATAACGTCCACCAGCTTGCTCTCTAGGAAGCCCGCAGCATAGGAGTGGCTGCGATAGCTTTCGTAGGCCGCGTCCTGGAACTCCTTGATAGACTCCCGGGTGCTGCGAGCTTCGTCTAGGTATTCGTTGAATCTTTGTTGCGCTGATTTTGCCATGTTGCCCTCTTGTTTGCCCTATGTTCTTAGTATAGCACCTCTGCGGGCGCTGTCAACCATTATTTTACCCAGTTCAGCTCATACTTCTCAGGCATGCTCTCGCAGGAGTATACAGTCTTGCCAAACACCAGACCGGGATAGTTATCAACACGAACGCATTGGTTGGTGCTGAAGCTCTTGTGAACCACTGGAATGCTGAAGGCGTAGTCCATTGCGAACAGCGTACCGCTGAACATCAGCGAACCAATCACAGCTACCTTTGCGACTTGCTTGATCATCATATGCCCTTTCTGTTTGCCCTATGTTCTTATTATACACGGGAGCACCCAAATGTCAACCACTTTTTTGCCAATTTAAGTCATTGATTTTACTAGACCAAGGGCTCCTAGCCCTAGGGCTACCACATTCACAGCCATCTGTGGCTTATTTGCAACACGGATAGTCCAGATGAAGAAGGCTATGGTACCCAGGAAGAAAGCCAGGATATTCCAAGGATGGGCGCCCGGGCCCACGGCGTTGAGGGCGTGTCCAGCGATGATGAACACCGCCCCCGTCCACTGTAGGATATCATCAGTCCTCAACTCACATGCTCCAGTAGGCTTCTGAGCTGGGCGAACAGTAGCGAGGAGTGTCATAGCGTTCCTGGTACTCCTTGCCGCCCATTAGATTGGTACGGGTAACATAGGTCTCATGGAACTCGTGGCGATAGCCGTCCTTGATGAACCATGTAGTCAGATACAGATGCCTCAGCGTCTGCAGATCAATGTCCCTGTGATCCTGCTTGAGCACAAGGCGCTCACCGCTCTTGGTGCGCTTGTCTGCCTTGTAAACCTCTACGGTATAGTCTTTGCGTTCTATCATATTGCCCTCTTTCTGTTTGCCCTATGTTCTTATTATACACGAACCCAGGGCTTTGTCAACCAAAAAGATTCTACAGTAGAATCAATGACTTAGCGGCGCTTAGTGTTGCTCTTACGCCACAGATCGCGGCGCTGCTGCTTCCAATCATCGTCTTCCTGCTGCTGTTTTCGTTCTCGACGCTCTCGTTCCTCTTCTAGATCGTAGGCATCATCGTCGTCGTAAGCGTCCCAGTCGTCAGGAATTTGACTGTTAGGTATGCGGGGCATGATCTTTCTATGTTGCTGCGGGGAATTTGGCCTGCCCGGAGGGATTCGAACCCCCGACCCACAGCTTAGAAGGCTGTTGCTCTAATCCTGCTGAGCTACGGGCAGATAATATGTTCATACTCAATATTTATGGTACCCGCGACCGGACTTGAACCGGTACGCCATAAGCGAGGGATTTTAAGTCCCTTGTGTCTACCTATTCCACCACGCGGGCATTTGGTGCGCCCGGAGGGACTTGAACCCCCAACCAACGGATTATGAGTCCGCTGCTCTAACCAATTGAGCTACAGGCGCAGGTAACTATTTACTCCTTAGGTCAATATGTTCTCGCGCCTTTGGTATGCTTCAAAAGTGTCGTAACCTGAATACTCTAGATCCATTTCTGCGTGTCCAATGTCAGTGGCCAGCCCTGATGCAGCGTGAAGATAGTTCTCCACAAAGAACTGAGCAAACTCTGCACGATCTGCATCGTTGAGCAGCGCCAGCTGTTCTGCAAGGTCTTCGAACAAGATTTCCTTAGACATGATACCCTCTTTGCTGTTCATGTTTTCATTATAGCACCTCTGCAGGTGCTGTCAACCATTATTCTTCGATATCTTCGTATTCGCGCATGGTCTCGGAGATGCCCATGACCTCGTCCAACTCAGAATCGATCGTCTCGGCCACCTGATCAGCAGTCATGTCGCCCAGCTCGTAGTAGAAGTCTTCACCATCTTCCCACTTGCCTGCGAAGGCCATACCGGGCTCGAAATAGAAAGCCTTGACGGTGAACCCTTGCTCAACCAGCATATAATAAACACCCGTGGGCGGCGACCATGCTGAGTCAAAGCCAAAGCTCAGGACATTGTCCTCCAGCTCTGCAGTATCGTAGGGCTCGACCTCCCACTTGGTCCCCCAGTTAGAGACCTGATAGTCATACCAGTCCTTGGCACCATACTTCTCAAGGTTGCTCTTCATCTGCGCTTCGTGGGCTTCTCGTTTATCCTCACCCGGGAAGCCTGCCACAGTGTCCAGCAGGTCCTGCGGAGTAGGGATAACGAACGAGCAGAACTTACCCTCGTTGACAGCAGCCGCAAGGGCCTGCATCTTAGCAGTGTCAGAGTGGGTAATGGTCACGGAATTATTGCACCAATTAGGCATTTGAAATCTCCTCAGGAAGAAAACCAATAAGAATATGTCGGGGAGTATGCTTCAGCATCTCTTCTAGGGCTGTGATATCCCCGTCCTCGATGTCGTTCATGATCTGTTCGATCACACGATCAATCAGCTCTTGATCCATGTTAAGCACCCACCGTAACCTTGTTGACGAGAGTAGCGGTAACCTTCCAGTTGGTGACAAGACCATTGCGGTCCTCACGAACTGTGAGCGTCTTGACATTCACCTTGGTAACCTTGCCCACAACCATGCGTCCGCGAGCTTCAAAGCTCACAGTGTCACCGATGACTACGGAGCGGGTAGCCTGACGAGCAAGGCTGGTGCGTTTGAGTTTGATTGCTTCAACGACTTGATTCAGTTCGTTGGCGTCCATTTGGTAGATCTGCTCTACGGCCCTTGTAACACGATTAGACATGATTTGCCCTCTTGTCTTTGTTGAACACTCTTATATAATAGCATCATCTAGATCGTTGTCAACCCCTATGATGCCATTATATAAGAGTGTGGCATTTCTGCCACACCCCTACGGGCTTAGATCGTGTCTAGGCTTAGACCAGCAGCCTTGGCCTTGTAGCCAAGAGCAACGATCTCACGGCTGGGCTGACCCAACTCGTATTCGGTGACGGTTACACCGTTGCCAGCAGTCCGCTTGTTGGCGTAGACAGCATAACCTGCCTGACGAATGCGGGTTGCTTCAGCAGCAAGATTGCCCACACCGAAACGCTTACGAGCCTGAGCGGCTGTAAGAGTGTCACCATTGTAGAGTGCTGAGAAGACCTTGAAGGTCTTGGTTTCTGGATTAAATCGCTTCATAGTATGCCTTTTCCTTTTGTTTTCTTAGAAGTACCTTCGGGAATACCTAATCCCTCAGTATGTCTTATTATAAGGCCGTGCTTAGGCGTTGTCAACCCCTAGTTTGACATTTTCCAAAAATTCCCGGATCAGCGCCATGTCCTCTGCGGAAAAGTCCTTTTGGGTAGTGCCATAAGGAGCACCGTAGGCGCAGAGCTTATACCCGCACTCTGCGAGCTGATTGCTCTTCGTGTCGTCCTTTTCAGTCACAGCAGCATCCATCATGCCGCGTCCAATCTCTGCAAGGCGACGCTCTGCAGGAGTGATCTCATAGCTCTGAAGTTCGATCTTACGCATTTGATTCCCTCTTTCTGTTTACCCTATGTTCTTATTATAGCACCAAGAACCCAAATGTCAACCAAAAAGATTCCCGTGCTAGATCAATGACTTAGCTGCCCGTTTGCAGCACAAGGTCGGTGCCGTCCACCTGAAACTGTTCGATAAAGATGTGATGATCATCGCCCGAAGCACGAATCGCAGCGTCCGCAGCAGCGAACAGATCTGCCCAGCGGGTGCCTTCGAACTTCACACGAACGGGACCTGCACCCCAATGGTTTCGGTACACGATGCAGTTCGCGTCTCGGTAGGGATGGTCTTCATACAGATTGTCTACGGTGAAGATGCTCCAAATCGCTCGGAAGCCCCCTTCGGTCTGGACATCGCTATAGTGCTCCATCTTGCTGGTGAAAGCAGCATTGTCCTGATCGTAGGCGTCCTGCAGCCCTGCTTCAAAGCCCTGTACGATCTTCTGCACGTCATCGATCTTGATCATCGACTGGGTCATGCGTTCCACAAGGCTGCGCAGCTCGCAGAGCGTATTGTGGATGGTACGGAAGTCTTCGCCCTTCAGCGTCACTGTTTCCATTTGATTGCCCTCTCAAACGTTATTGAACACTCTTACAGTATAGCACCTTTGGGCTCGTTGTCAACCAAAAGATGCTATAGTGTAAGAGTGTGGCATTGCTGCCACACCCGTACAGTCTCCGATTAGAGCGGAGCGGGTTCTGCGTCTGCAGGCACTGTGACCTTGGCTGCTGTCTTAGCAGGGGCCTTAGCGGCAGGGGCCTTGACAGCAGTGACGGCTACAGTGGGAGCCATGATGTTCTGGCTCTCAACAAAGGAGCGAGCAGCGTCCTTGTCCATAGCAGAGGGCAGCTCAATGAGCCGGATCTCGGTGTGACCGTTACGTGCCAGCACCTGCTCGCGATGCTTGACTGTACCGTTAGCGAAACGGAACTTGATCTTACCGTTGAGGCTGGAAGTACCAGCGATTGTAAACGTCTTCGACATTTCTTATGCTCCTTTAGCATAGTTTATGGCTTTGGGACCTGTTCCCTCAGCTCATATTCAAATTATACATGGTTTTTGGATACTGTCAACCATATATTTTGGGCACCATTGCCCGCCCCCTTAGTGTGGCTTTTATGCAACACTCAGGGGAATCACTCGGCGCACGAAGCCCGAAGTGTCCTTCTTAGCACGGCCCTTGGCCTTAAGACCAAGCACCACACCCTTAGGATCCAAAAAGCGCAGATCCGTATCGTCTGCGTTGAATACAGTCTTGCCCATATAAGTCTCTGGGAGCTTGTCAAACACCACAGCGACATTCATTCCCTGCTCAATAGCACGAGCAACATCTGCATCGTTACCGTCCGCAGCCGAGAAAGTCAAGTGGTAGTTGGGGATATCTGCAGTCTTACGGCCCAAGATCTTCGTGTAGTCGTAGAACTGAAGAGTGGGGAACTGTGAGAAGATGTTCTTCGCACCGTAGGGAGTAGCATACTTCTCCCAAGCAAGATCCGAAGTACCGTTCAAACGGAACACAGGGATCAAGCCCTTCTTGCGAGCATAGTTCACAGCCTTCATGATGTCTGTGACCAGATCTTCCATAAACCCAGCACGATCTTCAAAGAAGTACTTGGTCTTGCGGATACGTGCCTTCTGGATCACATTGGTGTTCTCGCCCTTGCGGAACATGCCACCGCGTCCGGCAGTATTAAGGCAAGCGGCAGTACAGCCTGCGGTCCGCTTGGGGCACACCTCTTTGCCGCTCAAATCAGCAGGAGCAAGGTGCAGGATGAAGCTGAGATAGCCTTCTTTCGTACCCTTTTGGATTTTTGGATTCGCCGTTGATAACAGTTTGAACATCGTTTGCCCTCTCAGTTCGTTTACCCTATGCTCTTAGTATAGCACCAAGAGCCCAAATGTCAACCTCTTTTTTAGACCGCAAACCCGATCCTGCGAGCTTCGACCAGAACAGCCTCTCGGGCAGCTCCTTCAATCTCGCCGCTGTCTACACGATTTAGAAGCGAGTCTACAAGGTCTTCTGCCCGCAGAGCTTCTTTGAGATCCCAAAGCTTCACGTCTATATGCCCGTTCTTTATTAATACTCGCGCACGAGCCTTCTCGTTGGCATAGCGAACTGCCCAACGCCCGTTAAGATTGCTCACGCCCACGAAACGAAATGTCTTTGCCATAGTGCCCTCTTTCTCTTACTGTTCTTATAGTATACACGAATCTGCCCAAAGGTCAACCAAAAAATTCCAAAAATTTTGGTTGACGGCTGTCCAAAAGATGCTATTATAAGAACTGAGGGCCAACTACAAAAAGAACCGAAACCTCCGTCGCTGATTCGAAGGGCAGTCTCCCGGGATGGACGGCGAGGGTGCGCGAAGGATTCTGAACCGGCACTTATGCCGCGAACTTGGTGTTCTTTCTGAGGTCCCGCCCCTAAGTCATTGATTCTATTGAAGTTCTTACGGCAGAAGAACAGGCGGAAAAAAGTCTTTAGAATCAACAGGTTGCGCACCCAGAGTTATCCACACTCTTATCCACAGTGGCATTTCCGCAACACTGAAGTTATCCACAGAGAGTTATCCACAGAGCCCTGTGCATAACTCGATCCACAGACTTATCCACAGCCCGACCGTTTTCCGCAGAATTTTTTGGATCCTCGCCCCTAAGTGTTGACATCTGTCAACACTTAGACACTAGAAATTTACTTTGATATTGACCTAAAATTTACTTTGGTATACTCTGATCTACACTAGTATAGCAGTGACCTTGATCTACGCTAGCGTATATAGATCACTCTCCCTCCCTCTTACTGTAGCTGTGTAGAAGTCATCGTGAGGGAGAGTGATCATTCTCGTTTAAATCTGAGATTTTTCTAAAGAATCGATCTCCCACCACCATTGTAGAGGTGTTTTATAGCTATGCAAGGGGCCTACAATGGTGGTGAGGCCGTGAAGAAATCGTAGATAATCGTGGCCCCAGGGTGCGGTCTACAGTATAAAAAATTTCAGATGGCTCGTGGTCTCGAGAGACATAGTTCAAATACTTTTGCCCGTCTCTCTACCCGTCTCTCCACCCTTCACTCACTGTGCTCTACACTAGCGTAGAACACGCTGTCTACTATTAACTGAGAGTGGTTGTGCGGGCTCAATCTTGCGTACACCGTATGCAATGCACCAGTCTATCACGCTCTTGTACGTGGTCATCACTACTATTGAGTTGCGTTCTACATCTACTAGAGTGTAGCGATCTGTGCCATCTCTGCGTTCTGTGTAGAGTAGGTACTCTACTACATCGCCCTCTTTGTTTGTGCCCATACTGTATTTATTGGCTGTGACTCCAGGTTCTAACAGCGGGGCCTATACATGCGCAGGTGTGCTGCTGTGTGCGACTCCAGATCTGTACAGCGGGGCCTGTGTGCAGTGTAGAGCGTATAGTCTGGGCAGGGTTGCTGTCTCTGCTCCAAAATTTTTTTGGACTGCTTCGCAGCTAGGGCTGATCACAACAGCGGGGCCTTGGAGGCTATATACTAGTGTATGCTCTATCAAACCTATCGCACTCGACTGCCCGTGACTGAACAGGACCAAATTGGCTTCTACGTACAGCGTTTGGGCGGGTGGATGAGCATATATTGTGGGTGGACTGAGTTCACTGTTCCAGAGCGTTGGGGCTACTTGTTATATGCGTTTGATCCCCAAATAGAGCGACTACCACACAGAGATTGGATAGTCTAAAAGGTTGACAGGCTTTGGGCGTGGTGTTATATTAACTGTATTGTTAACTTGATGGGAGATTCCCGTGCGCAAATTGGCTGTGATAGTGGGCGTGCTGTGCTGTGTGAACACTGCTGGTGCTCAAACCATAGATCAGCAGGTTCTAGGTGCAGTCATAGGCGGTGCTGTGCTCAACGAACTGTTTCGTGGGCGCATACCTGAAAGTCCCAGACTGCAGGGTCCATATGGCTATGGAGTGGGTGCAGGGCGGCGAGATCCCAATCGTATCTGTGGCTACACACCCATCTATCACTACAATGTAGTAGAGATCATAGCTACCAACTGTTATGGTGAAGTAGTGGGCAGAACTGTGAGGCCCAGATGAGAGTCAGTTTTGGCACCACTGCTCGCAGGATAGCGGGTGCGGGGATTGTGGGATCACTGCTGCTGGCGCATCTATGGCAGGATCATCGCACAGTGACGCGATTGGAAGAACGAGTAGTGGATCTAGAACGAGCTCGTGAACTGGAGTGCCTGGCTCGCAATGTCTACTGGGAAGCACGTTCAGAGGGTGAAAAGGGCCAGCGAGCTGTGGCTTGGGTAACCCTCAATAGAGCAGATCACCCCCACTATCCCAAGACTGTGTGCGGTGTAGTCAGTCAAGCACGAGTGGACTCGCAGGGTCGTCCTCTACGCAATCAGTGCCAGTTTTCATGGTTTTGCGATGGACTCCCAGATGAGCCCCGAGACACCACTGCGTGGCGTAGAGCTCACCAGATCGCAGAAGAAGTAATGGCCAAGCGTGAGCGGGGCGAAACTCAGAAAGATCCCACCCGTGGCGCTACATTCTATCACGCTGTATGGATGGAAGTCAAGCCCGCTTGGGCAGAAGTGAAGCGACCCACTGTGCAGTTGGGCCAGCATCAGTTCTATAAATAAACTGCACACATAATACAGGAGAATAGTGGTATGCGTAGGTTAGCAATAGCAGCAGTTCTAGCAGGAGCCCTAGCAGTGTCGGGCTGCGCTTCAGGACCCAATCAAACTGTGGGCACAGGAGTAGGCGCTGTTGGAGGCTATGCTGTAGGGCGAGCCCTGGGAGCAGGTCCCGCAGGGTCAGCCGCTGGAGCCGTGCTGGGCTCTGTGATTGGATCAAGTGTGGGTCAGAGCATGGATCAGCAACAGCAGCAACAGCAGGCCAGACCCCCAGTGGTGTATCGTGAGCGTGTGATTGTGCGTGAATGCTTCTGGGTGCGCGAGTACGATCGCTACTACGGCGTCATGCGCGAGAGACGAGTCTGCCAGTAATTACACTCTAGCTAGATAGAGAAAGCTGATCACAGCACGGGCCTGCACATCTGTGTGGGTCCACACTCTGTGTTCCATATCTCCTGGAAACCCTATCAGCAGACCTCGCTCCGAGTCAATCATATCCCCACTGAGGAACTCTGTTGAGCCGTTGTTGGTGTTTACGTAGTAGATCGCAGCTGAAAGACGGCTGTCATCTGTGTCCTTGTGCCATTCGTGATTCCAACGACGTTCTGTGGCAATGGTTAGATTGGCCTTGACTCGCACTAGGCTGATAGGGTTCAGTGCTATTACTAAGGGCTCAACTATTTCCCAAAATGGGCTGACCACTGATCCATCTCTGTAGAATTCGTGGGTGAATTGGCTGTTCCAAGCCAATATATCTGCATCTCGTGATTTTTGAGGCTGAAACTGCCAAGGAAAATGACTGGACCCTGTGAAGGCCCATTCTGCGGCAGTTTGCCAGTCCGTGTCTAGTTCGTGTTCAATTTTTTGTGGTGCTTGCATAATCTTAATTATGCTCGTACATCAACACTGCTGCCTCGTCCTGACTGTTCTACTTGACCCTGTTTGTTGTAGACTTCAACCACATAGTACAGACTGTGCTGTAGCTGTGCGCCCGTGCGCTCATCTGTACCGTAGAACACCCTCTCAATTACCCTTTGATTAGGTGTGTAGTGGTTGACAGTCTGTACACTGTCTACCTGCATGCCCTGCCCCCTCTAGACTGTGTCTAGTGTAGTTTTTTATCGTTGTCCACAGCCAGTGTTATGTAGCTGGGCAACTTGTTTTCTTCCTCTGATTCCTCACTGGGAGATTCATCGTCCTTGCTGTAGCTGATGACCACAGTGCCCTCTTCGTCATCGTCAATCACAATCTCTGTTCTTTCGATGCCGTAGTGTTCTGCTACAGTGTCCAACAGTTCGTAGATATCACTTCTTGCTTCTTCACTCATCTGCATTTCTGCTATCTGTGCTGCTAGATTTAGTACTTCTCCCAGTGCTGTTCTTGCAGCAGTTTCTAGGTCGTCTTCTGCGTTAGACATGGTCGCCTCCCTGTTACAGTTACTTATCTTCTGTGTATTCTACTCGGTCTATGTCCCAGCAGTCGTCCCAGCTTACGGTCCACTTGCGGTTAGGTATGGTGTGATCCACTATTTCTACCATTCTGTTCTTGACATCTCGCAGCGCAATAGAACCTACTCCCTTATACCATCCTGGTGTACCTGGCACTTTGCCTCCCAGGGGTATGTTTCGAGTGCTTACAGGTTGACCCTGCTCATCCACAAAGGTTCTTACCTTAAACTTGCAGCCCCAGCTTTCTCCTGGTGTGATATCTTTCATTTGCATAATGTGCGTTCTCCTATATACTAATTTATATTAATGATAACTGCATTAATAAATATTTGAAGCAGTAAGCAACTGCTTCAACACTTAGAATTCTTAGGAGAATCCCATGAGTACACTACGCGGAATTGACCTACACCTAGAGTTAGGTCAAGAGATTCTTGTCGGCCCCAACGGAGACAGAGCCAAGATTACAAAGATCGAATTTCATGAAAAGTCAGGAGAGATATCTATTAATACCACACGCGGTCCACGTAAAGTACTCACATTTAGACTGTGCGAAGATGACAGAGAACTAGAGAATCCTGCTGACCGCTACAGATAGGTGCTAAATAACTGTATGAGAGCCTTTGATTTTATTACCGAAGAAGATGACATACGTCTGAGAGACTGGCAGGCAACTCGCAGTCTCTGTAAAAGTTCTAAACCTAACTCTGCATTAGGTGCCAGTGCTCTTGCGAGCTGCAAAAGTCAAGGCTATCGTCGCAGAGAAGGCAACAAGAGCCACAAGCTGGGAGTCACCAAAGACAGTAGAACCAAAGTCGGAGGTAAGAAGATCAAAGGCAAGAAATATGGTGGCCCGCTACCAGATTGGAGTTAAGCATAATGATTAAAGCAGGACAACTGCTGGTAGCGCACCCGAATCTTCCCAAACGCTCTCTTTTTGCTAATTCTGTAATACTGATAACTGAACACAACGAAAGAGGTCATGCAGGACTGATTGTCAACAAGACTTCTGGACACAAAGCAGATCAATTGCTCAAAGAACACGGTGCTCTAGAACCAGGCATAGATGTTTTTACGGGTGGCCCTGTAAACCCAGGCGCTCTTATCATGCTGCATTCAGATGAATGGTACGGATCAAACACATTCCAGATACCTGGAGGTTACGCTATCACATCAGACATAGTAATGATACAGAAGCTACAGGACGGCAACACTCCAGAGTATTGGAGGCTGTGTGTTGGACTCAGCGGCTGGATGCCAGGACAGCTAGAAAGCGAATTGAAAGAAGAAACTTGGTTGACATGTGAGCCAGAACCTAGTATAATTTTTGAATACACTGGTCGTGCGCAATGGCGCAAGGCTTTAGATCTCTGTGCAACACAAGCGGTGGCACAGTTCTTTTGATAGGTTTGGACAATGAATGTAAGAACACCAGTAGCACTAGCACTATTTGTACTAGGAGCTGGTCTAGTAGGATATGGTATTGCTCAAACTAGATCTCTTGAACACAAAAACGTATTGATCAGTGTGCCATGTTATAATGATGCAGCTACAGTGGCAGCTCTCTTAGAAACACAATATGGAGAAGTACCGCTGGGTGAAAGTCAAAGTAGCATGAGTTGGCTAGATGCAGAAGGCAAGGTTAAAGAGATGTTTGGAATTGGTATAATGTTTGCTAATCCAGAAACAAGATCCTACTCCAACCTACTGATATTTAGAGATGGGTCAGCCTGTGTGCTCAACTCAGGTGCTGACTTTAAGCCTTTTAATAGAAACGAGCGAAATTGAGTAAGAAAGTTAAAAATGGCAGATACATTAGTTCTGAATGCAGACGGATTGCCCGTATCATATCTTCCATTAAGCACAGTGCAATGGAGGGAAGCAGTCACTTATCTATGGTTAGATAAGGTAACTGTTCTTGACTGGTACGACGATTGGATTGTGCGCTCAGCCAGCTGGGAAACAAGAGTCCCTGCGGTAATCATGATGAAGGAAATGATGCGGCGACGGCGAACGCCACGCTTCTCTAAGACCAACGTTTTCCTCCGCGACCTCAACACATGTCAATACTGCGATACTCAGTTCGCTAAATCAATCCTAACATTAGATCACGTAGTTCCTCTAAGCAGAGGAGGTAAGACCTGCTGGGATAATATTGTTACTGCCTGTGGACCTTGCAATGCTCACAAGGCTAACAAGATGGAACCACGTCCTATTAGACGTCCGTATCAGCCTGACTATTACGAACTTGTAAACAAGCGCAAGCAGTTAGAGTTTGATATCCGGCATCCTAGTTGGGAAGCCTGGCTAAAATAAAAGGCCCTATTTGGGCCTTTTATCTTATTTGATCCACGCAATCTTTTCGCCTGCATCTTTGCGGCGTTGGTATTCTTCTAAGCTACCCGGATAACGCCAAGCCCATATAGCTACTAATGCCATAAATCCTCCGCTCCACGCTAGAGCTTTTAGATTTCCTGTTGTAAAAAATAGGAAGACAAGTGTACTGGCCATTACTGCTATCATCATGTATTTCATCTTAGTTGGAAATACACGCTTCTGTGTCCAGTTAGTTAGGAATGGGCCAAAATACTTGTGATTGTAGATCCATGCATGCATGCGAGGACTGCTTTTTGCAAAACAGTAGGCAGCAAAAACTAAAAAGACTGAAAAGGGAATTCCTGGAGTTACAAAACCGATATAGGCCATGCCAAGACTGAGCATACCTAAAGTATACCATAGAGCTTTACGAATATTCATCAAATACCTCTTTGAGTGCAAGAACTAAATTGTGCATCATTGCGTCTGTGTGCAATGGGGTGGGTGCTATTCGCAGTCGTTCAGCACCAACGGCTACGGTAGGATAGTTAATTGGCTGTATATAGATGCCATAATCATTTAAGAGCTTGTCACTCATAGTTTTACATTTCACAGCATCTCTAACCATCACAGGGACTATGTGAGTTGTACTAGCATCGAGAACTTCAATACCTGCTTTATCTAAAAGATATTTTAATCTAACAGCTTTGCTTTGATGCTCCACTCTTAGATCATTGTGATCTCTTAAATATTTTATTGCTGCAAGAGCACCTGCACAGGTAACAGGGCTCATTGATGTGGTAAAAATAAAGCCTGAGGCTACAGAACGAACAGCGTCTATAACGTCAGCATCTGCTGCAATATATCCGCCCTGAACACCAAAGGCTTTACCCAGCGTACCGTTAATGATATCTATGCGATCTTCTAATCCTAACTTCTCAGTCCATCCACCGCCTTGGTCTCCGTAGAGTCCTACAGCATGAACTTCGTCGATATAGGTAATCGCACCATAACGATCAGCAAGATTGCAAATGTCGAGCATAGGTGATACGTCTCCATCCATGCTATACACGGATTCGAATACTATACATGGTACGCCCTTCACCTCTTTTAATTTTTGCTCTAGGTCGTTCATGTCATTGTGCTGCCATATGATCCTTTCAGCACCACTGTGTCTCATGCCCTGGATCAAGGATGCGTGATTGTTACTATCACTTAGATACACAATGTTGGGAATGATTTGTTTCAGAGCGACCAACGTCCATTCATTTGCAACATACGCGGACGTATACAGTAAGGCTCGTTCCTTTTTGTGCAACGAAGCCAATTCTGCTTCAAGTGCTACGTGATAATGACTGGTACCACCAATGTTGCGAGTACCGCCAGAACCTGCACCTGTTTGATCTAATGCTGTGTGCATAGCATCGATCACAAACTTGTTTTGACCCATACCTAAATAATCGTTTGAGCACCAGTTTACTATCTCTTTGATAGCATATTTTGAATACCAAATGCTTTTAGGAAACTTACCGCGCTCGCGCAGAATATCGTTAAACACACGATATTTGCCTGTGTCTTTAAGTTCCTGTATTTTGTTACGGAAAGGATCTTTATTAATCATAGCACTATTTAACGATAAATATCAGAGCGGAGAATTATTATGATAGACGTTATCAAGATCGATGTACCAACGTTTTTACGCCTTTTGGAATTGGCCAGAGAAGACGTAAAACGAGACCCTGATCTACACGATATAGCACAAAAAGTAACAGCAATAAGCCAAGAGCGAGTGGTTACTATGGATGATTATGATGAAATTGTGGGCTTTATGAATGCTCAGGGCAACGATGAATTGGATAGAATTAAAAAACTAGGGGGGTTATAATGGCAGCTAACGGAATTTCAACACTGCCCACTAAACGTGAGCGCCAGGATGCTAAATTAGCACTAGCTGGCAATGACAGAGCAGCTCAAAACGTTATTGAGCCAAGCCGCTATGCTGATACTACAGCAGACGCTACACAACTGCCAACACGATATGCTGTGGGCGACAATGACACAAACAATGTAGTAGACAATCCCAATGTGGGTGGCCTAATACATGGTAGACCCTGGGCGTAATCGATGCCAATATTAAGACCTAATTCAACTGACTACGAACATCCTTGGGAACCCAACCTAAGCGATCTACATCATGTCATGGAGTATGACCTCCAAGGCAAGCCATTGCTTAGAGTTGCAGCAGCACTGTCAGGACCAAGTATTGCTGGACAGGTGTCAGCATTCGGTGAGCCACTGGCCATCAGTCCTACAGCGGTCATACAGTTAGATGCTATCTATGGTGCTACTTCAGATGTAATACAGACTTATTCAAGCGGTACAGGTGCTAGTGCTGGAGCAGATACACAACTGTTTCGTGTACAGTCAGGAACTAGTCAAGGTGGCTATGGTGTACTACGAAGCAAACGTTTCATGCGCTATCGTCCAGGGCAAGGTATCGTCACAAGATTTACCGCAGCCTTTAGTCAAGGTGTAGCAGGCAGTCTACAGTTTGCTGGACTGGCCAATCAAGAGAACCGTGTGGCATTTGGTTGGAATGGCAATCGCTTTGGTGTATGTCGTTCAACAGGCGGCAAGGCACATATTACTCTACTTACAATGACAGTGGCTCCTAATGCTACACAGACTGCTACTATCACTCTAAACGGTGTACCCTATACAGTTACATTAGGTAATACCTCAGCAGACGTTGCTGTACAGACTATCGTCAATCGTGTTGGTGGTTATGGCGGATGGCTAGTACAACAAACAGACGGTGCTTGTATATGGCTAGCACCTACACTAGGACCTATGAATGGCACATTCTCATTTACCAGTACAGGTAACGCTCAGGCAACATTTGTAACTAAACAAGTAGGCATTGCATCAACCGACAACTGGACCTATCAGGAAGACTGGAATGTTGATAAGATGGACGGTAGCAACGACATCAAGACCAACCCTAGCGGCATGCTGTTAGATCATACAAAGTTAAACGTATATCAAATTGGTATGCGTTGGTTAGGAGCAGGCGTAATCAGTTACGCTATGGAAGATCAAGCAAGTGGTACAATGGTCTATGTACACAGAGAACATTATGTTAATCAACATACGCTACCGCACACACTTAATCCCAGTTTTAAGATAACCTATGCTGCCTACAATACTACAAACACAACTAATCTAACAGTTACAGGTGCTAGTGTATACGGCGCTGTGGAAGGCACAATATTCCAGAACGAACTTACTAGAGCCTACGGAAATGCCAAGACCAGTTTAGCACAGAATGTATTGCATCATCTATTAACTATTAGAAATGGATACGTTACTAACGGGCTAGCAGGTGCTAACAATGGTAACTATGTATTGAATACTAAAGAGGCTATTGTTAAAAGTCTAAGTGTATCTACCCAGAACACTGATCCTTGTAGAGTATATCTGTTCTTTGAACCTAGTAGTTTTTCATCTACCCATATGTACTATGCGATACCTCGTTGTAATGAATTAAGTAGCACAGTGGATGGAACATTTAATCTTGCCACAGATACTCCTGTGTACGAAGCATTGACAGGTATTAACGGAACTATCAACATAGACCTCAGTGCTTATCGTATTACAATACCTCCCGGCAGTTGGGTCAGCGTAGGTATACAAAGTACTAACGGTATCACTGCTGTATCCTGTGCGCTAGTATGGAGTGAAGATTAATGTATAGAAAATATATCAACATCGTAGAAGCAGCCAACAAAGGTTGTCCTATTGCTACACATGACATAGATGTCAATCTAAAGAATCGTCAGAAAGCTATTGACGAATATCACTACGGTCCTGCTAACCCAGATGAGCCAGAGTCATACTGGAAGGATGCTGCCAAGAGTTGGGGCATTACAGAAAAGACTGCCAAGACTATGCTGTGCGCCAACTGTGCTGCCTTTGATGTCTCAGACAAGATGTGGAAGTGTATAGAAGATGGTATTAAAGGAGATGACTCAAATGTTGACGGCATGGCTACAATACATAAAGCAGATTTGGGATACTGCAACTTCCTACATTTCAAGTGCGCAGGAACACGTTCTTGTAGTGCCTGGGTATCCGGAGGCAGTATTGATAACAAAGATCGAACAGAATAATATTGAAAGGAAATAACTGTGGCGAATAAAGTATATTTTAATTTAAAGAGTGCAAGCGGCTGGGGCGGCCGCACAGACAAAGCATGGTGTCAATTTCTAAATGATAACGGTGTATGGCCTAATCAAAAGAATGGCAGCATGGATCAGACCTATACATTCCATGTTCCTGCTAAAGCCTACTACAATATCTACGGCAGCGTAGACAACTACGGAACAGTTTGGATTGACGACAAACAAGTTTTGGATATCAAAGACTTTAAGAGTACTTGGAGTTGTTCAATCTTATTAGAAGAAGGTGATCACAAGATTCGTATCTATGGTAAAGATACAGGCGGCAACTATGGAGCCGCAGTAACCGTAGAAGCAGATGTTGATGCACAAGTAGATGCTGAGAACACAGCCAGCATGAAGGCTGATCAAGCAACACAGGCACAGGCAGATTACGAAGCCAAACAAAAAACAGCACAGTCTGCGCAGGCCGCAGTTAAAGCAGAAGCAGCTACAGAATATCGCACAACTTGTCAAGTAGGTAATAAGAATGTTGGTGCATCTGCAAGCAGTTCAGGATCAGCATCAGCAAGTGCAGGAGCAAGTGCTGGCGCTTCAGTTTCTAACACAGGTGTAAGTGCAGGAGCAAGTGCAGGCGCAAGTGCAGGCGCAAGCGTGGAAGGATCAGCATCAGCACAGGCAGGTAATCAATACGCAGGCGTTTCAGCGGGAGCTTCAGGTAGTGCTTATGCAGATGCATCAGCTACAGCATCAGCACAAGCACAGGCAGGCTTAGATGGCAACAATGCTACAGTAGGCGGAAGTGTTGAGATTGTTGTTCGTGCAGAAGCAGGCGTATCAGCAGAAGCAGTAGCAAGTGCTACTGTCTTAGGTATGGAAGTAGCATCAGCAAATGCTTCAGGTTCAGCATCAACCTATACAGAAGTTTATGTCAAAGCAGATGGTTCTATGACAGTAGGACAGAATGGTGTAGAAGTTAAAGCAGGTGCTATCGCAGGTTATGGCGTAGGTGCAGGTGCAGAAGGCACAGCAGGCTTTGACACATTACTAGGTGGTGGATCAGTCAGTGGCGGCGCTGAAGTCAGCATTGGCGCACAAGTAGGCGCCGAAGGCGAAGCACACGCAACCTACAAGGACGGTAACATCTCTATTGGTATCTCAGGCGAAGCTGCTCTGCTAGTTGGTCTAGATGCTGATGTAGATTTTGATATGAACATTGGACCTGCTGTTGATGCAGCCAACGCAGTACTCAAGTCAGGCGGATCTATCAGCCAGGCCGCAGTAGAAGCCAACAAGCAACTACACGTTGTTACTGTGCAGTACAACGACACACAGAAGAAAGCCAAACAGTATGCTGATCAATGTGTTAAGGCAGCTAACGATGCTAAGAAGATTGCAGACGATGCTGCTAAGGCCGCTACAGATGCAACCAATCAAGCAACTAAGGTTATCAACGATGCTGTAAAGAAGACTGAAGACGACCTTAAGAAAGCAGGTAAGACTGTGAGCAATGGTGTTGTACAGTTAGGTAATTCTGTAGCATCGGGTGGCAAGCAGGCAGTTGATGCAGTCAGCAAGGGCGCAAGTGATGCTTGGAAGAAGACCAAGAAACTGTTCAGTGACATTCGTTTGAAAGAAAATATTCAATGTGTTGGTCAAGTTGACGGTATTAATGTTTATACCTATAACTACATTTGGGATCAGCAACCACAAAAGGGTGTTATGGCACATGAACTGTTAGGCACCAAATGGGAGTCAGCTGTCAGTGTTCACGAAAGCGGATACTATCAAGTAGACTACAATCAGCTACCTACTGTTCATTAACAGTTGAAAAGATTAACCCCCGAAGCATTTCTACTTCGGGGGTTGCTCAGTATATAAACATCTATAAACGGGCTATGCCCTTATTACTAATATACTTTTAATATCACTTGTTAGTGTTAGTATTATTTACAAAATTGTAGAACTTTTCAGCAGCTTCTAGAACCTTATCAGCCCCTGGAACCTGCGGCATTTCTACCTTAGTAACTACTTCCTTACCATCCTTACTAATTGTGGTCTCATATTGACCCCAACGAGCATGGAAATCCTGCCACACTTGATTCTGTGCCATTTCTAGCATTTGTGCGCGGATCTCATATCCATTTTTATTAAACTTGACCTGAGGCACTGCTGCCTTGATCTGTTCGGCAAACTGAGTTGCCATTTCTTGTGCTTGCTTTGTGAAATCTGTAGTCATTTTTATCTCCTGTATGTGTGTGTATGACTTGTAATATTTCTATTACAGTGCTAATAGTAGCAGTTTATTTAGTTTTGTCAAGTGTTAAAATACACTGATTAGAAAACTATAAAACAGCATCATCATCATTGAAAGGCTTGTAGCAAATCCAATCTTTGACATAGTTTCTGTTGTAGGCATTAATATCTCCTATCATCTTCTATTAAATTGATAAACTCTTCGCAGGTTTCCCAGTCGCTAAAGTGCCTAATCAATTTGGTTTTATACGGTGTTGTCGTTCTAACAACGATGTCATCGGTATCAAATGTAGCTATAGTAGTGGTATAACCCCAACGATTGCGCCATGAACCCAATATGTTGTAGTCAACAGCTTGGAATTCATGAAACATATCAGTCTTTCGATACAATTCTTTTGGCTTCTTCGTACTTGCCGTGACGTGATAGTTCGGCCGCAGCACGAGCTCTACCCATCGCTTCAAAAAAGATAAAAAGCCCGTTGAAAAATCTATGAGCGAGTGTCATCATAGCCATGCCCCCTTGTTGTTATGATTGTATTGAATAGTCCAATAATCAACTTCGGCTGCATTAGTTGGACGCTTGCTTATAATAAAAGCTTCGAGACCAGAAGGCTGCTTAAACAGCCTATTAAGAAATTTACTTAACATGTTTTTTCCTCTATATGTGTGTGTTTCCTGCTGATAACATCAGCAGTGTATTTAGTATATAGTAGAAACCATGATAAAAAACAAGAGGCCATCAAAAAGATTTAATCTGTTTATAATACACTAAATAATAATATAGGAAAGTGCAATGAGAAAGCGTACCAGAAGTATACTTGAAGAACTGAATAGCGTTTACGGAAAGCGTGATGCTGATCGATTTATCGACACCACAGCCAATAACATTATTGAAAGTTCTATAAATTTACTGAGCAGAATACATTCTACTTACGATGTAGAAACTGCTTCAGAGCTTGAGCGCCGTTTTTTAAATTCAATCAAGAGCGGTGATCCTCGCAAGTTTCGCAGAGCAATAACTAAAATAATTGAATCCAAGGAAAGAAATGAAGGCAATTCTTAAAGAAGGGGGCAATGTATTTGATGGAACCAGTGATTTTGATCACGCTATAATTCCTCAATTAACAAAGTCTATCAACTCAGTACTCGATAACATTAAAATCAAGGGCTTTCCAATTGGCTCTGGAGCAACACCTACTCCTGGTAAAAAGAGCGGAGACCTAGATGTAATTGTTGATCAAGACGCTGTAATGTCAGCATTGGGTACAGACAAACCCCTACCAACTAAGAAAGCTCTTGAAGACCTATTTAAGAAAGCTGGTTTTGAAACTAAGGTAATTGGTATCAATGTTCACGTAAAAGTTCCTGTGGGCGATGCAGCTCATCAAGTAGACCTAATGTTGGTTCCAAACAGTGAAGTAGTCAGCAAGTTTCACATACACGATATTCCCAAAGGCAGTCCATATAAAGGATTGAACAAGCAATTGGCAATGGCTAAACTTGCTAAAGAAAAAGATATGAAATGGAGTGCTTTCAAAGGACTTCTAAACAGAGCAGATGACAGTATAATAGCAACAGACATGGATGAAATAGCAAAGACACTGATAGGACCAAATGCATCTGCAAAGGATCTAGGATCAGTAGAAGCTATTGTTGCAGCATTGGGATCTAGGGGACAACAGTTTTTAGCAGACCTAAAAGCAGATCCTGCTTGGAAAGAGTACCCACAGAAAGAAACTCTAGCTGATCGTCATCTCACAAGAATAAAAGAAATAACAGCCTGGTTAGTAAAATGAGATTTCAAGAATTTAGACAGATCCTAACAGAAGCTGCCAAGGTTGGTCGTGAGTATCAGCACCTTGAAGATTTAGTATTTGTTGATGGTGCAGCAGGTGCAAATGAAGCAGCTGACATCCTAGATAAGCTAGGCAAAGACACTAGCGATGTTAGCATCAAGTGGGACGGCAACCCGACAGTATATTGGGGTAGAGAACCAGACGGCAAGTTTGTGTTGGTAGGCAAGAACGGTTGGGGTAAGAACAAGAGTACTAATCCTCAAGACCTAGCTAACTTTATTAAAGGTTCAGGCAAGGGAGAAGATTGGCGTGAAAAGTTTGGCAATGATATGGCAGCTATTTTTACTATTATGGAAAAGAGTACGCCTCCAGACTTTCGCGGATATGTTTACGGTGACCTACTATGGCATCCTGGCAAACCATTCCAACGTACCAAAGAAGGTATTGTATTCACACCCAACAAGGTAACCTATACAGTAGACCCTAATAGTGATCTAGGTAAGAGGTCAGCTCAAGCCAAAGTGGGTGTAGTAGTACACATGCAGTACGAAGAATTTGGCAGTAAAAATGGGACACCTATAGAAGACATTGCTGCATTAAATAGTCCTGAAGTAGTAGTATTAGGTCAGACCTATGTTACACATACACCTAAGGTTGATACAAGTCATGTTAAGGAAATTAGATCTCTCGCAGCTAAGAATGGAAAGACAATTGATCAGTTCTTAGCACCTGTTGCGGGTCTGTCTGACATGAAGAATATTATCTATACCTTTGTGAATCAAACAGCAAAAGCAAAGCAGCTAGACAATCTATCAGCTGACGGATTCTTTAACTGGTTACAGAGTTCACCAGTTAGTGCAGGCAAGCAGGCTAAAATAGCAGAATTAAACAAAGCTAATCCTAACGCTCTTCCTGCTATATTTGATTTAGTAAATAAGATTATGAGCGTTAAGAACGATCTAATCGATCAGTTAGATGCAGCTGATGCAGATGTAAAAGCATCCACAGGCGGAGAGCAGGGTGGCGAAGGCTACATGGCTCTGGGCTCTAAAACAAAATTAGTTCCACGTCATCGTTGGACACCAAACTAAAGGAAACATAAAATGAAAATTAAAGACGTATTGTCCGAAATGCAAAAGACCAGCATTGATCCACAGCATGCAAAACTAGCAGAGCTAGGACGCACACTAATGGATATGGCTGCAACACACAAAGATGATGTGGAATCAAATCAAATGGCAAAGCTAGGCAGTGCTATGACAGAGTTTGGTACATCATTTGGCCCAAAGAATCTAATGGATGTTGTTAAAGCAACAGGACTAGATCCAAAGGCAATACAAAAGTTAGTAGCTATGGCACAAGACAGACTCAAGACTGCAGGTCCTGTGCGCAAGGCTAAAGACCCTGTTGAACAAGAAAGTGCTGTTCGTGAAGCTTACATTAAGTCTGCAGATGACGCTATTAATTTATTGGCAGCTATTCGCAAACAGAGCAAGCAAGCAGAACTAGGTCAGGGCGAGCCAGTTAGTCCTAATCAACTTGTAAACGACCTTTACGATGTAATGCAGTGGATTGAGAACAACGCAAAGTAATTCGATGGAAAAGCGATACACAGCATTAGAGTGGGCAGCAATGGAAGGCGGACATGAATTAAATCCTCCTGAAGATAAGCCATTCTCGTTTCTACAGGACATCTTCGAATCAAGGATGACCAAAGACGACGGTAATTCACAGAAATTAACTTATTCAGATTGCTGTGAAAGACTTTATCTAATGCTGTTAGTATTAGAAACACTTCGTCGCTATCCTTCGTACGCACCTAAAGTAAAAGACTATGCGAAGAAAACAGCAGGGTTTGAGCTCTATAAGTTTTATCGCATCATGGGCACAGACCTCTACAACTTTATCTATTTTATTGTAGGCAGCGACAGTGCTCAAGAAAAACTAAAAGACCCTGTGTCTGCTATTGCACTTAAGAAAAAAACTAAATTACCAATACTAGATCTTAACAGATATATTAGAGATCTAGCACAGGGAAAAGAACCTACACTACCAACATCACTTTTTATTAAACTTGAAACTGTTCTTAGAATAACAAACAAAGACTACAAAGAAATACGTAGAGAGCTAGGTGACTGGAACAAGATTACACGTCAAGATAAGCGTGTAGTTGCTACAAGATTAATTTTTGCTGTAAGAGCAAAACTGCGCAGTTCAGACATCATTACAGATTTTGAACACTGGGCTTCAAACAATAATATGGAAAAGGATTTTGCTACAGATCCTGAGCCCACAGTTAGCAAGCCTGACATTAGTGTCATAAACAGAGATATTGCACTCTACAGATATCTTGTAGGTCCTGAGAAGATTATGTTAGCTAGACAATTTCTAATATCTGCACTAGAAGGTAAAACTATACCTGCACCTTATGTAGAAGCATATCTTCCTATCATTAACATGATTGATGATATCGTACAGGCTGGCCCAAGTTATATTCAAAACCTAAGAGCATTGCATAACAGAGCCAAAAGAAGCCTCTAACAGCCCATTTTTTTCTACTTGGACTAAATAATTATATCAAGCTCACAGAGTAGTGAGTTTGCCATTAGAGACATTTAAGGAGATATAAAATGGCAGATTTAACCAGCACATACGTTGCAAATAATTACGAGAAGTTTAAGAATTCTCAAACCGATGTAGGCCGCGAGCTTATCATCAGCGTAACCAAGAGCGGTAGCGGTAACGTTACACACGCAGTTCTAAAGGCAGTTCTAGCACAGCTAACACTAGCTGGCGGTGACGGTTCAGGTACAGACACTGGCGGTCCAGACGCTTTCACAGTATCAGCAGTTGGTACAGCTGACGGTTCAGCTTTCGTAAGCGGAACAACTACAGTTGTTTACCTAAAGGCCCAGGGCACAGGTACACCTAATACTTCTACAGTATCTGGTGCTACACTAGCAGTTGTTGCAACATTTGCACCAGCACTATAATAACTAATTCCTAGGGATGGGAAGGGGAGCGCCACTTTTATAGTGGCGCTTTTTTTATCTCTGTAAATAACTGTATGAGATTTAAGTTCTACACCCTAGTTGATATTACTAAAACGGATGCACGTTTCAATAAGTCTGATCCTCTTTGGCATCAACAACAGAACTATCTAACATTTTTACAAACACTTACTCTTCGAGTAAACGGTGAAATAGAAAATCTAACAGCCCGAGCAGTAGATGTTAAAGGCTTAGGATTTGGTACTTCATATAAAGAAATACACAATGTTTGGAGTGGAGAGTTTACTGTTGAGTATGAAGGCGGACTAACTGAAGAGATGCTTTACAATGATTTTCATTTAGTTCCAATAATAAGCGGACTTAACGAAACAATTAAATTGAAAGATTGTGTGTTTGATACCAAAAGCAAGCAACACAAAAATATCATATTTGTGCTAAATAATAACAGTTAAACAACACCAACTAGGCATCTATTTTTTTAGGCACACCACTTTTTGTGTTTTACGGAGAATAAGTAGATGTCATCTGCACCAACAAGTTTAGAAAAGCAAAGTTTAGAAGCACACGTCGATCTGTGCGCACTTCGCTACCAGCAGCTAGATGATCGACTAACAAGCGTAGAGCAGAAGATCTCTACCATTCATGAAGACATGCGCCATGGCCAAACTAGCCTAGTAAAAGTTATAGTTGGCGCTGCAACTACTATCGTTGCTGGTTTACTTACTACAGTAGTTACAATATTAATGAAGTTCTAAAAATCACGCATAAATAACATTATGTTATTGCGTGAATTTTTTATGGACAATACTCGTCTGACGAAAAGTTTCAGCAGAATCTCTCTGAGGACAGAAAAATGAAAATAAACGAAATTATTACGGAACAGAGTCCTATCCTTCAAATTATGAAGGACGATGACAAGGAAACTACTCTTATTGATCCTAAGAGCAAAGTTTTAACAGTTGTACCAAAGGATCCTAACAAGCCTGGAATGATTTCTAAAGATGACAGAGGTAATCTTACTTTAGATACACAAGCAAAAGGTACTGTAGACAGAGGTATCAAACCAGGCGACAAGGTAATGGTTAAGAACATATGAAAATAAATGAGTTGATCAAGGGATTTAATGTCTTTACAACTAACGAGGAACGTGCTATATTAGAAAGCATGAATGATCTCGCTCCCTTAACCAACTTCAACGAAAGAGAACGAGTCATTATCGGCAATCTAGTTAGAAAGAGTCTTATAACTAAGATTGTTTACAACGGTCAAATCATGGTGAGAAAAAATGAACTTTAACTCTGTCGCAGATGATCTTATGGAACTAATTGAAACTGGCCTTGAAAATTCCAGTGTGATAATGCCCTACCAAAAGGGCAATAGTATTCGTATTGGTAGTTATGCTATCCGTAAGAATTCAAAAGGATATCAAGTCTATGACTGTGCTAAGAATGCACGAGTAGGCGTAACTAACTTTAAGATTTCTGCTATTGCTCTAGCCAAAAGCCTAGCAGAAGGCAGAAACTATGCTGATCGCATCAAGTTTGTAGACACAGAGCTGCTCAAGCACTATAACGATGCAGTTTATTATAGAAATCGTATCCGTAGGACGGATGACATGAGTGTAGTAGAATCTAGACTGCACAGATTGGACATTTCTATTGCAAAGAGCAAGGCTCTAAAGCAAGATTTAGATAAGTTTATATTCTAAACGTATAAATAACACATATAAGTCATTTGGGAAGAGACAATGAATATTAGAGAATTTACAAAACCAGTAACCGCACACAAGCTCAACGAGAGCCTAGCTCAGCGTTTTGGAGCAAGAATTGACCTTGACAAGTTCACAACTGAACAGCTTCAGGATGTACGCAACAAGATACGCACCAAGCTATCACAGGTACAGACTACAGAAAGCTTCGATGCTGTGCAGAAAGAAGATTACCAAAAGAACAAGCTCTTCCTAGATGTTCTAAATGCTGCACTAGCAGAACGTGATTCCGTAGCAGAAGCAATTGACGAAGCCATTAGCAGACTAAACGAAGGTGAAGAAGACAAGGCCGAACTAGTAATGGCTGCTAAGGATATGGTTGATCGTGTTACAGGTTGGATGGAAGATACTGCTGAAATGCAGACAGAGTCTATGCTAGAGCTAGCCGACGCTATTCGTGATGAAATGGGATCTGCACAGGCAGAGCAGTTTACATCAACAGTTAAGCCTGCACTAGAAGCACTATATCAATCAATGGAAGCTGCTCGCACTACACTAACACAGGGTGTAGGCATGCTAACAGGTGAAGCAGAACCTGTAGAGCCAATGGGTGCAGAGCCAGAAATGGAACCAACAGTTGACTCAGAAGTTCCACCTGAAGGCGATGATGCAGAAGTTGCACCTTCCACAGATGCAGCTGAGCCAGCAGCAGGCGGCGACGAAGAAATGGGTCGTGCAAAGCGCGAAAGCATTGAACGCACAGGTTCAAAAAAAAAGTAACAGAGACAGCTGACGCTAATTCAATCTTTCAAATACTCAAGCATTTGAAAGGCAGCGGCAAGTTCAAAGTCTCTATCGCAAAACTAGATAAACTAATGCAGAACATGGGTAAAGGAAACTTTACCTATGATCTCTTTAAAGCTGCATACGATTCAGATCCTAGACTACAGAAGCTAGTCACAAACTTTGATCAATTAAACATAGAACTAAAGTCTAGCGAAAGCGATGACTTAGCCAAACTTCCGGGTAACGCAGGTCGTCCTGAGGACACAGTAGGCAACATGGCAAAGAACGCGGTTGACTTAAAATCGCTTTGATGCTATAGTAGTTTACTATGACTCTAATTGTAAACAAGTATACCTACGAACCTCTACAGCGCACAGAAGTAAATGGCAAACGAAGATACCTAACTCCTGGCGGCACGCCTGTTGCAAGTGTTACAACAATTCTTGGGGCAACCAAGGATATGACACATCTAATTGAATGGCGCAAGCGTGTAGGCGAAAACAAAGCACAAGAAATTGTTACAGAAGCTGCGGGCGTAGGAACTCGCATGCACAAATATCTTGAAGACTATATTGCTTCTGGTGTTTGGCCTACTCCTGGCAGCAATCCTTATGCTCAAAAAGCTCATTCAATGGCTACACGAATTAAAGTGCATGCCCTTGACGATGTAACGGAAATCTGGGGATCAGAAGTTCCGCTGTACATTCCGCAGCTTTATGCAGGAACAACTGACCTAGTTGGCGTATACAAAGGTCAGCCCTGCATTATGGACTTTAAGCAAAGCAACAAGCCCAAAAAGAAAGAGTGGATTGAAGATTATTATCTTCAAATGACAGCATACGCTCTAGCACACAACGAAATTCACGGTACAACTATACGTGAAGGGCACGTTTTTATGTGTACTCGTGACGAAGAATATCAACAGTTTGATCTGTGGCCCGACGAATTTGACGAATGGGAACAGAAGTGGTGGGATCGAGTCTACGATTATTACGAGAAGTACGCATAAATATATAAAATAATGCGTAGGAGAGACTCGTGGCAGTTATTCAGATAAGCCGTATTCAGATCCGCAGAGGTCGAGAAAACGAAGGTTCAGGTGTACCGCAGCTAGCTGGCGGCGAATTTGGCTGGGCCGTTGATACACAAAAACTTTATATAGGAAACGGTGCTGTTTCCGAAGGCTCTCCATATGTGGGCAATACTGAAGTTCTTACAGAACATACTAATCTGTTTGAGTATGCAAGTTCGTACACTTATCGTTCAGATGCAGCATTTATTCAAACAGGATCAAACGTAAACGGTCCTGTTGTTAGAACACTTCAGCAGCGTCTTGACGATAGAGTAAGCGTAAGATCATTTGGCTGTGCTGGAGACGGCACTGATCAAACTGCTGCTCTGCAACGTGCAATATTTCAATTGTTCATCAATGACGCAAACAGAGCTAATCCTCAGAGCCGTGTAGTTCTTTATGTAGAACCCGGCGTCTACAATATTTCTTCTACTATTTTTATTCCTCCCTATACTACAATTGAAGGAGCGGGATACGAAAAGACTATATTTAGAATGACTGGTACTGGACCAGTCTTTAGAACTATTAATGGTGCAAGCACTATTGCTACTATAGCTAGTGACAGCATCACAACTGAAACCAATCAAGCAAAGTACATATCAATGAGCGGATTTACCGTTGATATGACTGTAGCTAACACAATGGGCTTTAGACTTGAGAATTGTACTAGAAGTGTATTCAAAGACATCTACATTAAAGGTCCTTGGAGATCAGGCGACGACTATACAATAAACAGCACAGCCTTCCAACTAAATGCATTGAGTTCAGCAGTAACAACATCGTACAACATTTTTGACAATGTTCATGTACAAGGATTTGCATACGGCGTGTATTCAAAGTATGATGTAAAGAATAACATTTGGACCAATAATTCTTACAATGATTGTATATGGGCCTTCCAGTTTGGTGAAGAAACAATTTTAGGAAACAGCGGTCAGCTAACAGGACCTAGCTATAACACAATTAGCAATTCAATTTTTGATGACATTGATCATGAAGCTATTCGTATTATGAATGGAATATTCAATGTTAGCTCAAACAATAAATTTTATAATGTAGGTAATGAAGGTGCGTCATCAATTAACCCTCAACATCCTATAATTAGATATACTAGAAATAGTAACGTGAGTGAGGGCGATTGGTTTCAGCGTTCAGCTGAACTAGGTTACGACTTAGAATTCTTGTACAACGTTCCGTTCGTACCTGAAGTAAGTGGTCCAGTAATAACACAACAGTCGTTTACTCATTTTATTCAGTTAGGTGAATTGGGCGAAGAAACCAAGATAGCCAAATTCCCAGCAGATGTTGGAAAGAGTATAGAGATTGAATATCTCTATAAGAGCAATCAAGTGCAAGCAACTCGTTCAGGGACACTGAGAATAACCGTAGACCCAACCAACGACATTCAAACTCTAGCCGATGATTATGAATTCGTTGGAGATAACTCGTTGGCTGAAAACTTAAAATTCGTTGCACAGAATTTTGATGAAAACGGCGACGATCAAGTTGACACAGTGGCTCTGATGGTGTTAAACTCTACTAGTAGTGATGATGCAGATTTCTACTATAGAGTTAAGACCAAGAGTTAATGTTTAGCAAGAATTACGAACAAAGATTAAGTGCCTGGAGGAGTTTTAGAGAGTCACTAGAATTCTCTGATGATCCTATACAAACGGTAATTGATTTTTTCAGACAAATCCCGCTAGTAAAATACCAATGTGATCCCTATGACAGGAGCACTTGGCCTTCACCTTGGCAGATGATCCAGGAAAATACTTACTGCGAATTCGTGAAGATTCTTGCGATTTGTTACACTCTACAATTAACAGACAAGTTTTCAGCCAGCACCTTTGAGATACATATAAGATACAGCCAGGCTGAGTCAAAAATTTATTATCTGCTGTATGTAGATGATAGAGTAATCGGATATTTAGAGGACACACATGTACACAAAAGCGAGTTACCTAGCGGTCTTATTTCGCAACAGAAGTTCTCTATGCCACCTCTTCACTAAATATCACATCATAAGAAAGTAACAGAGAACACATGAACAGGATCACCGTAATCAAGCGTAATGGAACCCATGAGCCCTTGACAATTGAAAAGTGGCAGGCACAGGTTGCTAAGGTTTGCAGTGGCATTGCAGATGTTAGTCAATCAATGATTGAAATCAAGGCTCAGCCGCATTTCTATAATGAAATGACTACTCGAGAAATTGACGAAGTAACTCTAAGAGCTATCGTTGATCTTATCGACGTTGAGTCAAACCCAGATGTAGGTCACACCAACTATCAATATGTAGCAGGCAAGCAGCGTCTTTCGATGCTGAGAAAGGATGTATATGGCTCGTACGAGCCTCCTCGCCTCTATGACATCGTAAAGAAGAATGTTGAAGTTGGACTGTACACTTCGGAATTACTTGAATGGTACAGCGAGGATGACTGGAACAAGATGGATGAAATCATCGATCATGAAAAGGATGAGCAATACAGTTATGCTGCCATCGAACAGTTAATTGAAAAATATCTTGTAAGAAATCGTGCTACAAAAGAAATATATGAAACTCCACAAATTAGATATATGGTCGCGGCCGCTACTGTCTTTCACAAAGAAGAACCGAACACGGCAAGAATGCGCTACATCAAAGAATACTATAATGCTGCTAGTGATGGTTTGTTTACTCTCGCTACTCCCGTTCTTGCTGGTCTTGGTACACCAACCAAGCAGTTTAGTTCATGCGTACTCATTAGAAGCGATGACGACTTGGACTCTATATTCGCCAGTGGTGAAATGATGGCCAAGTATGCCAGCAAACGTGCAGGCATTGGTTTAGAGATTGGACGTCTACGTCCGTTAGGCTCGCCTATTCGTGGTGGCGAGATTATGCACACAGGTATGATTCCTTTCTTGAAGAAGTGGTTTGGCGATCTACGTTCGTGCTCACAAGGAGGCATTCGTAATGCTAGTGCTACAGTTTTTTATCCTATTTGGCATCATCAGTTTGATGACCTTATTGTCCTTAAGAACAACCAAGGTACAGAAGAAACACGAGTCCGTCATATGGATTATGGGGTTGTGCTGTCATCTTTCTTCTGGAGAAGATTTAAGAACAAAGAAAATATAACTTTCTTTGATCCTAACGAAGTTCCTGATCTTTACGAAGCTTTCTATAAGAACACTCAGTTATTTGAAGAACTGTATGTAAAGTATGAAAAGCGCAAGGATCTTCGTAAGAAGACTATGAGTGCAGAAGAAGTGTTCAAGAGTGGCATTCTAAAGGAACGTACTGATACAGGTCGTATCTATCTGGTGTTCATTGACAACGTAATGAACCAAGGACCGTTTGATCCAGAGTACCATACTATCTATCAAAGCAATCTATGCTGCGAGATTCTATTACCTACTAAGCCATTCAAAAGACTGGATGACCCAGAGGGTAGAATTGCGCTATGTACACTAGGTAGTATCAACTGGGGAGCCTTCCGCAATCCAGAAGATATGCGCCGTGCCTGTAGAATTCTACATCGCAGCCTTAATAATATTCTTGACTATCAAGACTTCTTGAGTATACAAAGTAAGTTAAGCAACGATGAAATTCGTCCATTAGGTATCGGTGTTACTAACCTAGCCTATTGGCATGCCAAGCGTAGTTTAAAGTACGGCGAGAAGGACGCACTACAAGAAGTAAAGAGCTGGATGGAACACCAAGCCTACTATCTAACAGAGGCAACTGTCGAACTTGCTAAGGAACGTGGACCTTGCTTAAACAGCGATAAGACACGATATGGTCAGGGCGTGTTTCCTTGGGAAACAAGAGCGGCAGGTGTTAACACTCTAGCAGACTTTACACCAGAACTTGATTGGGAAACTCTGCGATCAGATATGAAGCAGTACGGAGTTCGCAACGCAACTCAAATGGCTATTGCTCCTGTTGAGTCTAGTAGTGTTGTTATTAACAGCACAAACGGAATCGAAATGCCAATGAGTTTAATTTCTACTAAAGAATCAAAAGCAGGATCTTTTACACAGGTAGTACCTGATTATCATAAACTTAAGAATAAGTATCAGCTCATGTGGGAACAGAAAGACTGTGCTGGCTATCTAAAGACAGCAGCAGTTCTACAGGCCTATGTAGACCAAAGTATTTCAACTAATACATTCTACAATCCTGCACACTTCCCCGAGCGTAAGGTTCCTACAACATTGATTGCTAAGAACTTGATGCAGAGTCAGCTGTGGGGAATTAAGACTTTCTATTATAGCCTAATTAACAAGGCTGGATCTAAGGTACAGGAAGAAAAGTTAAATGGGTTTCATCCTGAAATGGATTTCAAACCTCAACAAGAAGTCTTTATTGATGAAGACGACTGCGAAGCTTGCAAGCTCTAAGGAATAACATGTCAAGACAACAATACAATCTAAACACAAAGACAGACTACCTTTCACGTAAAATGTTTTTGGACCCAGCCGGTCCTGTAACCATTCAACGTTTTGAAGAAGTTAAGTACAATAAAATTTCAGACTTTGAAAAGACTGCACGTGGATTCTTTTGGGTCCCAGAGGAAATCAGTCTAACCAAAGATGCACAAGACTTTAAGGATGCATCCGATGCAGTTAAACATATCTTCACTAGTAACCTGCTTAGGCAGACTGCTCTTGACAGTATTCAAGGTCGCGGCCCAAGTCAAATCTTTACTCCGGTCGTAAGTCTACCTGAGCTTGAAGCTCTAGTATATAACTGGACATTCTTTGAAACAAACATTCACAGTCGTTCATACAGCCATATCATCCGTAACATCTACAACGTGCCCAAGGATGTATTCAATACTATCCATGACACACAAGAAATTGTTGAAATGGCAAGTAGTGTTGGCGCATACTACGACAAGTTACATCAAATTAATTGTGCTATAGAGTGCAACGGAGACATCAAAGAAGAAGATCACATTCGTGCAATCTATCTAGC
>JACCEB010498487.1_pt1 | contig 34420 bp, 41 predicted proteins | sample 7454761 | NCBI WGS metagenome assembly JACCEB01 (sample SAMN15323454, study PRJNA562643) | freshwater metagenome | isolation source: river surface water | place: USA:Blue River Watershed | collected 2017-08-18
GATGTTAATATTGTAAGATATTGTTTCAAATCATTAACTTTTTTTAATTTACATGTATTAATATTACCTTCATAATGGTCATAATTATCATTTGTAAATGCTGAACAAAATCCAAAACGAATAATAATATTTACTACAATTTCAAACATTTTTCCACGTTTTCCATTATCTGAAGGATTTTTTTCTGATAACAAAAGTTCTTCAAATGAAGAAACTTGTTTAACTCTTTCAAATAATTCAATTCCATTCATTATATTATTTTTTACTGATACTGCTTTATTTTGTTTTTCTAGTTTTTCTGATATTTCTTGTTTTAACTGACAAGTTGTTTTTGTGTGCCCTGGGTTTTTGCATAAAGAGCAGTTTCTTGGCATTTTATTAATAAATATGTTTTGTTTGTTGTTTTATTATTTATATATAAAAATGTAAAAAAGATTTCAATTTTATAATACAGAAATTGATAAATAAAAATATCTATAATATATAAATGGAATCAACAGATTCAATAACAAAGAGTAAAAAAGAAATACAAAAAGAAATGCATAAGAAAATACAAAAAAAAATGGAGAGACACGCATAAACAACAGATTAAAGAAAAATACGCAATAAGGTATTTGAAAAACAAGGAAAAAATGAATAAACAACGCATTGAAAGAAAACGAAGACAAAAAGAAAGAGAAAATGATATGAAATTGGGAGAATATATAGATTTTGATAATTATGTTTCGACTTATAAAACAAATAATAACAGTTTAGATGAAAACAATTTTTCCGATATTCCTATATTAGAAAACAATTTTTCCGATATTACTATATTAGAAAAAAGAAAACAAAATGATGAAGAAACACTATCCGAATTAGAAAGAAAAAAAAATCAAAAATGAATCAACAAATAGAAGATTTTGATTCATTCTATATGGATAATTTGAAAGAGTTTGATGGTGGATTTAAAAAAAATCAAGAAAAACAAAAAAACACCAAAAAAGAAGAACATATAAAAAGAAAGCTTAAATACTGAAAATATAAATGCGTCTATAAATAATTATATGAATGAATTATAAATGGAACATCAAAATCCTACACAAGAATTATTACATATATTTGATCAAGATGCCCCAAACAATATTCCTCTTGGACAATTTGACATAACTTTATTAAGGAGAATTGCGGAATTGCTCAATGAAGGTGCTGACCCAAACGCAAAATATCCAGATGGAACAACTATTCTTACAAAGGCATTTCGGCATTTATTGGAACCAAATATTCCAGTTGTATCTGTAAATATTAGATTTAAAATAGTTGTTGCGTTTATTGGAGTAGGAGCACTTTTAAGTCCAGAAGATGAAACGCCAGAAATAAAAGCTGCATTAAAACAAATTATTATACCATCAAAGGTTGATTTGCTATATAAACTTGTGGATGATGTAAATAATGTTAAAAAAGAAAAAATACTGGGTGCATATGAAATGGTAAGACAAAAAACTGGAGAACATATTCTTGAAAATATGTCAGATTTGAGAGATTATATGGGTGCCAAAGGTGGAAGAAGAAAACAACGAAAATCTAAAAAACAAAATAAAAAACAAAATAAAAAACAAAATAAATCTGTAAAAAAATAGGGTCCTTGCGTAAAATTGATTTAAAAGTAGATGTGTAAAATAATTACACATATACAAAATGGAAAAAACTGTGGCTGAATTAAAAGAACTTTGTAAACAACAGGGTGTAAAAGGAATTAGTGGAAAGACTAAATCAGAACTGGTAAAACTTTTGTCCGAAAAGAATACATCAAATATGCCTGAATCTGCCGAAGCAAATCCTTCATTCGCAGAGGATTCTTACATATATCAAACAATGCTAACTTGTATCGGAAATAAAAGAAAACTTGTAAAAAATATCAGAAATATAGTGGAAGAAGTAAAAACATTGATTGGAAAAGAAAAAATAAATATTGTTGACGGTTTTGCTGGTTCATCTGTTGTTTCAAGAGAACTCAGTTATATTGCTGATAATATTTATACAAACGATTTGGAATATTATGCTTATTTAATGGCGTATTGTTATTTGGTAAAACCCACAACAGAACAAAAGGACCGCATAATTAAACATATTGAAAATATGAATAAAATTGCCGAAACAGGTCCATTTATTGAAGGAATTATTTCAAAACATTATGCTCCACAAGATACAAAAAATATACAAGTTGGTGAGCGCTGTTTCTATACACGTGAAAATGCCCTAATTATTGACACATTGCGCAAATATATTAATGATGTGGTAGAATCGGATATTACAAACTATTGTCTTGTTCCACTTCTCAATAAGGCAAGTATAAATACAAATACAGCTGGTGTATTTAAAGGATTTTACAAAAGTGGAGCAGTCGGTTGTTTTGGAGGTGAAGGACAAGTCGCATTATCCAGAATAACAAAACCTATAACTCTGGATGTCCCAATTTGGAATGAAGAGTCCAACTATGTGCCACACCCTTCAAATAAAGATATAAACACACTGGTGAGCGAACTACCGAACAATATTGATATTATGTATTTAGACCCGCCATACAATCAGCACCCATATGGAAGCAACTACTTTATGTTAAATATAATTGCCAAAAATGAAATGCCAAGTGAAATATCCAAAGTTTCTGGGATTCCGACAAATTGGAATAAATCTAATTATAATACGCATAATCCAGCAGTTTCTTCAATGAAACATCTTATGACTACTGGATTAGAAAAGTCTAAGTATTTATTGATTTCATACAATAATGAAGGGATTATTAATGATGAAGATTGGAAAATACTATTTGAACCATATAATGTTAATAAATATGAAACAAATTATGATACATTTAAAGGATGTCGAAATCTCAAAGACCGTAATAATAAAGTTGTTGAAATTATGTATTTAGTTTCGAAGAAGATATAAACCATTGAAGGGACATCAGTAAATAACGTCTTTTTGGAGGTGTCCTACCATATGTGTAAATTACATATTATTAGTGGGTCTATTTATCTCTTTACTATTGGTTTTGTTTTAAGAATAAAACTCATATTTTCATAAAAGTTATTTCCATTTAGGTCTTGACATTCTTCGCATTTATTATTTTTTATTATCTCTTCAACTAATACTTTTGTATTATTATTTTCGAACTTAAATAAAAAATTGTCTGAAGATGGATTACAATGTTTTTCTTTTAAATATTTTGGTAAAAGTTTGTAACAATTTCCGCACATAATATAATATATTTTTCCATCATCATAATTATATACTTGGTAATAATATTTCTTTCGCAAAATACACATTATAAAAGATTTATATAATATTTTCATAACATAATATTTTCAAAAACTTTGTCTATAATTCTTTTACATATAATTACAATTTCATCTTTTTTCCATAATGAAGACCGGTGTTTCATTTCATTATATTTGTGCGCTTTTACAAAAACTGAAGCAATACATTTTCCATTTTTCTTTTTCACACAAACAGATTCCATAATTGTTTGTATTTTGGTATCAACTTCTTCTTGTGTAGTTGTGGGAGTTATACCAATATAATGGTTTGGAAACCCCATATTCATCATTTCAATCCTTTTTGCTATTGTTTCTGAATTGTGGAAATCACAACCAGAAGCAAATAATACATATGGAAATATATCTTGACCTGAAAATATCATTTCAGATCCTCGAATGTTTTTCGCACCACGTTCAATTGCGTTTCCTGTTGCCTGGCGTTTTTTGTTTTGTTCATGTAATAAGTCATTAGTTCCTTGAACTTTATCTTCAATAATTAATATTGGAATATTTTCATTATTCAAACACAATATGAATATACCGCCGTCTGGCCTCATACATACTTTTTTGTTTTCTTCGTTAGGAGGTGGTCCACCATACTTATGAAAATATTCTTGGCATTCAAATAATGTAATCATTTTCTTATAAATAAATGTTCCGCCTATTATTTTACACTTCTCTTCAATGTATGGAATAATTTCTGTTAATGCTTCTCCCAAGGTTCCTTCTGAAGTAAAGCTGTCGTCATTTAATCTTCTTCCGCCCTCTACCAATTGTGTTAATCTCTTGCTAAGTCCTTCTGATTTGTCCATTGTTTTTGTTAATAGTTTATTGGTGTTAATATGGATTTCAATTTTTGTTGAACCTATTTATTATTTCATTATGGTTTAAAGATGTTTGACTCCTTACCGAATCTATAAGTTTCATATCTACCAAATCTGGATGAACATACCAATCTTCAAACATTTTTTCTGCTTCATTAAAATAAAGTGAAACATTTGGAAAAACAAGTTCATAACCATGTTTTTCAAATATTTCTCTAGACCGTTCTTGAGTATTATAATAGTTGCCAGTATAAATATCATGTTCAAATGTTACTACAGCAAAACGTGTATTATCAAAAACTGTTTTATCTAAAAGTTCAAGAGTATCTATTGTGGATTTATTATCTACGTCAAGGTCAATTTGTAAATAGTCCATATTTTTTGGATAGTTTTTTAACATATCTGCATAATCAATATATCTGGCGTCTCCGATTTTGTATATTGAGTTTGGTCGAAGTTCTTTATATTTGGATTCAAAAGATGAGTCATATTCTATCATTATACCGCGCCATCCATATTGTGTTTCCAAAATATATGTATTATTATTAAAAACAGGATCATTTGAACCAATTTCAAGAAATGTTCCATTTCTTTTATAATTGAGAGCAGAAAGAACAAAAAGGTCTTGAGATGCTTGGCTTTTACTATACATATTTTATAATTTATATATATATTTTTGTAAAAAATCTTTATATCACCATAAACAATAATGTTTTTCTATATTTTGGAAATACGAACTTTTTTAGAAAGTGTATCACTGTCTGTAAAAATGAAAATACAAAAAGTGGTTTCGGTCATATTTTCAAAATATTCTTGGATTTTTATCCGCGAAAATAGTTTTAGTTCCTTGATGTATACAGCATATTCATAAAATCCATTATTTAGCGCGTTTCTATCAAAAATAATACCATTATAAATTGTTTTCTCTTTTACATTTTCCAAAAGTTCGCAATCCATTTGTGTTTTGCGAATCTCTTTTGTTGCGTGATTTATAAAGTCAATTTTACTCAACCATTTATATAGAAACTTTTGACAATATTCGCTTATTGGAGTTTTCATAATTATTTGAAATTGTATTTGGTTCAATATATCAACCAAGCGTCTAATTGGACTCGTAATATGAACATATTCATCAACACCAAGTTGTGTATGTGGTATACAATTTGTTGAATACATTGACGAAAGGCCATTGTTGCCAAGCCATTCAAGAATATGTCTATTTGTTATTGGAGTAGAATTAGAATTATTGGTTCCGCGAAAAATACCTGCGCCTCTTGCCCGCAAATATTTGGCACATTCTGTATTCATTTTAATCATCCAGAATGCTACAACTTCATGGGAATCTTCTGTTTGCGCAATTTTGCTTAACACTTTATAATCCGGATTTTTCAAAAGTTTGTGTTCTTCATAAACGTAATTTTTTCTTATTTTTACCAAAACATTTTTATAAGATGGCTCTCCGATTTGTTCATATGTTTCCATATTATATTTTATTGTCATCGCAAAAGCAAATCTGTGTGTGCCTTGTTTCAAAGAACATAGATTATCGGATAAAATCGGAGGTAACATTGTACGTTTATTGTCTGGCAAATAAATGGTGGAAACACGGTCAGTCATATGTTCCCACAAATTGTATGTTTCTAACCAGAGAAAAACATTTGCTATATAAACATTAATAGTTGCACATCCATTTTCTACCGAAACAGAGAATGCGTCATCATAATCTGTACAATCTGCAGGGTCAATAGTAAAAGCAGTTTCTTCAACATTAATTGGTTGAAAAGCTTCCATTATTCTTTGAATATGTTCTGGTTCATCATATTTTAAAAGTGTTCTTACGGATTTTGTGAAAGAAGATAATGAATGGTGTATACCGCGTTTCCATAATTGGTATTCTGAAAATGCTTTATTACAATCAACATCGCCAAGAGTTTCTTTAATTTCACCATAAGGGTGTTCATTTTCCCAATCTATAAATCTGAAAACAATATATTTATTTTTCACAACTTTGCTGAAAGAGGGAGATATATCATATGGAACTAGAAAGTAAGGAAGGGTTTTCTTATCTGGAATACATTTATACAAAAGACGTTTGCCTTGTCTACCATATGTTTTATCAAGAACAAGAACACCCGCCAAAAAATTGTCTCTTATAATTGACTCTTTGAGGACGACAGTGTTATGAGAAAATAAAAAAACATCACCGTCAAAAAGTTTGTATTTGGATGGTATCAAATTGGGAATATCCAATTTGACATCATCTTGAGTAATTTCCCAAGAATTATAATTACGATTGTGTATAGTTATTTTCATTGTCTATTATTAATTATTGCGGAAGCTCTAAATTGTTTTGGTTGTATTTTTCTTTGTTCCAGCACGTTTGTTATAAGAACGCTTAGTTTTGTGAGTATGTGGATATCTCGGATAATAGAGAAACTCTCTTACATAATACATAATTTTCTTGGTAATCGCGCCTTCATTAACTAGAGAAATATTGCGATTCTCTTCAAGAGAATCTGTTAATAGTTTTTGTAATTGGTTGTTAGATGTAAAAATGGAAAGAACACGGCGAATTATGGTTTCTTTCTTCAAAGTGTGATAATAGGACTTAGGTAAAATATAATAGACACGATCTTTACACATTTTGTCATGATACGTGTTGTCAATAAAACATGTCTCAATAATATCTTCTGGAAGCATAGTACATTTAATAAAGTCAGAGTAAGTCTTGGCACTACAAGTGCGCCCAAGTTCAATAATTTGGTTTCGTATTTTAAATGCGCAAATGAGTTTATCAAAAAGGTTGGGCGCATTCAATTTTCTCTGGATATAATTCACAATCATATTTACCCATGGAGGATTACATTGATTATTGGTATAAATATAAATCTTAAATACATTGTTTTTATCTTTTTTTATTTTTAAAAACTCTAATACTGTCAATATACCTGGACGAAAAAACTCGGGAAAAACATCGAGAAGTTTATTAAACTCATCTTGATAGAGTTCTCTATCAAAAAGTTTGGACAAACATTTTGTTATTGGATGTAAATGAGAGAAATGGCCAATGGTTTCATCTAAATCAAAAACAATTACTTTTTTGCGAATATGTTTTCGTCGATGATTATAATAATCCCTCTTAACAAGTTTTACATCGGGGTTGTGTGTCAATGCGTAGTTAAACATTATACAATAAAATCATAAGAAATAAAATGGAAAAAATATAAATATACAATATATAATGGGTCCAAAAAAAAGTGTTTCAAAACGCATTAGAAATCTGGAAGTTAGTCCAAGAATGGATAAAGAAGATTTATATATAAAAAATGCGTTGAGAGGAAATAAAACCAGTATAAATAGGTCAAGCGAAATCATTGATAGACATATTAGAAAAGAAATTAACAAACTCTATAATAAAGAGAAAAAATTACAAGGAACTAATAATATGGAACATTTAACAACAGATTTTATGAGTGAAAGTGAGAAAAGTGAGAAAAGTGATGAAAAAAAAGGAGGCAACCATAAGCGAAGCAACCATAAGCGAAGCAACCATAAGCGAAGAACAATAAAAAATAGAAAATGAGAGAATATTAGAAACTATTTGCCAATAATATAGTCAGCCGTCATCAAAATAAGTTCTTCACCATTTGACAACTTCTGATAAACCAAACAGTCATCAAATGCTATTTTAAAAATCCTATTATTCCATGTCTTTAGAGTCATAATAATACCATTATCCAAATAATCAATACTTGTTAAAAAAGACCCAGGTGAAAGTTTTACAGGCTCTTCATATTTCTGTATCCACCTAGTATATTTTCCAATGTGGAGAGAATCAATTTCATCAACATATCTGTATCCAATAAGTTTTTTTAATATTTCAACTTTTTCTTTTTTATTTAGTTGAATGTCAATAGAAAGCGAAGCTAATTTCTCACTTTCAATAATTTCATTGTTTTTGTTTTCTAAATATTTGTTAGTTTCTTTCTTAAATGCGGAGAGAAGTTCGTCAGTTTTTAAACAATCAAACTCTTGTATATTCTCTCCAATTTCTCTATAAATGTTGTGTATTTCTTTACGAAAGTCCATGTTACTAATATATATTTGGTATATAGACTTATATAGATTTGTCGATCTATATTTTGGTGTATAGATTGAATGTAAATCTATATTCCAAAAGTTATTTTAACTGTTTTGAAAAAGGACAAAGCAAACTCTGTAATTCCAAGATTAAACAAAATAAATGTTGCTGAAATAAAAATGAGTTTTGCGTCATATTCGGATAGAGATTTCGTTTCTCTAAAAGGATTGTATTTATACATAAGAACAAGTCCAATCAATACGTATGTGAAATTACTAACTGCTCTAATATATGCTGGCGAAATATATGATATTCCTAAAAATACAATAATATATCCAATATAAATAAAACCCATTGTAACCATATAAAGTGGTTTTTTCGCAATTTCAACAGCAACGTCTGCTTTTTCTAATACCCCTTTTGAAGCCATAATAGTATATATTACATCATAAAAATAATTATGGAATATTTGTATTTATATTTAATGCAAGAGGAGGAAATATATATTCACAATTACAAAATACTGGAAAAACTTGGCAAAGGTGCGTTCTCAACCGTATTTAAAGGTATTCACCGAATAAATAAAAAATTGGTTGCTATAAAAATAGAGAAAACGGCAACTACGCTTAAACATGAATCTAAAATACTTTCTTATTTAAATCGTGAACTTCCTGGTTCACCCAATTTTCCAACTTTATTTTGGTATGGTTTGTATGGAAATAATATATGTTTGACAACTACATTTTACAAAATGTCGTTGAGCATATATATAGAGAAAATTGGAAAAGATATATTTAAATTGATTGGACTTTGTGAAAAGTTGATTCTTGCAATAAAGCAACTTCATTCTGTATATGTAGTTCATTCCGATATTAAACCAGATAATTTTATGGTGGACGAGAGAGAGAATGTCATTATTATTGATTTTGGGCTTTCTTCTCTCTATTACAATGTTGAAAATGACATTTACAAAGAGAATGTGAAAACCGTGGATCTAATTGGTTCCGCAAAATATGCCAGTTATAATTTACATTTAGGAAATAGTGTGGGTCCAAGAGATGATCTAATCTCTATAGGTTATCTATTTATGACTATTTTTGGAATTGAATTGCCGTGGTCTTCATATTATTGTGAATCTGAATTGCCGATTTATCATATTATGCATCCGGCAAATATAGGCAGAGGAAAACTAAAACGTCTAGAATTAATCAAGAACTATTTGGAAGAAACTGAGCCAAAACAAATTGTTAATCATTATTTGATTCCTTATTTAGAAGCTGTTTATAAACTTGAATATATGGACCAACCTGATTATGGTGCTTTGAGAACATTATTTATTACGCTTTATTGATATTTTTTAACGCCTTCTCTTCACATTGATAATTCTTGTTCCACCCATGATAAAATGAAGTCTTTTCATTTTGTTCCTGATTTTCTACCGCAAAATCCAATCTCTCCTCAAATGATGGCAAAACTTTATCTAAAATGAGAGAGGCAAAAGAGAAAAACAAATCTTCGTTGTATTTTTGTAATTTTGGATAATAGCGTTCTATAGTTTCCCACGAAACTTTTTGTAAACAGTCAATCATATCTGTTTTTTTTCTTAAAGAACAGCCACCATTTATCGCATAACCTCTCTCCTTCTCATCTTCGGACAACCAAATACAAGTTGCTCCACAAAAAGAAAACTTTAAATAATATTCTTCATCAAACATTTTGTACATATAACAGTCTTTTTGAAATACTAAAATGTTTTCCGCTTGGAAACAATCCCAAAACTCAGTAGACATCATTATTCCATTATATGTGTCTATAGTAATATTTGGATAATGGTCTTTGTAATAAACACGCTTCTCGCTTAAAAAAATTACTTCCGCTTCAGAAAAGTCTTTCGATACTTGATCTTTATACATTTCATGAGTAATAATTAAAAGATTCCATCCTACAGGATTCAAATGTTTCATAAAGTTCCGGATTACACCTACCATCAAATCATCATAGCGAGGGTCCATAATAACCGCAATTTTATCGGAGTTTGTATGCCAAACAAGGTTAATATGTTTCTCTTCTAATAGAGCTTTTTCGTATATTTCTTTCATTATATACCTTTATAGAAAAAGTTTATATTTTTTACACAAAATATAAACTGTTGTTTATCTTTCAGCCAAATACATATTGAAAAATCCACTTATTTTTACAATATTATATCCCAAGATCTCTCTCAAATAATCAAAAAGAGCCGTGTTAATTTGACTATTGGATTCAAATAATATCTTTGGATAACCACAACGCACAATAGTTTCCATTCCACCTTGTAATACTTGAAGTTCATTCTCTTCAACATCCATCTTAATAAATGATATTTTTTCTTGAATGTTGAGAGAATCCAATGTGCGGATTTCAATGGTTTCGCTAGTTAAAATCTTTTCAGAAGGGGGCGCGTGAACGGTTGAACCACCACCATCATTACTAACAATATGTAATGTCTTGGCTCCCACTTGCGATTCATTTCCAAGACCCAATTTTAAACAATCTACATTGTTTAATCCACTTAATGCTACACCTCCACATAAGGCATAATATGTCATTTTTTGTGGCTCAAAAGCAAGAACTTTTGAAGCATATGGAGCAAGAGTAATCGCATAACTTCCTGTATGCGCACCAATATCCAAAAATAATTGGTCTTTCTGACAAAATTGCTTTGTCCATTCAATAAGATTATTTTCAAATAATCCACGCTCAGCATAATAAGTATGATTTACAGAGGGCATCAAATAAGTTTGTCGCTTATTAATGAAAAAAATCTGATTGTTGCGATTGTCATCAGTTGCACTATTTTCATCCTTTGTAAAAATAATATAATTGGTAGACATATTATATGGAAGATATTTGTTTTTTCTCTTTATATTGTTGATAAATTGGTTACAATAAATGGCTAATCAATCAACCAAATAACTAATATAAAAAGAAATGACGAATAGAGAAAAATGGCATCATTAAGACATGGACAAACGCAAAATGAACTTTTACTTAACAATTTACTTGAGTTTTACAAAAAAGACAATATGGAAAGGTTAATGAAAATTATTAATGGAGAATCGCGTATTTCATTGCGAATCATTGATTGGTTTGTAACAAACTTTGCTAAAAAGAACTTCACAGTTTATTCCATTCCTGCTAAAAACAAGTGTAGCACTGTAATTAATGGCGAGGAAAATATGGAAAGGTTTAAAGTATTTCACCAATATAAATTAGAACTAAAAGCATATAGCAAAGTTCGATTTGACCCATTTTCAAGAAGAGAAAGAATTATGGTTCCTTATACCGACAACACTTGTTTACAGACTACAATTGGACAGCTCAATTTTTTCAGATGGGCTATTGAAAACAAAGTGCTTGAATATATAGAAAATCACTATGATGAAATAGAGGCGGATATGAATAGTCGAAATAGCATTTCGAAAAAGAAGACTGACGAAACAGATACAGACAACAAGACCCGGAAAAAACGAGAAGAACTTTCAATTTCTGCATGTAAAACTATTAAGAAAGAGATAGTGAAGATTGTTGTAAAATTCTAGGTTTTTAATTATAGAAAAGAGAAAAATAAATAAAAGAAATTTTGTAAAAACTTTTCTATTTGTATTGACAAATAGAAAAATACAATTTTATTTTCTATTACGTTTACTCTTATATTGACGACGCTTGCGACTATTTAACTTACGACTCTTGAGATTTTTACGATTACGTTTTGAACCACCAACTTTGGCAAATTCCATTTTTCCAGGAGCAATCTCTTTACCTAAAAAACCATAAGCACTTCCACCATTGATTTTCTCTTGATAAGAAGAAGCATTACCACCCAACGCGGATGGAGATACACTGGGTAAAATCGGCTTAAAACTATTTTCAACTGAACTCATTATATATTATACATATACAAAAACATAGGGAAAAAATGCGTAAATCAAATATAATGTATTGTGTTGTATTTGTTTGTAATTTCCGTTATTTGGAAAAGTTTTTTGAAACTTGTCGCAACTTAATTGATGTAGGTGAATATAATGGTCCGATTGTTCTTATTGTCGGAAATGATATTAATGTGGAAGCTCTAAAAAAACACGCATTTATGAAATCAAATCCACAAATTATGGTTCATTATTGTCCGGATATTATTTTCAATAGAGAAGTCTCTTCAGAACTTGACAAAGTAAACACAAAATGTGGAAAGTTTGGATACAAACTCTTTCAATACCATAAATACTACTTATTTACACCTTTTTTCAAAAAGTGGAAATATATTTTTTATATTGATTGTGGGGCAAAAATATATGATAATATTCAGCCAATTTTAGATTGCGCTTTACCTGATACATTATTGGCACATTCGGACGCTTATCCAACATACAATTGGAAATTAAGTTGCCAATTTTATGGAGAAGAATTACATAAAAAAATGGATTTGAATCTGGATATAGACTATTTTCAATCAACCATTATGTTATTTGACAGTTCAATTATTGAAGATGACACGTTTCAGAAATTATACGAACTTACTGAAATGTATCCGTGTTCTAAAACAAACGACCAAGGAATATTGAATCTATATTTTATTTGTATGAGAAAAAAATGGAAACAACTGAAGTTTGGTGATGATTCAACTTATTTTTACGACTTCTATATACGAAACTCAGACAAACCTTATATTATGACAAAGTATTTTGTATTTAATGATTAGATTTGCTATTTAGCATAATGACAAACTTAATGTTCCAGTTTCTAAAATAAATGTGCGAATTGCGTTTAACCAGCATTTTCCAATACCGTCATCTGAATTATAGTCGGTATCCTTATTTGAATCAATCCGCAATACAGGATAAGCATAACCTTCGTGGTGAATCGTATGCATACTAATATATTCAGACATATTTTGAATATCCGAACATTTTGTGTCAAGCAACCATTTGCTATGATAATCTTTACATTTTTTCAAATATTCAACTGGAATACCCTCTTCGCCACTGCGGTTACGCCGATTTATTCTTTCGGCACAAGTTTCCGGGTTAGAATCCATATATATGACAGCATCAACACGATAGTCTTGGATAAACTCCGAATACCATTTGTTGTAAATGGAAAACTCAATATTTTCCACAACGCCATCGTCATGAAGCATATTCATAAATATATTTTTATCGGCACATAAAGAGCGCTCAATAATAATTACTTCTACTTCTGGATTTTCTTTAATCGCATTTTTAAGAAGTGATAAGCGAGTAATATATGCCATTACTTGAAATGTAAACGCATATCTTTTCTGACTTTTGTAAAACTTTTCTAAGATGGTAAGGCCATTTTCATCTTTAAACTTTTCCCAAATATCCAATGGCTCTTTTAGAAACAAAATCTTGCCGGAAAGTTCAGGACATGTTTTTGTCAAATATGTTTCCATATGTTCAAGAATAGTTGATTTACCAGCACCGATATTGCCTTCTACAGAAATGAGGATTGGACGTTTGTTCATTTTATTTTTTATTATAATAATAGATTTTGTTTTTGTATTCTTTTGTTATAATGTTAAAAAGTTTTCAATTTTGGAGTCAACCATTTATTATTTTGTTTATAACTTGTCTATAAAATTGTATTATATTATATAAATGAATATAAATCTGAAATATGTTGTCTCTATTGTAATAATTGTGTTTTTGGCACTTATTATTGTGAATCATTTTTTTAAGGATATTTTCAAATTAAATCCATTTTATAGAAATAAAATACTTTTAGAGGGGTTTGATTCTTCTGGAAATGAAGTGGAAATGTCTTCTGTAAAAGCATCTTCTGGTTCGGAGTCAGAACCTTCTGTAAAAGCATCTTCTAGTTCGGACTCAGGACCTACCGATTCGGTCTCAGGACCTACCGATTCGGTCTCTGGACCTACAGGCTCGGCATCTACAGGTTCGGTATCTACAGGCTCGGTATCTACAGGTTCGGTATCTACAAGTCCAACCTTAATAGCTTCTGGATCAGCACTTAAGACGTCAGGGCCTTCTGGATTAGATGGAACACCAATCCAAACATCAATAATTTCAGAGTCTGAAATGTCAGAAACAGACAAATCAACAATGATGGCTGAACTATTTGAAAAAGTAAATAACCAAATGGATATTATTCGCACTTTGCGATTAAGTGATAACTTTAAACCAATAAATATTGATAAAACAGTTTCTGACCCTTTTACAATTTTGATGAATCTAAAACTCCTTATAAACAATGGAATATACAAGAATGAGATTGATTTGAAAGAGATGTATGACAAATATATTGGGAATAAATCGGTTCAATTATTAACATCTGAAATAAACTCTATTAATATGGATTCTGGTTCTAATCCAAATATTGGAAGTTTAGAGACTACAATACTTGTAAAAACAAAAAGTATTGTTGATGGACATCAAAAAATAATTGACAAACTTTTGGAAATTAAAAGCAACGAATAACAGATTTATATTGCTACACTGAAATTGATAATATGTCAGAATAAAAAGAAATGGATTTTTCTTTTTATCTAAAAAACAAGATAAAGTATTTTAACAATATTATAAATATATGAAAACTTGTAAAATTGAAAAAAACCAAAGCACAGAACAAAATTCTAAAAACACAATGGAATACAGTAAATTAACAATTGACATAACAAACAAACTTTCCAAAAAGGAAAAAAAAGAAAATGGAATATTTATAACACCTCGCTCTATTATTGAAAAACTTTTCACAGAAATCCAGAAATATATAAAAACACCCAAAAACATATTAGAACCATCTGCTGGAACTTGCGAAATTGCGAACTATGCCAGAGAAACTTTTCCAGACGCATTGATTGATGCTATAGAATTAAATGACACTATATATAAAGATGTTTTACCAACTGTTAAAGATTTAAACTATATTAAAGCTGACTTTACAACTTGGAACAACACACACACATATGATATTATTGTTGGTAACCCACCATTTGTGGTTTGTGAGAAGGAAGATGTTCCAGAAAAATATCACGATTTTGTAGTTGGTCGACCCAATTTGTTTTGTACATTCATATTACATTCAATTTCAATGTTAAATAATAATGGTATTCTTGCGTTCATTATTCCAACCAGTTTCTTAAACTCGGCATATTATGCGAAAATACGAAACCATATGAAAAATAGTGGAACTATTTTAAATATTATGAACTTTAACGACCATACATTTATTGAAACACAACAAGCAACAATTGGTATTTTATTTAAGAAAGAGAGTGTATCTGGTTCAGAATGCGATTTTTCGGTAAAGTTTCGCAATGATTTTATATTTACAGAAAGTTCATCAAGTATAAAAAATATTTTATCAGGTTCGACAACATTGGAAAAAATGGGAATCCAAGTAAAAACAGGAACTATTGTTTGGAATCAATATAAACCAATTTTAACAGATGATACTAGCAAAACACTTCTTATTTATAACACAAATATTGCGTCAACAAACACTGTTGTTGTTCAAAACTTTTCCAATATTGAAAAGAAACAATATATTTCAATGGATGGATTAAATGAGCCAATTATTGTGGTTAATAGGGGAAATGGAAATACTAATTACAAATTAAGTTATGCTTATATAGATGGAAAGCGCCCATATCTTGTAGAAAATCATTTAAACATGATTTTATGTAAAACAGAAGAAAACGCAAAAATATTGATTGAAAGTTTTAAAAATAAAAAAACACAAGAGTTTGTTTCATTATTCTTGGGAAATGGCGGACTTTCAAAAACTGAGCTCCAGTCAATTTTCCCTATTTACATTTAAGATATTTGGAAAGCAGGATAAGCAATACTGTTTCCATTTTTCCATCTTAATAATATACGCACATTTTTATTAGATTTGCTTTTTGCGAAATATCTATTTTTTTCTTTTTTATAAGATTCAATAATATAATCTTCAGAGTTTGATTCTTGTGTTTTGAAGTTTCCATTTTTATACATTAAATATATTTTTGAGTCTTGTCCACTAATTAGATATTCATTTAATTTTTCAATATCTAATTCTGTATTAGCAATAAATGTTTTGATAGATTCTTTTGATACATTATTACATTCTTTGTAAAAAGCAAGTGCTCTTTCAGAACCCGTATATTGACTACTTCGTTTACAGCCTTGATAATATAATGCTTGTGGTTCGGCCAAACATTTTGGCTCATTTCCATGAACCTCTTTTGTGTAAGTTTTTAAATCGGGTATTTGAAAATTATATTTCTCTAACAATGGAACCAAATATTTTGAATAGTGGTATTCTTCAAAACTTTGCTTCAAATATTGACTGGGTTTCATTGGTGAAACAAATTGTGGCGTATCACTAATAGTTTCGGCGTTGTATTTGAACTCAATCTTTTTACAACAGATTTCATTATTTTCACTATCTAAAAATAAAATATCAAAATCATAATTATAATTGCGTCCGGCTTTTTGTTTAATATCTATTTTTTCATATGGAACAGGACACAATTTGGAAATAGTTGCATGGAAGTTTTTGTAAATAGATTGCCATTTTTCATTAGACACATACAATGGTTCGTTTTTAAATGAACATATTATTTGTTCTCTAATTTTATTTTCAGAATCATTTTCATTTCTTGATCCAGTTTTGTAAAATGATTCAATGCTTTCTTCGCAGAGAATAATATTTTTCTTTTTTTTCAGCTTTTTCTCTTCTTTTTTCTCTATTTCTTTCTCTATTTCTTTCTTCTTTCTTAGCCTCTGTAAAATCCGTTTTCCAATATCTTTTATTATATTTGATTTTTTATAGGTGTTGTCTTCACCTTCAACTTTAATCGTATTTTCCATTTTTATAGTGCTCCCTATTAAAAAAAGAAAAAAGATTTCAATTTTTCTATGGAACAAAATACGAAAGTTTATAAATAAATTAATTTATAATATTTTAATATATTCAATATACTGAGGTTGGTATAAATCAGTATATCCGCAAACGCCACAACATGAGGATTCTTTAGACCATGTTAGGAAATATTTTTTAGTTTTATTTGAATTAATTAAGTTAGCATCATTGTCAAGCAAGTCTGTATTAAAATTACCGTCTGAATCTTTTAAATCTTCTGGAACTGAAAAATATAACACAACTAATCTACTATTTTCATGTTCAAATCCGGCATCATCAGGATCTTCTGTTTCTGAACAATAACCATCATGTGTTCTAAAATATACAATATAAGTGCATTTTAAATAATTTTGACCAGATATTTGTTTTAAAACTCGTAAATGACTATTTTGAATATTATGAAATTTAATTTTATTATTTCCAGTATAAGTAAAAGCAAATGGATTCATATTGTGTTTTTGTTTTAAGTTGATTTATAATTAAAGTATTGTAGAAAATTATTATAGTTTTTTATTTAGAACTATGCCATGTAAAAAAATCAATTTTTGATAATATTTTTCACAGAAAGATTTTAATTTTTTTCCATTTGAACATATATATATGGATTACTCAACACTTGTAAAAACTACTGACTTTAGTAAATTGAGTGACAAAAAGGTTTTTTCTAAAACAGCGGACTATCAAGATGCTTTGGAAGGCGATAAAACAAATATATTTAAAAAAAAAGTGATTAATCCACTTGGAAGTAGATATTTTTATGAAACAGATATTATGTGCGATAAGAAAAATCGTTTGAATCTATTTATTGATGCTAAGCCAGATGGAAAAAAAGGCATATTTGACTCAGCAATTTTCAACATTAATGGGGTCTCTGATAGTTTAAATGATTCGCCTAAGTTTGCATGTAAAAAAAAGACAAAACAAACAATTGGTCTTGGTGGAAATAAAAAAAAACAAACACGCTATACGGAACCATTTATTATCCAGCCGGACATAAATCAAATGGATATAGGGCAAAAGTTTTTTATTTTTTCAATTTCTGTATTTGGTCTTTTTCTTTTTTATAAAGGTCTTAATCGAAGTTATTAATGGTATTTCATCATCACAAAACACCCAGCCATACTGGCATATGGGCAACTAATAAGTACAAACGCATTTTTCTTATGTATAAAATGTTGTGTATAGTAATAATTAAAGTTTAATGTATTTAATTTGCGCATTTTTGCGAGTCCGTGTTCGTTGTTAATAATTTTTTTTAATGGTTCAATTAGACAATTGTAATTGAGTCTCTGACAGTCTTCACTTTCAAGAAGTTCATGAAACAGTGAAATCTCTTTTTCGCAATCATTTAGTTGAGGTTTAATATACTCCTCAACTAAATGTGTTTGAATATCAGAAGGTAGTTTATCATACAGTTGTTTGGCTTCCTCCATTTTATTTGATTTGATTTGATGTGGTATTTAGTATATGATGTTTTTGTTTTTGGTGTTTATAAAAAGTTTACAAAAAAAGATTTCAATTTTTTATTGGAACCTACGGATAAGGCGCCTTCGGCGCCGACGGTGGGACGCTTCGCGTCCTCTCCAGTAAAAAGGAGAAGGTGAAGCCTTCGACTTCACCTTATAGCCTTCAGCTTCACCTTATAAGGCGCACCTTTGGTGCGCCGAATCCATTATAATATACTATTGGAAACTACGGATAAGGTGAAGGTGAAACCTGACGGTTTAAAACCTCCCCTTTGGTGCGCCGAATCTATTATAATAGAATATACTATTGGAATCTATAGACGGAATCTCAAATAGATTTGGTGAGCAACTAATGCTCCCATAAACTGGGCAATAATATAAGGAAATAGCTCAGTTGATGGTAAGGCACCAGTAGAAGCCATTACTAAACTAACAGCTGGATTAACATGTCCACCCGATGTGTTTCGCGCCAATAAAATGATAAGAGCAAGAGATGCACCAATAGCTAAAGGATTGCCAGTAGCCAAAATCACATAAACAAAAAAGATTGTTCCTAAAAACTCAACAATATAATTGTACATTTCTAAATATATGTTAAATACAGATTTTTATCGTACAAACATTAAGTGAGAATAGGCAGAGTTATTGTATCCACCTTGTGATAAGTCGTTGTAGTTTCGGTTATTGGCCTGTTGTTTCTTAAACTTGGTATATTCAGAACTGTCAGCAACAAACTTCACATTACACGAAGAAGACGGAATACCAGTGGTATCCGGATTTGACCAAAGAGAACCAATAAGTCTAGCATATCCTGGTCTAGAGGCATTGGTTGGATTGGGACCACCAGACGAATAATTTTTACGACTTAGAAAGTCTCCACTGTTATTTACGGCTCTAAAAGGAGTTGTAACACGATTTCTTCCATTTACAGAACCGGTAGCATAAGGTGTGTTCCATCCTATACGAAGAACTTTTCGCATACCAACAAGCTCAGATGTTTTGTAATTTGTTAAAGTTTGCTTACTGGAAAATCCCTGAAAAGGACCTCCAAGATTAGTAGTTACAGTTTGTCCAGACATTATATATATGTTGCCAAGACAAAAAAATAGGGAACACCTACGATATTGGAACCTACGGATAAGGCGCCTTCGGCGCCGACGGTGGGACGCTTCGCGTCCTCTCCAGTAAAACCTCCCTTAAGACAAAGACTTCAGCTTCACCTTATAAGGCGCATAAAAGACGCGCCGAATCCATTGTATTGGTATTTGAATTTACGATTTACCCTATGATACCATTCCCTTATTTTTATTACATAAACCACAGCCAAATAAAAAAGGAAGGGGCATGGGGGAACGTAGTTCCCCCAATTAGAGCATCTTGTATACCGCTACAAATACTTCTTGTAGTTTGTCGCACGCATTTTTTAAGTCTCCACGGATTTCACTTTCACTCACTTTGGTGAAATACGAAACCCGAATACGACTACTCGAATCGTGTGGATGAAGTTTTTTAAAACCACAAAATCCAAGTTTCTTCTCTTTCACATAAAATTGGTCATACAAATAATATTCAAGTGCCTTTCCTAAAGTATAATCTTCATTTATCAAAATAATATCATAACTGTTTTCCATTGTGGTTGCGCTTACTTCAATTGGCACACTTCTTTGGTCATCCAAGTTCTCTTTAAAATCAAGGATTTTTCCCTGCATAATCGCACAAGCCTTTTTTATTATTTCATTATTTGAAAATACACCCAATGTTTCAATCATAAAATCAAAACTGTTTTCCACAAAATATCGTTGCGCATCTAATAAATAGAAGTTTGTTTTGGTGTATTCAATTTCTTCAATCGTAGAGCCATTGCTTCGCATTTTGTTTTCCTTTTCAGTCCAAGCCTCATTTGCGCGTTCAATGTCTACACTATTTCCGTAAGTACATTTGGAAACTACATTATACATACTGTTTATTTCGGCATTTGCTATGGAAAACTCACAAGTAAGTTTAATTTGCTCTCCCGGAATATCTCCAATTTTAGGCCTGAGACGACAGAAGTCAATGTGTTGTCTGGTTTTGGTGTCAGCAGGAAATATTCGATTTACATCAGCTTTTCCCATATATTCTCCAGTTTCCTTATTTTTAATCTTAAAGTGTTCGGTTGTAATAAAGACAATATGATCGGTTTCATTTTTTTCATCGAGTTCCATAATGTATTTTCCAGGAAGTTCATCCAATTTGGTGGTGTGTATCGGAATACAACTTAAGCGCTGTTTTAAGATTTCATTATGAAGACGGCAAGTATTTACACTAATTTTGCACATGTTATCACCATATGTCTCTGTTCTAAAAACCACAGTTTCAATATTGTTTAAAACAATTCGGCGAATTGCGTTGGCTAAACTGACATTAATACCAGAAAGTGTGAACTTTAAAATACCGTGGTCTTCCGAGATTTGAGAGATTTTAGGATTCATTTTGTTTGTTATATATTATGTTTTTATATTCTTGGTTATACAATAACTTCAATTTTTAAAAGATTTATGGTTCCTCTTTTTAGACTTTTTTGCTTTGTTTTTGCGTTTTGTGCGTCTCTGTTTTTTTCTTCTGCCACCTTCTTTTTCATCATCGCTACCAAAAAGACTACGATTTCTAGAATAAACAGTCTCTTCATCATCACTTCCAAAATCTAAAACTTTTGAATCATATTTTTTTGATTTTGGACTTTTATCATCTTCATCATAATTTCTTACTTTGCTTTTTCTAACAGGATTATATTTTGCTAACATTCTTGGTTCAATAACGTTTGACCAGACATGAGAATGATATTCAACAGGAGTTGCCAAACCAGGTATTCCACTAACATTATAGTCCTGATTTATTATAACACCATCTGGTTGACATATTACACATTCTGGATGAAACATACTACCACGTATAGGTTCAGCCATAAAGTTTATTGCGTATCCCTGAAAACCTATTCTACATAAAAACTGAACAAACTCAAAATCTGTTTCTCCAACTGAGTTTCTTATTTGGGTTGGGTAAGGCCCTTTTTCATTTAAATACTCAGACTTAAACCCATAATTTGTTTTAAGTATATTACGGATTCTCTCATCTGCCATCAACCACAAATATTTTATTGTTTTTATACTATCTAGTGCCAACAATGTATAAGTTCTGGTTGTTCTGTAAGCAAAAGAATAACCATAAACACGTGAAGTTTCTTCATTAAATCCAAAAAAAGCAGGACCATATACTGGAAAAACTTTATCTTGTCTCCAATTTGTCAATTTATCTCTATAACTTTTGAATAATTGTGTTCCTGCTGGTAATACATATGTATCAAAGTCTGGTCCCTCTACAAAAAAACTTTGAATACGTGCTCTTAATTGTGCTCTTGGATCCATATATATTAGATTATTATTATTATTGGAGCACTGTATAATTCCATTTTGGCATATTTCCAATACATTTTGGCACATCTTTATAATTTTTTCGCATAAATACTCTTCCACAACTGGATCCCATTCTTCCTTCAAAAGCCATTTTTTTCGCAAGTCTGCTATTTGTTACTTTCCCGTCAACAGCTCCGGCAAGTTTATAGTTAGTTCCAGTTTCGCATTCTTTGTGTTTACATATTCCACGCATACCTTTTCGAACTTTGTTCTCTCCATAGTCATAGTGGTCTGCTAAAATCTCTTTCGCATATTTCAAATCAATACGTTTCGCATTTAATAATTGTTCAAGCCTAAAGTTGCGTGAACCGGTTCCTGAATTGGGATCATTAAGACCAACATCGGTTGTTTCTTTGGTTGCAAGATCTTGCGTAAATGCGCTATTCATACCATAAAATAACCCATCATGTGTTCGCTGGATTCCGTGTTGTTCTTTGCCGAGTTCAAAACGCATAATCTCTCCACTATTGATATCTCCGAAGAGCCATGAACACGCATAATCGCCAGCATTTTTATCCATCATAATAGAAACATAATCATCAAGGGTTTTTCCAGTTTCCATTGCTTTTCGAATGCGGAAAAAATAGGGCACACCATTTTTAAAGTCTGGAATATAATTAATGTCGGAAATGGTGGTTTCGCAACCGATAATACCTGTGGATGAAATAAACCAGTCAGTAGAACTACAAACAAGACCTGGCAAAGTTTGCATAACAAATGGGAAAGAACCAGGAGCAGATGGAAACATGCGCATAACAATATTAGAAATGAATCCAACCGCATAGTCGCAATGGGTATTGTGTGCCATTATTATTTTGCCATCGGTTGTTTTTGAACCAGTGGCAATAAAAGCGCTACAACGCTGGTCATCATTATTGCTTCCATAAATCTCATCCATAGACAAATACATATTCCAAGCAACAAGTTCGTCGAAAGATAGTATGGAAGAACATCCGTCAGATATTCCGCGGAGTTCGTCGGAAATGTGCGTCCAATCCGGGTCAAAAGAAATAGTGGAAATACAACGAGAAATATATTCAGAAAGAGTTGTTTTATAATATTTTTCAACCATGTATTTCATAATAGGGCGGACTTTTTCTAATTGCTTGCGTAAAGCGTTGCCGTGTTGAAATCCCATTTCATATGGAGTACCTTTGACAACAACAGTTATCCAACCATTGGATGTTTTGGTTTTGCGCAGAGTTTTATTATTTGATTTATGTTTTCTTTTCTCTGTCATTTACAATAATAATAGAAGATATTATTATTATTATTGTTAAAAATATTTTATGTTGAGACAATAATATAAAAATAATAATGGTTTTGTATAATAATGGATAAAAATAATTATGGTTTTGTTTTTAATAGTATAACTATAAAAGATAATATTTTTAAAAAAGATTATAAAAATAAATTAGGAAAAATGAAAATAAACAATGAAATTGATTTTTATTTATATATTATTAATAATAATATTAAGTTCTCAATACCAAGACTAATAGAATATAATGATGGTAGTTTATCTATAGAATATATAAGAGATTCATATAATCTTACAAATCAAATTAACCAAAATAATTTTGAGAATTATATTAATAATATATTTGGATATTTACAAGTCCTTCATTCTAATAAAAAAAATATACCAATTGAAATTATAAAGAGAGATATAAATATAGAATTACATAATAAAATAATAGATCGTTTTCTTGAGTTTGATTGGCATTCAAATATTAATTATAAAAATATATACTATGTCAATGGTGTTAAAATTAAAAATATATTTGAATATTGTGAAATAATACAAAATAAGATGAATCTATATTTACAAGGCAGAAACTATTATAATTTAATACACGGAGATATTCATCTTGGAAATATTTTGATAGATAAAAATAAAAACATATATTTTATTGACCCGCGAGGATATTTTGGAGAGACAAAATTATTTGGTTTATATGAATATGATTATGCAAAGTTAATGTTTGGATTATCTGGATATAGTATTTTTGATACTATGGAAATTAATAATCTACTTATAGAAAATAATAATATAACTATTGATTTTATAAAAAACTATGAATATATATTTGAAAGTGGTATATTTGATAAAATAACTATATTATTTTGTCTAAGTATATGGTTAGCAAATAACAGTTGTTTTATTAATGTAAATAAAAAAATAACTAGTTTGATGATTGCGTGTTATTATTGTGAAAAATATATTACAGCCTATTAAAAAATTAGACAATTTTGTCTAATTTTTATATTTTTATTTGATAAATACTAAAAAAGAAATAAGTTGATATAATTACCATTTTGAATTTATTTTGTTTATCCAATAATCCATTTTTAGTTTTTCATAATTAAACTTTTTTTCAGAAAAAATCTTTAATGTATTTGTTAGTAAAGTTTCATTTATATCATCCCATTCATTTACAATTAATACAGGTAAATCTTCATATATACTATCTAAAAAACTTTTTTTCATAATAACTATACACCCTAAACATAATGCTTCAAATGTTCTTATACAATCAAAACCATGACCAAATGGACTTAATACAAAAGTAAACTTTGACATATTTTCATATACATGTCTTCTTGGTAAAAATGATTGTTGATATAAAATTATATCGGATGGTATAATTTGTAATAATTTTTGTCTCCAACCACCATTTCTTTCATCTGTCAAATTAAGATGAAAATTACCATATATTTTTGGTATTCTTTTTGAAAAATGTTGAGATTGTATTATTATATTTTCAATAACTTGATTTTGTTGATTATAATCTTGTATAGGTTCACCAAAATATGGAGAAGTAGTTAAGGTCCAATAATTTAATCCATATGGTATACTTGTAAAATTGTTATTATCTGGTATTGTTTTATTAATAGAAAACCAATGTTTAAAGTAAGTATTATTTATTATTTTATTCATAAAATGAATATCAATTTCTAAGGGTAATTGTGTATCTTCCATTGCAGAAATTAATATAAAAGGCTTTTTTACACTATCTAAAAATGTATCCAATTTATTTAAATATCCCATTGAATGTAATGAATAAATTATAATTTTTTCTTTAGAATTTAAGTATTCAATATCAATATTACAATTATGATATTGTGTTAAATTTAAATCCGCAATTTTTGAAAATAATATTGGTGAATAATACATATATGAATATAAATATAAATATTTTTTATATTTATATATATGAATAATATTATAATATCTCAACCATGGGGAGGTCTTGGTGACAATTTACAATATTCTACACTTCCAGAATTATTTAGTAAAAAAGGATATAATGTTTATATATCTATTCATAATAAAGTAAGAAATCAAGAAATACTAGATTTAGTATGGGGTTATAATCCATATATAAAGGGGATTAGTGATGAAGCAAATAATGCTGGAGAATGTAATAATAGATTCTGGCCTCCAGACGAACAAAATGAATATAGTATTCATCGTATTGAAATATCACATGGTTTTGAAAAAACAAACTTTTTTCCAAAAATTTATTATAACCCAAATATTATAAAAGAATTAAATAATGATATTTTAATAGATTTAACTGGTTCTTCACAAGTATACGAATTAAATAAATATATTGAATATATTGATTATTTTACTCCTTTAATATGTAATATAAATAAAAATATAAAAATTATTGTATTTAGTAAAATAAATATTTCACCTATTTTTAATGATGTATATAATTATTTAAAATCAAAAATAGAAAATATTGATTATTTACAAGTTGATAGTTTAATTCAATATTGTGATATTATAAATAGTTGTGATACTATTATAATTGTTAATTCTGGAATAAATTCATTAGCTTCTGCTATAAAACAAAATAATATAACACCAAAAATATTATGTTACAATCCGTGGTCTAATTTTACTCCAGAACAAATAAAAGGATGTTATAATTATAAAAATGTTGATTATTTTCAGTCAAAAATTTAATAAAAATAATTAAACAAACAATTATCATATTTAGTACCAAATCCAGCACATGCAAAATGACCCCATAATGGCATATAAATATAACTATGTTCTCCAAAAAATAATGAAACTAACGCATAATTACTTCTTGATAAAATTATTTTTTTTGATTTTGATAATAAAAACAAATCATAATTATAATCTTCATTTTGTATTAACATATCATAATTAAAGTTTAATTCGGGTATTTTTGTTAATGGACTTGATATTACGACTATTTTAGATTCTGGAAACTTTTCTAATAATATATTTAACTGTATTTTTATTTTATCAGATGATAATGGATTTTGTTTATTATATTGATTATTTGGACCATTCGTAAAAAAACATTCATTATTATTATTTATTAAATCGATATAATGATTACTACAAACTTTTCCGTCATAATCATTTTCCCACCATTGGTCATCTAATCTTAAATGTATTATTATACTATTTTCAATATCAAATGGAATTATATAGTTTGTATTTAATTTATAAAAATCTTTAATATCATTATAAAAATTTTTTTTAAAAAATGATAACATATCACTTTCAATTATTTTAACTATTTTACCCATTCCATAACACATATCAGTTTCTCCAGGTCCGGGTATATTTATATTGTCATCTAAAACTATACTGTCAAGATTAATTATTTTACTATTATGTTTATCAATAATTTTTAAAATGCTTTTTATAAATACCGAATCTATAAAATTAATATTATTAATATCATATTTTAAATAATATCCATTTATATAACAATAATAGAATTGAAACAATATTGATAAAATTTCTGTTCCAATTCTGTCTGGTCTATTTTTCAATAAAAATATCATTATAATATTTAATAATAATAAATATTATATCTTTTACGCACAATATATTCTAGAAAAATCATCAAATAAGTAACAATCATTATTTTTAAAAATATTTTCATTTTCATAAATATAAATTATATCTGTTATACATTTTAAAGAATTATAACCAACATAACTATCTTCAAATCCAATTATATAATTTTCATTTTTATAATATTGTTTTTTTGCCAATTTATAACACTCACCATCTGGTTTTGGTAAATTATAGTCTTCTCTATAAATCCATTGTTTTATATTTTTCAATAATGGTATTTTTTCTTTAAATATTTGAACAGACTCTTTTCTTGTATTAGTAACTATGCAAAAGTTAAAATCATTATCTAATAAATATTTCAAAAAGTTTTCACTTTTTTTAGTAAATTCAAACATTTCATATTTTAAATATTCTATTTTTTCTTCTTTGAACTTTTTAAAATCATTTTCATCCAGTATTTTATTTAAATAAATATCAATATTACTGTTCAATATAATATCATTCCATTTGCTTTTATCCAAAAAAGTTTTGCCATATTTTTCAAAGACTTTTTTATAAGAATTAAAATGTGCAGTATTTGTATCAAGAATTGTTCCATCTAGATCAAGACAAATAAAAAAGTCTTTTTTATTTTGAATATTAATTCTGGGATGTTTAAAATTACGAAAACAATTATCAAGAGATTTATCAAAATCTGTAAATATATAATCACATATATTATACTGATTATCTAACAATTGTGTATCATAAGGACGTGGTGCTATTCCTTCACTTTTTGTATTATTAGGAAGAATATGATTTGTATATATATTTAAATAGTTTCCTATTTTTTGACAAATTTCATATTTTGTATATTTGTTTACAGGATTATAAAAATGATAAATACCACTATATTTATAAATACAATCATAAATAAAAGCACACAAATCTCTTATATATAAAGGCCTACGAATACAATAATTATCTTCTTTTTGTGTTTGAATATTTCTTAAATCCATAATATTTTTTCCAATTAATGTTACTGCATTATCGTGAACTTTACTAAGTTCAGAATACAAAACTGGTGTTCGTATAATACAATGATTTTTACAATTAGTTAATACTCTATATTCAGATATTAACTTAGAAATACCATAATTTTGTAAAGGATTTTTTAAACTATCTGGATAATTTGGTTGTTTTGAACCATCAAACACATAATCAGTGGATAAATGAATTAATTTTATATCCAATTTATTACACAAAAAAGAAGTAATATGAACTATATCTACATTTGTTTTTTTAATTTTATTCCAATTATTTTCACAAACATCGGTTACTCTTTCTACAATACAAAATATACAACAAGTTATTTTATGAAATACCAAAAAGTTTTCTAATTCACAATAATTTGAAAAATCTACATAAAACATATTATTTTTATCAATTTTATTTTGATTATATGTGCCAATGTATTCAATTTTTTTTGTATCTAAGAATCTACACATTTCTTTTCCAACTAATCCAGAAGCTCCACAAATGAGTATCATAATGATTATTATAATATAATATTTTTATACTATTATATTACTATTTTATTAATTCACAAGTTATGAAATATTTATTACTTTAATTTGTTATACCAAAATGAAAGTAAATCTTTAATAGTATCTCTTATTCCAATTTCTGGTTTCCATCCTAATTCATTTAAAATAAGAGATGAATCTCCATCTTGATATTGAATATCAATTGGTCTCCATAATTTTTCATCAATATTCATTTTAATATCGTTCAATCCACTAAACTCAATAAGCATATTTGTATATTCTCGCATTTTTAATGGGGTTCCGCCACAAACATTATATACTTTTCCGTTTGATATTTCTGATTTTGTAGCAACCAAATAAAATGCTTTTGCTACATCACGAACATCTGTAACTGCTCTTACTGTATCTAAGTTTCCAATTCTAAGTTGTTTATCTTGTCTTCCTAACATCATATTTGCGATTTGAACAGCATCAGATGCAATTGAGAATCTAGCTCCTCTTCTGGGTCCAGTAAAACAAAATGGTCTAATTACAGTCGCTTTCATTTGTTTATTTTTCATACGTTCACAAACATATAAATCAATTGCACATTTAGATGCTCCATATGGATTTGCAGGTAGAATTGTATTTGTTTCAGTTATTTTTCTTCCATCTATACCTTCATTACCATAAACCTCAACAGTTGAACAAAATATAAAATGACAATTTGGTTGATGATCTTGTAAACATGTTATTAAATTAATAGAACCCATTACATTTGCTTCCCATGTTCCAATTGGGTCTTTAAAACTAGTTGGTGGATGTGTTTGTGCTGCCAAATGAAATATTACATCAAATGTTTGTTCTTTTAATAGTTTATCAATAGTTCTAAAATGTACTATATCTCCATAAAAAAATGTAATTTTATTAAATTCATCTTCATTTAATAAATCCTTAATTTCTTGTTCAGAACCACGTGTTCCTCTTAATAATCCATAAACATTATGTCCTTCCTTGATTAATAATCTAGCTAAATGTGGACCTAAAAATCCAGTAATACCGGTAATTAAACAATGCATATAATTAATATTATTTAATATTATTTAAGTATTTTTATTTTATTAATAATATTTGTTGTACTTTTTCCTTGTATTAAATCAATTAATTCAATATTTCTTAGACTTGGATGTTTTAATAAAATATTTTCTTTTGTATAATCAGTTCCTTTAAACCAAACTTGTGGATTAATAATATTCATTATATTGTCTAATTCTGTTTCATATTCATCATTTATTTCATCATACAATATTATTAAATCTATAAAATCATAATGAATTAACATCTGAATACGATCTTTTAAATTATTAATAGGTCTAGTATTTCCTTTTATTCTTTTTATTTGTTCATCAGAACTTAGACAAACATATAATTTGTCACATTTTTTCTTACATATTTTCAAGTTTTCAATATGTCCTTCATGTAAAATATCAAAACACCCACACGTTAATCCTATATTTTTATTTTCATTTTTTTTTAAAAAATCATTTAAATGTTGTTTTGAATATATTACTTTTTTTAAATATTTATAATTCATATTTGAAATACACAAAACTTTTAAAGACTCAGAAAGAAGTGATATGTTTTCATTTTTATCAATAAATGAGCCAGGTGTTATTCTTTTTCCATTTGTATATACTGACCCTTCTAATAATAATATTTTATCAAAATCTTTCATAAAATCTATAGTTTTTGTATTAAAAACAGATAAAAACGTTTTTTCAAGAATATAACTATTATTTTCCATAAAACTCATTATTTCATTAATTTCTGGAACTCTTTCTACTACTGATGTTTCATATTTATTCTTGTCTCTGTTATATATATCATTTATTCTTAATAGGTCATTTTTATCTGTATAGTTAATAACTTCTGTATAAACTTCAATTTCCATAATAATTCCATTATTTGTATAAGAGTGAATACCATGAAATGTATTTCTTGGTATATATAATATATCTAGTTCAGAAAGCAGTTTAAAATCATTATATAAGTTTATTTTAAATTTACCATCTAGTGGCATTAAAATTGTGTCTTTTTTAAAATGACAATGTAGAGATGTTTCTTGTTCTTTATTAATACATAAAATCCATATTCCAATAAAATCATTTTGATATGCTAAGTATTCTTTCCCCCAAGGTTTGTCGTTTACCAGATTAAAATAATCAATTTTTTTTGAGTTTTCTCTTTTTCGAATTAATGATTGAAAACATAATTCTTCTTCTTCTTTAAGATTTTTAATAAAATCCATTTATTAAAAATATATATTTCATAATTCTATATTATTTATATCATAAAAGAATGAATAATTGTTTTATCTGTGTTCAATAAATATTTATTATTTTGATTCAATAAATTATAATATTTATTTCCATATTCAATTATGAATAATTGATTTTCTTTTATTTCTTTTATTTTATGAAAAAATGTCCAAGCTGAACCAGTTGGTAATAATATAACTTTACTACATTTTATTGCTATTTCCCATATTTTAATTAAGTTTCTACAACTTGGTTCTGGCAAAATATTATAATGTCTATCTAAAAATGTTATATTACTATTATTTTCAAATATATTGTTATAATTTGCAAGTATGATTTTTGTAGTCTGACTTAATTTTTCTATAAATTGATTTAATATGTTCATATCAAAATTAAGAGATCTTGGAACATAATTAAATATAAATACGGTTTCATCAAAAAAATGATTTTCATATTTTTCTGTAATTATATTTTTATAATAGTCAGCATCATTATCCATTATTTCTATAAAATCATTTGAACCTTTTAAATTAAATATAATATTAAGATTTGTGTTTGTATTTACTTCATTGATTAAATTATAAAATGGTTTTTGTGCTCCTATTATGTCATAATCAGTATATGATAAAGCGGAAGACCATGTATTTATAAAAACTATTTTTTCTCCATTTATTTTAAGTATTTTATACTTTATATTTTCCATTTTACAATTAAGTAATACATTAAGCAATTCTTTATCTAATAATTGTTCAGGTGGGTCTCCATTATTTATTTTGTTTTTATAATTATTTTCTATGTCATAATAAATTCTTTTTATATTTTTTATATTTTCAAAAAATACATCTCCCAGTATAGAAAAATAATAAAAAAACATATTTGGATTTTGTTTACAAATCATTTTTATAAAAAAACTATTAAAATAAACATCTCCAATATGATTTAAATTGTAGAAACATATTTTCATATTATGATATGATTTTATATCATTGATTATCCAATGTTTACGTGGAGGATGCCAAAAGTTTAAATAATAAACTTCTCCGTCAGTTAATAATCCAGCTACATAACTAAGACTACTAACTGATGTTATTAGAATATCAGACGCAACAAGACCAATAAATGTTTGAACTATATCTTCATTTAAATGCATTTGAACATCGTTGTCAATAATTTCTCTGAACTCGGATACATCACCTTGAGAATAAATATGAAACAAAAGTTCTTTACCCTTGTATTTATTTCTTATCTGTGTCATTATATCAAAAAAATATGAAAGAGGTGCATATCTCTTACTATTATAATTTTCTACTTTTGAATCAACTATATTAAGTTTACGTATATGGACTGAAATATTTATTTTATTATTTTTATAATAGTTTTTGTCTTTGTTTTTCCAAAAACATTCTTTAATAAAATCAAAATGTTCATTATTACAACATTCATCAATATTATTTTCAAAGTGTGAATAAGCGTCTTTAATATTAATTTCTTGTGTTAATAAATTATTATTAGGTATGTTATTTTTTACATTCATTAAAAACTCTAATTTTTCAAGAAAGTTTTCATCATTATTATAATTATGTTCTACATAAGATAATGGAGTATATAAATAATTTAAGTTTTTCATTTTACAAAAAAGATAGGTTGTTATAATTCCTTGGTATTGAGAACCAAATCCATCTGGTTTTTTCATTTGTGTATAAGACATTTTTAATACATATTAAAAATGTTTTATATGTTTTTATAACAATATTCTATAGCATATTTATTTTATCAATAAAGTTTTTAACAACATGTACATATAATCCCTCTTTTTTTATCCATTCATATCCACATAATTGCAGTTCTTTTCTTTTTTCTTCATTAAATAGAAGTTCAAAATATATTTTCATAAACTCTTCTTTTGTTGTTGCTACTTGAACAATTCCATCAGTTATAACACCAGCAATTGGATTATCACTTATAACAACGCATCCATATGCCATTCCTTCAAAAACTCGTTCAACAACTACATTATTTAAAACATTTGTATCATGGTGAAATCCAAATGCTATTTTTGAATGTAAGAAACATTGAATACGGTCTTCTTCATTTAATTGTTGTCCGTGATTTAATCCTGCACGATATATAATATTTGGTAGTTCATTAACCCAATGATATTTATATGCTGTTCCCATAAAACAACCATTTATTGTTTCATTTCGTATATATTTTCCAACAGTATCTGGTAAAAGATTTGAAGCAAAAGTTAATGGAACATAATTATTTATTTTTTTTTGCAATTCCCAACATTCAATATGTTCTTGTGTTGTCGGTTTTTGATGAAAATGTTCTCCAGTTAAAATAAACTTTTTGAAAGGTATTTTTTTGTAAAAACTATGAAAAAACCAGCAAATAAATATACAATTTGGATAGTTTAAAGCTAACATATTTAATGCATTCCAACCAATTTCTGATGATATTTCCGGGTGTTTAATTCCATGGTTGCTTATTAAAACAATACTTCTATCTTCAATCTCATTTAATTGGTTGGCTTCTCTTGTTTCATAACCATAATATTTAAATCCAGACATAAACTTTGAAGAAGTAAAATAATGTGTTCCTGGTGTAGGAAGTTCTGGACTATTTAATAAAAAAAACTTTTTAACTGACATTATTATATAAAGATTTGAAAAATACCTTTATATAAATTATGAAAACTTGTTTGATAACTGGAGGATGCGGATTTATAGGAAGACATTTTACAAAAAAAATGTGTGATCTTGGGTACAATGTTGATATTGTTGATAATATGTCTTCAAATAGTTCTTTAGACCCGCAAGACTGGATGGAAAAAATTAAATGTAATTTTAATTTTTACAGAGAAGATATGTTATCATATTTAAATAGAACGCAAAAACATTATAATATTATAATACACGCTGGTGCTATTGTTGGTGGTAGAGATACAATTGAAAATGATCCGCTTTCAATTTCATATAATATTACAACTGATAATGAATTATTCCGATGGATTGAAAAGAATCCTGTAGATAATTTTGTTTATTTTAGTTCTTCGGCAGTTTATCCATTAAATATTCAAACTATTGAAAATCATAGAAAATTAATGTTATCCGATATTGATATTGATAAAAATCAGATATCAATTCCAGATTTGACATATGGCTGGTCAAAACTTACGGGTGAGTTTTTATTGAGAACTTTAAAAAAACGTTGTCCTAATATTTGTATTAGCGTATATAGGCCTTTTTCTGGATACGGAGAAGATCAACATGAAAGTTATCCATTTAAATCTATTTTTAAAAAAGTTTTAAGCCAACAAAATCCAGTAGAAATATGGTCGGATGCGGTTCGTGATTTTATTTATGTAGATGATATTGTTGAATATGTTTTGCAAACTTGTTTTCATAGAGATGGATTACGAACAATGAATATCGGAACTGGCATAGCAACATCAATGTCTCAATTAGCTAATCGCATTTCTAATATTGCTTTTGGAAGAGATGTTGATGTTAAAATACTTGACAATAAACCGAAGGGTGTTTATTATCGAGTAGCAAATGAATGTATTGATTACAAAATAACTTCATTAGATGAAGGAATTAGAGAAACACTTAATACAATCAAATAATGGTCGCATATGCTTAATGGTCGCATATGCTTAATGGTCGCATATGCTTAATGGTCGCATATGC